>Ga0079224_100005669_pt1 | contig 16434 bp, 19 predicted proteins | sample Stecom2015_FD_80414 | JGI IMG/M metagenome (GOLD analysis project Ga0079224, IMG submission 80414) | Agricultural soil microbial communities from Utah to study Nitrogen management - Steer compost 2015 | ecosystem: Environmental > Terrestrial > Soil > Agricultural land | place: USA: Utah... | reverse complement strand
TGAATCTGGCCGTCGGCTTCGACGAGACCGAAGGACTTCCCACCGTAGGAGTGGCACCGTGACGACAACCGAGAGCGGCACCGGCAAGCTGGTGCGGACCCAGGGCGTGACCGCCCCGCTCGGCTTCCGTGCGGCGGGCATCGCCGCGGGCATCAAGGCCAGCGGCAAGCCCGACCTGGCGCTGGTCTTCAACGAAGGCCCCGAATACGCCGCCGCGGGCGTGTTCACCAGCAACAAGGTCAAGGCCGCGCCGGTGCTGTGGTCGCAGCAGGTGCTGAAGTCCGGGCGGCTGCGCGCGGTCATCCTCAACAGCGGCGGCGCCAACGCCTGCACCGGCCCCGGCGGCTTCCAGGACACCCACCGCACCGCCGAGGAATTGGCCACGGCGCTGAGCAACTGGGGCACCGAGACCGGCGCGGGCGAGATCGCCGTCTGCTCCACCGGCCTGATCGGCGACCGGCTGCCGATGGACAAGCTCATCCCGGCCGTCACCGAGATCGTGCACGAGATGGGCGGCGGCCTGTCCGGCGGCGCCGAGGCCGCGCGGGCCATCATGACCACCGACACCGTGCCCAAGGAAGCCGCCTTCCACCATCGCGACAAATGGAACGTCGGCGGTATGGCCAAGGGCGCGGGCATGCTGGCGCCCGCGCTGGCCACCATGCTCGTGGTGCTCACCACCGACGCCCTGGTCGAGGCCGACGCGCTGGACTCCGCGCTGCGCAAGGCCACCCGCCTGACCTTCGACCGGCTCGACGTGGACGGCTCCTGCTCCACCAACGACACCGTGCTGCTGCTGGCCAACGGCGCCTCCGGCGTCCGCCCCTCCCAGGAAGAGCTCGACGCCGCCGTCTTCGCCGTCTGTGACGACCTGGCCGCCCAGATGATGGCCGACGCCGAGGGCGTCACCAAGCGGGTCACCGTCACCGTCACCGGCGCCGCCGACGAGGACGAGGCGGTGATCGCCGCCCGCGCCATCGCCCGCGACAGCCTGGTCAAGTGCGCGCTGTTCGGCTCCGACCCCAACTGGGGGCGGGTGCTGGCCGCTGTCGGCATCGCGCCCATCACCCTCGACCCGGACCGGATCTCGGTGTCGTTCAACGGCAATCCGGTGTGCGTCGACAGCGTCGGCGTGCCCGGCGCCCGCGAGGTCGACCTGTCCGGCGAGGACATCGCGGTGCACGTGGAACTGAACGTGGGCGACGGCGAGGCGATGGTGCGCACCACCGACCTGTCCTACGCCTACGTCGAAGAGAACTCGGCCTACAGCTCATGACCGCCGTCGAACACCTCACCGCGCTGGAGCAGGCGCACGTCCTGGCCAACGCGCTGCCCTGGTTGCAGAAGTTCCGCGACAAGATCGTCGTCGTCAAATACGGCGGCAACGCCATGATCGACGAGGAGCTCAAGCGCGCCTTCGCCGCCGACATGGCCTTCCTGCGCACCGTCGGCGTGCACCCGGTGGTGGTGCACGGCGGTGGCCCGCAGATCAGCGCCATGCTGAAGAAACTGGGCATGCAGGGCGAATTCCGCGGCGGATTCCGGGTCACCACACCGGAAGTCATGGACGTGGTGCGGATGGTGCTGTTCGGTCAGGTCGGGCGCGAGTTGGTCGGGCTGATCAACGCCCACGGCCCGTACGCGGTCGGCATCTCCGGCGAGGACGCTCGGCTGTTCACCGCAACCAGGCGCACCGTCCTGGTCGACGGCGAGCCCACCGACATCGGCCTGGTCGGCGACGTCACCGAGGTCGACCCGGACGCGGTGCTCGACCTCATCGACGCCGGCCGCATCCCGGTGGTCTCCACCATCGCCCCCGATGCCGACGGCGTGGTGCACAACATCAACGCCGACACCGCCGCCGCCGCGCTCGCCGAGGGCATCGGCGCGGAGAAGCTGGTCGTGCTCACCGACGTCGAGGGCCTGTACACGAACTGGCCGGACCGCTCCTCGCTGACCAGCGTCATCGACGCCGATGCGCTGGAGCAGCTGTTGCCGAGCCTGGACGAGGGCATGGTCCCCAAAATGGAAGCCTGTCTGCGCGCGGTGCGCGGCGGTGTGCCCAGCGCGCACGTGATCGACGGCCGGGTGGCGCACTCGGTCCTGCTCGAACTGTTCACCGGAGAGGGAATCGGCACGATGGTGACTCCGGGAGGAGAGACGCAATGAACGCTTCACAGTCAGGCTCCGGCGCGAACCAGGGCACCGAGGGGCTGCGGCAGCGCTGGTCGACGGCGCTGATGAACAACTACGGCACCCCGAAGGTCGCGCTGGTGCGCGGTTCCGGCGCGGTGGTCTACGACGCCGACGGCAAGCGCTACCTCGACTTCCTCGGCGGTATCGCGGTCAACAGCCTCGGCCACGGCCACCCGGCCGTGCTGGAGGCGGTCACCCAGCAGCTCGGCACTCTCGGGCACGTGTCGAACCTGTACGTCAGCGAGCCGGTGATCGAACTGGCCGAGCGGCTGCTCGCGCACTTCGGCGACGGTGAGGGCAAGGCCTTCTTCTGCAACTCCGGCACCGAGGCGAACGAGGCGGCGTTCAAGATCTCCCGGCTCACCGGCCGCACCAAGATCGTCGCCTGTGAGGAGGCCTTCCACGGCCGCACCATGGGCGCGCTGGCGCTGACCGGCCAGCCGTCCAAACGGGCGCCCTTCGAGCCGATGCCGCCCGGCGTCGTGCACGTGCCCTACGGCGACGCCGCCGCGCTGGCCGCCGCCGTGGACGACCACACCGCCGCGGTCTTCCTGGAGCCGATCCTCGGTGAGTCCGGCGTGGTGGTCCCCCCGCTGGACTACCTGGCCAAGGCCCGCGAGATCACCTCCCGCCACGGCGCGCTGCTGATCCTCGACGAGGTGCAGACCGGTATCGGCCGCACCGGCACCTTCTACGCCCACCAGGCCGCCGGCATCGTGCCCGACGTGATGACCCTGGCCAAGGGCCTCGGCGGCGGCCTGCCCATCGGCGCGGTGCTGGCCACCGGCCGCGCCGCCGAACTGTTCAATCCCGGCATGCACGGCACCACCTTCGGCGGCAACCCGGTCTGCGCGGCCGCCGCGCTCGCGGTGCTTCGCACCATCGACGAGGAGGGGTTGCTCGCCCACGTCGAGTCGGTCGGCAAGCGGCTCAGCGACGGCATCGCCGTGCTCGAGCACCCGCTCATCGACCACGTGCGCGGCGCGGGCCTGCTCATCGGCGTCGCCCTGACCCAGAATGTCTCCGCCGAGGTGGAGGCGCGGGCCAGGGAGGCGGGCTATCTCATCAACGCCCCCAAGCCGAACGTGCTGCGGTTGGCGCCGCCGCTGGTGCTCACCGAGACCCAGGCCGAGCACTTCGTGGCCGATCTGCCCGGCATCCTCGACGCCGCTGCCGCCGACGCGAAGGGAGCCCGGTGATGACCGGCGAACTGCGCCATTTCCTGCGTGACGACGACGTCACGCCCGCCGAGCAGGCCGAGATCCTCGACCTGGCACTGGAGCTGGCGAAGGCGCCGTTCTCGCGCCGCCCGCTGGCGGGCCCGCGCGGGGTCGGGGTGATCTTCGAGAAGAACTCCACCCGCACCCGCTTCTCCTTCGAGATGGGCATCGCCCAGCTCGGCGGGCACGCGGTGGTCGTCGACGGCCGCGACACCCAGCTGGGCCGCGAGGAGACCCTCGCCGACACCGGCCGGGTGCTCTCCCGCTACGTCGAGGCGGTGGTGTGGCGCACCTTCGAGCAGGAGCGGCTCGAGCAGATGGCTTCGGCGGCAACGGTTCCGGTGGTCAACGCGCTGTCCGACGAGTTCCATCCGTGCCAGGTGCTGGCCGACCTGATGACCCTGCGGCAGCGTTTCGACTCGCTGTCGGGGCGCAAACTCGCCTACTTCGGCGACGGCGCCAACAACATGGCGCACTCGCTGCTGCTCGGCGGCGTCACCGCCGGGCTGGACGTGACCATCGCCGCCCCGGCCGGTTTCGAGCCCCTGCCCTGGGTGCTCGAGGCCGCGCGCAAGCGCGCCGCCGAGACCGGGGCGAACATCACCGTCACCGGCGACCCGGTGGCCGCCGCCCGTGGCGCGCACGCCCTGGTCACCGACACCTGGACCTCCATGGGCCAGGAGAACGACGGCTTGGACCGGGTCGGCCCGTTCGTCCCGTACCGCCTCGACACCGCGCTGCTCGAGCACGCCGCGCCCGATGTGGTGGTGCTGCACTGCCTGCCCGCGCATCGCGGCGACGAGATCACCGACGAGGTCATCGACGGCCCGCACAGCGCGGTCTGGGACGAGGCGGAGAACCGGCTGCACGCGCAGAAGGCCCTGCTGGTGTGGCTGCTGGCGAAACGGGAGGGCGTCGCGCTGTGAGCGTGTCCATCCCCGAACGCGGTTCCGGGCGCGCCATCGACGGCGGGCGCTCCTCCGACGGGAAGAGCCCCGCCATCGCCCGCACCAGGGCGGGCCGCCAGTCCCGCATCGTCGAACTGCTCTCCGCGCACGCCGTGCGCAGCCAGACCGAGCTGGCCGCGTTGCTGGCCGCCGAGGGCATCGAGACCACCCAGGCCACGTTGTCGCGTGATCTCGACGAACTCGGTGCGGTCAAGCTGCGCGCGGCCGACGGCGGCGCGGGCGTCTACGTCGTCCCCGAGGACGGCAGTCCCGTCCGCGGCGTCACCGGCGGCACCGACCGGCTGTCCAAACTGCTCGGCGATCTGCTCGTCTCCACCGACGCCAGCGGCAATATCGCCGTCCTGCGCACCCCGCCCGGCGCGGCGGGCTACCTGGCCTCCGCCCTCGATCGCGCCGCGCTGCCCTACATCGTGGGCACCATCGCCGGTGACGACACCATCGCGGTCATCGCCCGCGAGCCCCTCACCGGCGCCGAACTGGCCGCCAAGATCGAAGAACTCGCCTGAGCCACGGCGCGGCCGGTTTCCGGTCGAGTGCCCAACCGTACGTACATTTTCCTGTCCGTCACATGCGTGACCGAGATCGCAACACGAGCCGCCTACCGTGTGGGCATGCCGCCACGCCGACGATCCGCGTTGCTCGCCCGGTTGGTGGTCGACGAGCCCGGCAGACCCCAGATCATCCTGGGGGAACTGCGCCGGGTGATCCTGGACGGGGCCGTGCCGCCGCGCACGGCCATTCCGCTGCGTGAAGTCGCGGAACTGTTCGGCGTCAGCCACATACCCGTGCGCGAAGCACTGAAGACACTGATGGGGGAGGGGCTGGTCACCCACCAGCCGCATTCCGGGTACACCGTCGCCCAGCTCACCGCCGCCGAACTACGCGAAATGTACATGGTGCGACAGACATTGGAGACCGCCTCGCTGGCCGCCGCCGCCCGCGGCGCCACCGAGGCCGACATCGAGACCCTGCTCGGCGTGCACAGCCGGCTGGAAGCCGCCATCCGCGACGACGATCCGGTCGCCTACCATCGCCTGTCCCGGCAGTTCCATGTCGCGCTGACCAGGCCGTCGCGCATGTTCCGCCTGCTGCACATGCTCGAGACCGCCTGGAACGTCACCGAACCCGTGCAGGCGATGGTGCACATCGACGCCGCCGACCGGGTGCTGCTGCACGCCGACCACGCCCAGATGCTCGACGCCTTCCTCGCCCGCGACGTGGACCGCCTGCTCGAGATCGCCGAGGCGCATCACCGCAGGCTGGAGTGCGTTATCGGCACCCTGCCCACCGACACCGGCCTGCTCGCCCCCGAGGACGTTCCCGCCGCGCCGTGACCGCGCGCCCGGCACACCGCGCGGGCTGCGGGACACCGGGGCGCCATCGTGGCAGAGTGCCGGTGCGGGTGCCCCGGTGCGTGTCGGTGACCGGGCTGCCCACTGCCGGACGAGGCGCGGACCCGAGCGAGACCCGGAACACAGCCAGACCTGGAACACGGAAAATCGCCGCGGGTCCCCGACGGGGAAGGATGCGGTGGGATGGGCGCACACAGCGGACGTGACCGGACAGGGCCGCGGGCGTGAGCCGGGTGCTGGTCGTCGGCGCGGGTGTCGGCGGTCTGGCGGCGGCGCTGCGGTTGCGGGCCATGGGACACCGCGTCACCGTGCTCGAGCAGTCCGAGGAGATCGGCGGCAAGCTCGGCGTCGTCGAGCGGGACGGCTTCGTCTTCGACACCGGCCCTTCGCTGTTGACGATGCCGCAGGTGCTGGAGGAACTGTTCGCCTTCACCGGCGCCTCGGTCCACGACGCGCTTGGTCTGCATCGGCTCACGCACGCGGCCGGGTACCGCTTCCCGGACGGTGCCGAACTCGACATGCCCGGCGATCTCGCCGACATCCCGGCCGCGCTCGACGACGCGCTCGGCCCCGGCCGGGGAGCGCAGTGGTCGGCACTGCTCGACCGCGCGCGGGCCGTCTGGGAGGTGACCCACGGCCCCTTCCTGGAATCCCCGATGAGCGTGCGCACCATGCTCGGCGGCATCGCCAGGCCCTCGGACGTGCGCACCGTCGCCCCCTGGCACACCCTGCGCGGACTCGGGCGCCGCTATCTGCGCGACCCGCGCCTGGCGATGCTGCTCGACCGCTATGCCACCTACACCGGCTCCGATCCCCGCCGCGCGCCCGCGGCGCTGGCCTCCATCCCGTGGACCGAGCAGGCCTGGGGCTCCTGGTACGTGTACGGCGGCCTCGGCCGCATCGCGGTCGCGCTGCGCGACCGGCTGCTCGAACTCGGCGGTGCGGTCGAGACAGGTTGCGCGGTCACCGAACTCACCACCGATCCGGGCGGGCGCGTCACCGGCGCCGCGCTCGCCGACGGCCGCGTCGAGACCGCCGACATCGTGGTCGCCAATGCCGACGCGCGTCAGGTGTACGAGCGCCTGATCACCACCCCGCCGGCCCGGCGCGCCGCGGCCAGGTTGCGCCGCGCCACCCCCTCGCTGTCGGGCTTCGTCCTGCTGCTGGCCCTGGACGACCCACCCGCCGCCCCGCATCACCGGGTGCTCTTCGCCGAGGACTACGACGCGGAATTCGACGCGGTCTTCGGTATCGGCGGGCCGAAGCGCCCGGTGGCCAGGCCGACGGTGTACATATCCGCTCCCGACGACCCCGCGATCGTGCCTGGCCGGGGCACCGGCGCGTGGTTCGTCCTGGTGAACGCGCCCCGCCACGAGCCGGAGGCCGGAATGGACTGGGACACACCGGGTTCGGCGGACCGATACGCCGAGCGGGTGCTGCGGGTGATGGCCGATCGAGGTCTCGACGTGCGGCCGAATCTGCGGCACACCACGATCCTCACGCCCGCCGACCTCGAGCGCCGCACCCGGACACCCGGCGGCAGCATCTACGGCTCCTCGTCGAACGGCCCGCGCGCCGCCTTCCTCCGCCCGGCCAACACCTCTCCGGTGCCGGGGTTGTACCTGGTCGGCGGTTCGGCGCATCCGGGTGGCGGGTTGCCGCTCGTCATGCTCTCGGCACGCATCGTCGCAGGCCTGATCGGTCCGGCGGTCTGACCGGACGCTCGCGCTCGGGGAGGCATCGGCGCACGAGGATGTCCGCCGAAAGATATATCGGCCCCGCAATGGCGGGGCAATGGAAGGGCAACGGCGGGGCAATAGCCGATTCCTACCGTTGACGGCGATAGATCTCCACTTCCCGGACGGGACCATCGCCACGACCGACACCCTCGCCCCCGCCGTCACGTCGAGTACCGACTCGGCCGCGGGCACGGCCGACTTCCACCCGCGCCTCACCAACGAGTGCCTGGCACCGCTGGAGAAGCAGACCTGGAGCTCCTACAACATCTTCGCCTTCTGGATGTCGGACGTGCACAGCGTCGGCGGCTACGTCACCGCGGGCAGCCTGTTCGCGCTCGGCCTGTCCAGCTGGCAGGTGCTGGTCGCCCTGCTGGCGGGCATCTCCCTCGTCTACTTCTTCTGCAACCTGGTCGCCAAGCCGAGTCAGGTGACCGGCGTGCCCTATCCGGTCATCTGCCGCAGCTCCTTCGGGGTGCTCGGCGCCAACATCCCCGCGGTGATCCGCGGCCTGATCGCGGTGGCCTGGTACGGCATCCAGACCTTCCTGGCCTCCGCCGCGCTCGAGATCGTGCTCATCAAGCTGTTCCCCGGCCTCGCCCCGTACGCGGTGACCGCCGACTACGGCTTCCTCGGGCTGTCGGCGCTGGGCTGGGGCTGCTACCTGCTGCTGTGGGTGGTGCAGGCGTGCGTGTTCTGGCGCGGCATGGAATCCATCCGCCGGTTCATCGACTTCTGCGGTCCCGCCGTCTATGTCGTGATGTTCCTGCTGTGCGGCTACCTGATCTGGAAGGCGGGCTGGGGCGCGATCGATCTGAACCTCGGCGAGGTCACCCACCACGGCCTCGACGCCGTGCCGGTCATGCTCGGCGCCATCGCGCTGGTGGTGTCCTACTTCTCCGGCCCGATGCTCGACTTCGGCGACTTCTCCCGCTACGGGCGCAGTTTCGCCGCCGTCCGGCGCGGCAACCTGCTCGGCCTCCCGGTGAACTTCCTGGTGTTCTCGCTGCTTGTGGTGGTGACCGCCTCGCTCACCCTGCCGGTGTACGGCGAGCTGATCACCGACCCGGTGGAGACCGTGTCGCGCATCGACTCCACCTTCGCCATCGTGCTCGGCGCGATCACGTTCACCATCGCCACCATCGGCATCAACATCGTCGCCAACTTCATCTCCCCGGCCTTCGACTTCTCCCACGTCAGCCCGCAGAAGATCAGCTGGCGCGGGGGCGGCATGATCGCCGCCGTCGGCTCGGTGCTCATCACGCCGTGGAACCTCTACAACAACCCTGATGTCATCCACTACACGCTGGAAACCCTCGGCGCGTTCATCGGCCCGCTGTTCGGCGTCCTCATCGCCGACTACTACCTGGTGAAGAAGCAGCGGGTGGTCGTCGACGACCTGTTCACCATGTCCGAGCAGGGCAGCTACTGGTATCGCAAGGGCTACAACCCGAACGCGGTGATCGCCACCGTGGTCGGCGCGCTGGTCGCGGTCTTCCCGGTGCTGTTCAACAGCCTGCCCGGCATGGCGACCACCGCCCAGTACAGCTGGTTCATCGGCTGCGGGCTCGGGTTCGTGGTCTACTACCTGCTCTCGCGCCGCCCGCGGGCAGCTGCTCCCGCCGCCGCGTCTTCCGCGGAGGCCGCTGCCTGATGCGCATCGTGGTCGTCAACCCGAACACCACGGAGGCGATGACCGCGCTGATCGAAACGGGTGCCCGGGCCGTCGCAGGCCCGGGCACCCGCGTCGACGCGGTCACCTCCGCCATGGGCCCCGCCTCCATCGAGAGCCACTACGACGAAGCACTCAGCGTCCCCGGCCTGCTCGACGCCATCCGCCGTGCCGAAGCCGAACCCGAGCCCGTCGCGGGCTACGTCATCGCCTGTTTCGGCGACCCCGGCCTCGACGCCGCCCGCGAACTGGCGAACGCCCCCGTGGTCGGCATCGCCGAAGCAGCCTTCCACACCGCGAGCCACCTCGGCCGCGGCTTCAGCGTCGTCACCACCCTCACCCGCACCCTCGGCCGCGCCGCCGACCTGCTCGAGCGCTACGGCATGTCCCGCTTCTGCCTCGGCCTGCACGCCTGCCACCTGCCCGTCCTCGCCCTCGACACCGACCCCGCGGCGCGCAAGATCGTCACCGAGGCCTGTAGGCAGGCAATCGAACACGACGAATCCGACGCCGTGGTCCTCGGCTGCGCGGGCATGACCGACCTCGCCGCCCACATCACCGCCGACATCGGCGTCCCCGTGGTCGACGGCGTCGCCGCCACCACCCTCACCGTCCAGTCCATGGCCACCATGCGCCTTCGCCCCGCCGGCCGAGGCGAGTTCGCCCCGCCCCCACCCAAGCCCTACACCGGAATCCTCCACGACTTCGGCTCCTAGCCGGTCAGCGAGCTGCGCGAGCCGGATCCAGCCGCGAATCCGTCGGTGCGACGGCGGCCGAGCCCGGTACGACGGTCGTGTGACCCGCGACGTGCGGGGCTTCGCGAGCCCGAACGTGCCGCTGATCGATCCGTGGAGCGGCTGACCTACCCCGTGTGGATGTGGACGTGGAGATCGCCGCGCTGCGTCGTGCCCACCCGGGGCATCCCGTAACCGGTCAGTGTCACCACGGACCCGGATGTGGTGCCGGGAAGCACCTGCACGACCGCCGTCCCGTCGAGCAGTGTGGTGATGGTCAGCGGGCCGCCCCGCATCGCGTGCGGTGGCGGGATGCGGGCCGCGGTGTGCAGGCTGTCGCCCTCGCGGGTGAACGCCGGGTGCGACAGCACGGACACCTCGAGGAAGAGGTCGCCGGGCTGTCCGCCGCCCCGGCCCGCTTCGCCCTGACCGGCCAGCCGGATGCGTTGTCCCGCCTCGACACCCGGAGGAATCCTGGCCTGCAAGGTCCGCCGCACCCCGACCCGGCCGTCGCCGCCGCACTTGCCGCAGAGGCCGGCCGGTCTGCCCGCGCCCCGGCATTCCTCGCACACGGCGCGGGTGTCGTAGGTGATCGGCTTCAGCACGCCGGTGCCGCACTCCTCAAGACTCAGCACGACGGGTGAGCCGATGTCGCGACCTCGCTCACTCGGCGGCGCGGAACCGGGCGGCGACACGCCCTGGTCGCTCGGCGGCGGGCCGGCGGGGGAGGGCGGGGGCGTGGGGTAGGGCGCCGAGGGCGGCGGCCGGTGGCCGGGCGACGGCTGGGCCGACGCGGCGGCCTGGTCCCGCAACCGGGCCTGGTGGCGCTCCTCCCGGTCCATCGCCCGGCCGAACCCGGCCGAGATGAGGCCGAACATGATCAGAACGCCACCGATCAGGACGGTGGGCAGCGCGTCCTCGAGCACGATCGCGCCCACCGTGACGGTCAGCGCCGCCACGGCCAGCAACCCGAACCCGAGCCGCTTCCAGGCTCTCGGTGAGAGCTCGACCTCGGGCACCCCGAGTTCGTGGAGCTCGTCGTCGATCACCTCGACGCCGTCCGCCGTGCCGAATACGTCGGCCACCCACAGCAGCGCGAAGGCCAGCGGCAGGTACCCCACCAGCCACTGGATCTCGAAGGACGCATCCGCCTCGCCGGCGGAGAACATGCCGCCGAGCATGTAGACGAAGAACCCGGCCCATGCCGCGCAGATGAGCACGAACACCACGCGCAGGATCAGGATCTTGCGACGGGTGGTGGCGGCATCGGCGACTTCGACGCGGACGTTCTGCCCGCACTCCCGGCAGGGAGTCGTCGTCCGCGCCGTGCCCATCGGCGGCCGCACCGCGTCGATCTCGGTGAGCGGGACGAACCCCGTGCCGGTTCCCGGCAGCTTGTGGGCGAGGAAGACGGTGGGACGATCGCCCACCTCGTGGCCGAGGATCTTCTTCAGGCTCCGCGCGAACGACACCACGACTCCCATCGAGACAACGGTCCCGAGTGGACGCCGCACTCCACGGGCGGCGACGGGCCGGCCCGCCGATCGTAGATCGCGGGCGCCGCAGCGTCTGTCGGTCGATCACACGACAGCGAGCGCAGGCGGGGTCACCACCCGTCGGCGCGATCCTCCGGCAGCAGCGTCCCCAACGGCCCGAGGTCGATGTTCAGATCCTCCGGCTCCAGCCCGAAGTGCTCACGCAGCTCGGCCATGCGCTCCTCCAGCAGCATCAGGGTGGTGCCGATGCGTTCGACCTGATCGTCGGTGAGATCCCCCGCGTCGACCCGGCGCACCGCCTGCCGTTCCATGAGCTGCCGAAGCAGCTCCACCAGGGTCAGGACCAGCGTGACCAGACCGCGCTCGACCGTTTCCGGGTCGGCGGCGATTCTCGGTGGCACACCCGGGGATTCAGCCATCGACAGGTGACTCCGGTGCGGGCGTGCGGCGGTCCCCGAGCGCGGCGGGCTCGCCCAGCGACGGGGTGAGGGCGCTGATCGAGGAGATGAGCGCGCGCAGGGAGATCTGCACCATGTCGACATCGGCGATGGACAGCTTGATGTCGCCGGAGATCACCACGCCGCCCGCCAGCACCCGGTCCAGCAGGTCGACCAGCGCCACCCGGCGTTCCTCGTCGGCGGCCCTCACCGTGGTTCCCTGCTCACGCCCGCGAACGAGTACGGCGGCCACGGCCCGGTCAGCTCCAGCCGGATACCGGGGAAGCGTTCACCGAGTCCGGCCACGGTGGTGGCGAAGACCTCAGCGCGATCGTCGTCGACGAGATAGCTGCCGTTGAGCAACATCCATTCCCGTCGGCCGCTCAGGGCAGGGTCGGTCACGGGGTGCTTCCGCCCGGCCGCGGCCTCCCTGACGAGCAGACGGTGGATCTCCTCGACACGCTCGGCGGTCTGCCGCTCGACGGTGTCGCGCGCGCTCAACTGGGCCCGGCGGCGGAGCAGATAGGCGGTGCCGGTGCCGCTGCCGTCCGGCGCGGCCGCCTCGGCGACGGCGCTCACCAGCGCCTCCCGGTCGCCGTAGCCCTTGACGCCCCACTCGGTGCGGCCCGTCACCAGGGCGAGCGCCGACTCGAAATCCGTTCGCCGCTCGGCCAGCAACTCCCGCACGCGGGCATCGTCGAGGAACACCGTCGCGAGCCGCATCGGCACCACCGGACCGCGCCGTGCCATCGCCGAGACCACCGCATCATGGGTTCGTGCCACGCCTTCGAGCCAGTCGAGGTCCTCCAGATTCCGCCGCAACGGTTCCTCGCCGAACACCGCCAAGGGCACCGAGCCGACCACCGCGGTCAACGCGTCGTCCTCGACCCGGCGCAGCGGCTCGCCCGCGACCCCGGCCCGTCTGTCGAGCGTCCTACCGGTCGTCGCGTCGGTGACGGCGTAGAGCCAGACTCCCTCGTCACCGGTCACGGCAGCTCGTCCTCCTCGGCGGTGATCTCGGCGGGCGCCTCCACGCCGAGCGCGCCTTCCAGTCGCGCGATCCGCTTTCGCAGCTCCCGGTTCTCCAGCTCCAGATCGTGATCCCGCCGCTCCAGCGTGTGCGCCTTGCTGTTGAGCCACGGATCGGTCTCCCACCAGTCGATGCCGACCGCTTTCGCCGTTTCCAGCGAGGCGACGACCAGGCGCAACTTGATGGTGAGCAGTTCGATGTCGAGCAGGTTCACCTGGATGTCACCCGCTATCACCAGGCCCTTGTCCAGAACCCGTTCGAGGATGTCGCCCAGATTGGTCGACTGGTGACCGCCGCCGTAGGGCTGCGGCGCGGACGGCGTGCCTCCGACGACCGTCATGATCCGGCCCTGCCGCCGATATCGGAACTGCCGCGCGGGTAGCGCCGGGTGCGGCGATAGGCGAGCAGGTTCCCGTCCAGATCGATGTCCACCTCGTAGAGCGCGAGCATGTCCGCCGACGAGGGGATGCGCCGGTCCTCCAGGACCTCGATCTCCACCGTCCAGCCCTCATCGGTCGGCGTCATCGACGTGGTGCCCTCCAGCTCCTTGGCGATCAACGTGCGCAACTGCTCGGTCGCCGCCCTGGCAGCCTCGACCGGTCCCGCGGCCGCGCCGCCCACGGCGTCATCGCCTGCTGTCTCGCGGGCCACCTCGATCACTCCTCTCCGGTGGGCGGACCCGTCGGCTCGGCGGGCGTCGTCAGCCGGTCGAGGATCTCCTGCTGCGCGTGCCTGCGTTCCTCGTCGGACAGTTCGCCCGCGGCGGCGGCCGCGTCGATGGCCTCGATCACGCTCCGCACCTTCGCCGGGTCGTTCAGCTCGTGTTCGACCCGCTCCTGGATCACCTCGCCCAGCCACAGCACCCCGCGCACCGGGGCCAGCGGCAACATCAGCAGCGACGACACCACTCCCATGACTCAGCCCTCCGGTTCCGGCGAGGCGACGAAGTCGTAGGCGGCCATCGGGCCGAGCAGGCTCAGGTCCACCCGGCCCTGCCAGTCCCGCGCCAGCTCCGCCAGCGCCTGCTCGAGTTCCTCCTGCCGCGCCAGGTCGATCAGCACGGCCACGTGCGCCGCGTCCTCCTCGTGGGTCGGCGGCCTCGGGTTCACCAGCGGATCGAGCGCGTGCAGCGCGGCGACCACCCGATCGGTGTCCTCGGCCCTGCGCTGCTCGATCGCGGCGTTGATCAGTTCCCCCAGCGCGATGCGTTCGTTGCGGGTGGCGTCCTCCGGCGCGTCGCGGATCGCCTCGCGCAGACGCCGCGCCTGCGGATCGCTGTCGAGCAGCTCCCGCAGGATCGCCTGCTCGACGTAGCGTCCCTTGACCACGAACTGCGCGCGACCCTCCAGTTCCGCCAGCGCCGCGCGCAGGGTCTGCTCGTGGGAAGCGAGCAGTTCCTTCGCCACCGCGTCCGCGTCGGTCAGGACCGCTCCGAACCGCAGCGGCAGCACCGGGGCGACCGCGGCCGAACCGTCGAGCAGCCGCGCGTGTGCGGTCAGATCGTCCGGGGTGCCCAGCGGCCGTTCCACCGGCACCTCGCTGACCAGTGCCGCGACCTCGCCGTGCCGCACCACCCGCACCTCGCACGGCGGGTCGCCCACCCCGCGGGCGTGCTCCTCCGGCACCACGTCACCCGGCACGATCCCGTACACGTAGACGGCCGTCGGCCCGGGCATCAGCGCCTCCGCTCCCTCGGCTGCCGTTGCCGCTTGCTCTCGACCTCGTCGAGCAGGTCCACGACCTTCTCGCCCGCGGCCTCGATCGCGCCCTTGGTCTTGTGTTTCGCACCGCCCGAGGCGACATCGCCCACCAGATCCGGCAGACCCTTCGCGTCGCTCTCGGACAGGTCGAGCCGGTTCACCGCCTCGGCGAACCGCAGATAGGTGTCCACGCTCGCGACCACCACCCTGGCGTCGATGGTGATCAGCTCGATGCCCACCAGCGACACCCGGGCGAAAGCATCGATGACCAGACCTTTGTCCAGGATCGTGTCGACCACGTCGGCCAGGCTGGAGGAGTTCGGCTTGGCCATGGTGCCCGTGCCGCCCGCGCCGCCCGCGGGTTCGATGGTCATGATTGGTCACCTCCATCGGAGCCGCGCCGTGCCGCGGCGGCCCGCCGTCTGCGCACGGGCGCTGTAGGTTCCTGCGGGTCGCCGGATGTGGCCCGTTTCTCGTCGCGGGCCGTCGAGGTCGAGCGGGTGGTCCGCCGGCGGGTCCGTTCCGTCCCGCCGTCCTCGCCGTCACCCCCACCGACGGCGTCCTGGGAGACCACCTTCTTGTCCCGGATCTCCCCGTGCCAGCCCTCGACATCGCCGGGATGCAGCAGCGTGTCCGTCATGACCTGGCGCTGGAAGTGCTTGAGCTCCAACCGGGCGCGCCTGCCCACCGCCCGCCACAGGTTCGCGGTCTTCTCGAACACGCCGCCTGGGTGGTACTCGAGCACCATGATGATGCGGGTCAGGTCGGGGGCGAGTTCGTGAAAGGTGACCGCGCCGTCGATATAGCCCTTGTCGCCCTTGGACCGCCAGATGATTCGATCGAAGGGCACCTGCTCGACGACGGTCGATTCCCAGCTGCGCCGCGACCAGAACACCTTGCCGGTCCAGCGCAGCTTTTCATCGGACACCTGCTCGACCTGCTCGACCTTCTTCATGAACTTCGGGAAGTCGGCGAATCGCGTCCACTGGTCGTAGGCCAGCCGCACCGGGACTCCCACATCGATCTGCTCGACGATATTGGTCAGCTTCAGCTTCTTACCGCCGCTGCCCTTGCCCTTCCCACCGAGCAACGAGTCCTTTGCGTGTTGGAAGGTCTCCTGTACGGAGTGGCCGAGACCGGCCGCCCCCGCGCTCATCGCGGCCCGCATCGGGGAGACGCCGCCCGCGAGCTTGTCCACGCCGGTCACCGCGGCGAGGAGATCGCCGCCCCCGCCGTCGGCGTAGTCGTGCAGGCGGTCCGCCGTGCCCGTCACCGTGTGCGCCACTCCGCCGAGCGCGCGCTCGGCCACCGCGCCCGCCAGGTTCTGCAGCGACTGCTGGAGATGTTCGGTGGGGGAGAGGCCCTGCTCCGCGCCTGTCGTCGCGTAGGCCGTCCGGCGCGCCTTCTCGCCCGGCGACGAGGCGGTCTCGCGTGCCCGGTCGTCGGTGGCGCGTCCCGCCCGCTTCGTCGCGGAGGAGGGGCGGCCTGTGCGCTTGCGCGCCGGGCCCATGGGACGCCGATCGCCGGGAGATCGCTCGGCCATGATCCTCACCTCTTCGTCCGGCGCACGGGTGCGCGCTCGGTGGTGTCGGCGTCGGCGCGCACGCGACGGGCGCCGGTTGCCGAGGCCCGGCTCGCCGCCGAGGTGGCCCGCCTCCCCGACACGGCCTTGCGGCTCCCGGCCGGCACGCCCTCACGAGCCCGTGAGCGGGCCGCACCCGCCGCTGCGGGGGTGGAGCCGGCACGGGGACGAGGCCGCCTCGTCACCGCCTGCTCCGCCGCGCCGACGGCGCCGTGGTCCAGATCGTCGAGGTCCTCCCGGTCGTCCTCGCCGTACTCGGCCTCGTCGTCGGCGTACCGATCGTCCGCCTCGTCCGCCTCGTCCGCCTCGTC
>Ga0079224_100005668_pt1 | contig 16435 bp, 15 predicted proteins | sample Stecom2015_FD_80414 | JGI IMG/M metagenome (GOLD analysis project Ga0079224, IMG submission 80414) | Agricultural soil microbial communities from Utah to study Nitrogen management - Steer compost 2015 | ecosystem: Environmental > Terrestrial > Soil > Agricultural land | place: USA: Utah... | reverse complement strand
CTGGCGGCAACGGTGGCCGATGCCCACCCCGGGGTCGCCCAGCACGGCCATTGGCAGACCCGCCGCTGCGGCGGCCGCGGCGCGGTCCGGGAAGTCTGCGAGCTGATCCTTGCCGCGCAGGACAAGCTCACGGCCATGCTGGAACGCTATGCCCGACTTTAGGAAGGCACTGCTGCCGGCACTGGCCGTACTGGTGCGGGCGCTGAGCTGGCGCCTGCTGAACGACAAGGGCGCCGGCCCGCAGGAGCTGGGCGGCGAGGAAGCCCGCTCCGACTATTATGTGGCCGGCGCCCGCCTCACCCAGACCGACCTGCAAGGGCGCCTGGAGTACACCATCACGGCTGCGCGCATGCTGCATCGCCCGGACCTCGACAGCTGGCTGCTGGAAGCGCCGGCCATGACGCTCTTCACGGAGGCCGGCGAACCCTGGTACGGTCGCGCAGAACGCGGTCGGGTCTGGGCCGGCGGCGACGAAGCCGAACTGCTCGGCGACGTCCGGCTGTGGCGGGAAGGTTCCGCCCTGAACCGGCCGGTCACCATCGACACCCGGGATGTGCACGTGCAGCCCCCCCGGAAATATGCCGAAACCGCGGCGCCCGTCGCCGTGCGTCAACAGCTGAGCAGGCTCGACGGGATCGGCGCGCGGATCTATCTCGATCAAGACCGTTATGAGCTGCTATCCGAGGTCAGAGGCCACTATGTGCCAACGCCGAATTAAGCTGCTCGGCGCGTTGCTGCTGGCTGCGCTGGCCCTGCCCGCCGCTGCGCTCGACAGCGACCGCAGCCAGCCCGTGGAGCTGAACGCCGACCATGCGCAGATGAACAACGCCACCGGCGTGGGAATCTACACCGGAGACGTGGTGCTGACACAGGGCACGATGCGCATCACCGCCGACAAGATGACGGTCTACACCACGCCGGAAGGCCGCCTGCAGCGCGTGGTCGCCGAGGGCAGGAAAGCGACGTACCGGCAGCTGCCGGAGGGCCAGCGGGACTACGTCAACGCCAGCGCGCCGTACATGGAATACCACCCGGAGGCATCGGGCTATGTGCTGCTGCGCGGCGGCGCCGAACTGACCCAGGGCAAGAACACCTTCAGCGGCGAGACCATCCGCTACGACATCCAGCAGGATACGGTGGTGGCCCAGTCCGACAAGGACAGCGGCCAGCGGATCCGCATCACCTTCTTCCCTGAAGAAGAAGGCGAAGGCGGCGGCAACAACACGCAGGACGGTGCCGCACGATGAGCCGCCTGATTGCCTCCAACCTCGCCAAGAGCTACCAGCGCCGGCAGGTGGTGCGCGACGCCTCGCTGGAAGTGGCCAGCGGCGAGATCGTCGGCCTGCTCGGCCCCAATGGCGCCGGCAAGACCACCTGTTTCTACATGGTCGTCGGCCTGGTCATGCCCGATGCCGGCAGCATCACGCTGGACGACGAGGACATCACCGTGCTGCCGATGCACCTGCGGGCCCGCCGCGGCGTCGGCTATCTGCCGCAGGAAGCCTCGATCTTCCGCAAGCTGACGGTTGCCGACAACATCATGGCCGTGCTCGAGCTGCGCAAGGAGCTGTCGGCCGAACAACGGCAGCAGGAGCTCGACGCCCTGCTGGAAGAGTTCCATGTCAGCCACCTGCGGGACTCCCGCGGCATCAGCCTGTCCGGCGGCGAGCGCCGGCGGGTCGAGATCGCCCGGGCGCTGGCCGCCAATCCCCGCTTCATCCTGCTCGACGAACCCTTCGCCGGCGTCGACCCGATCTCGGTGCTCGACATCCAGGGCATGATCCGCCACCTCGCCGCGCGCGGCATCGGCGTGCTCATCACCGACCACAACGTCCGCGAGACACTGGGCATCTGCCACCGCGCCTACATCCTCGGCGGCGGCCACATCATCGCCGCCGGCTCGGCGGAAGAAATCCTCGCCAACCGGCAGGTGCGCGAAATCTATCTCGGAGAGCACTTCCGGATGTGACAAGGCCCGCAGTTCGCGGCCGGGCCCGGCGCGGACCGTTCTATCCCCGCCGGGATTGGGCTAGCATCAGAACAATAACCATGAAGACACCTCTTCGATACCACAGCATCAGGCTTCGTCGTGCGAGGCGGCCCGCATGGTGAGCATGAAGCAGTCCCTCCAGCTGCGGATGGGGCAGCAGCTGACGATGACACCGCAGCTGCAGCAGGCTATCCGGCTGTTGCAGCTGTCTACGCTCGATCTGCAGGCCGAGATCCAGCAGGCGCTGGACTCCAACCTGATGCTGGAAGCGGTGGACGATGCCGACGACACTCCGGCGGAGGACGATCTCGACGGTTTCGAGGAACCCCCGGCGGTCGAACAGGCGGAAGCGGAGCCGGAAGCTCCCCTGCCGGAGCCGGCAGCAGCGGCCACTGACGTCATTCCCGACGAACTGCCGCTGGATACCGACTGGGACGACATCTACGACGGTGCGACCAGCTACAGCGCCCGCGATCCGGACGATGACTACGATCCGCTGGAGCACCAGAGCGAGGCCGGCGGCAGCCTGCGCGAGCACCTGCTCTGGCAGGCGACATTGAGCACCTTTACCGACCGCGACAGGCTGATTGCCGAGGCCATCATCGACGCCGTGCGCGACGACGGCTATCTCGGCTGCGAACTCGCGGATATCCGGGCAGCGCTGCCGGCCGACTGGCAGGTCGAGACCGACGAGATCGAGGCGGTGCTGCGCCGGGTCCAGCACTTCGACCCGATCGGCGTTGCCGCCCGCGATCCACGCGAGGCGCTGCTGATCCAGTTGCGTCAGCTGCCGCCGGAGACCCCCTGGCTGGCCCAGGCCACTGAGCTGGTCGAGCGCCATCTGGACCTGCTGGCCAGCCGCCAGTACGCCCAGCTGCGGCGCCGCATGAAGCTCGACGACGATGCCATGCAGGCGGTGATGGCGCTGATCCACACCCTCAACCCGCGCCCGGGCGCCAGCATCTCCGCGCAGCGTACCGAGTACGTGATCCCGGACGTCTTCGTCCGCCGCCACAACGGCGAATGGCTGGTCGAGCTCAACCGCGAGGCGACACCGCGGATCCGTATCAACCGCTACTACGCCAGCCTGATCCGCCGCGCCGACAACAGCAGCGACAACCTCACCCTGCGCAGCCACCTGCAGGAGGCGCGCTGGCTCATCAAGAGCCTGCAATCCCGCAACGAGACCCTGCTGAAAGTGGCGCGCTGCATCGTCGAGCGCCAGCAGGCCTTCTTCGAGCACGGCGAGGAGCACATGAAGCCGCTGGTGCTGCGCGAGGTCGCCGAGGCGGTGAACATGCACGAGTCGACCATCTCCCGGGTCACCACGCAGAAGTACATGCACACCCCGCGCGGCACCCTGGAATTCAAGTACTTCTTCTCCAGTCACGTCATGACGTCCGACGGCGACGAAGCCTCGGCCACTGCCATCCGCGCCCGGATCCGCCGGCTGATCGCGGCCGAAGATCCCGCCAGCCCGCTGAGCGACAGCAGGCTCACCGAGCTGCTGCGCGAGGAAGGCATCGAGGTGGCTCGCCGGACGGTTGCGAAGTACCGTGAGGCGATGGGCATCGCCTCATCCACCGAGCGCAGGCGACTGCGCTGAACTCGACGAAGGAGGCCTTATGCAGCTCAATCTAAGCGGGCACCACATCGAGATTACGGATTCACTTCGCAGCTATGTCAGCGGTAAGCTTCGCCGCCTGGAGCGACATTTCGAGAACCTGATGAGCGTCAATGTCGTGCTCTCGGTCGAAAAGCTTGAACAGAAAGCGGAAGCCACCATCCAATTGAGCGGAGCGACGCTGCACGCCGATATGACCCATGCCGATATGTATGCTGCTATCGATGGTCTGATCGACCGCCTGGATCGGCAGATCATCAAGCATAAGGAAAAGCTTACTGATCACCGCCGCACCGCAGACGCGGCTCACAAGGCCCAAGCGGAATAAGGAGCAGCCGCCGCGACACCTAGCCGGTGCCGCGGCGGCGACACAATGAAGATCACCGACCTGCTGACCATAGAGCGCATCCAGATCGACACCGACGTCGGTAGCAAGAAGCGTGCGCTGGAGGTGCTGAGCGAAATTCTGGTCGCCGGCGACGCGCCGGCTTCGGTCATTTTCAGCAAGCTGATCGGCCGGGAACGGCTGGGCAGCACCGGTCTCGGCCACGGCGTGGCCCTGCCGCATGCTCGCATCGAGCAGAGCAGCGAAGCGCGCGGCGCCCTGATCAAGCTCTCGCAGGGCATCGACTTCGACGCTTTCGACCGCCAGCCGGTCGACCTGCTGTTCGCGCTCATCGTGCCCGCCCACTTCACGGACGAGCACCTGCAGATCCTCGCCAGCCTCGCCGAGCTGTTCAGCGACCAGGATCTCTGCCGGGATCTGCGTCAGGCCGACAGCGCCGAGGCGATCTACCGGCGCCTGCAGGCCTGGCAGGATGCTCACGGCCTCACCTGACCACCGTGCCCGCCCGGCCCAGGCAACAGCCGGCCAGCATCGTGCTGCCAGGAACGCTGCTGGAGATCCTCGGCGTCGGCGTGCTGCTCAGCGGGGAAAGCGGCAGCGGCAAGAGCGATGCGGTGCTCGGCCTGCTGGACAGAGGCAACCGGCTGATCGCGGATGATGCGGTCGAGTTCTACCGTCGCGGCGGCCGCTTATATGGCCGCTGTCCGGCCGGGCTGCGCGGCCTGGTGGCGATCCGCGGCCTGGGCGTGCTGGACGTGCGGCAGCTGTTCGGGCCGCGGGCGCTGTGCGCCAGCAAGGCGGTGGCGCTCGAAATCGCGCTGGAATCACAGCCGCCGCCGGCCGATGCGCGGATGGTAGAGCGAGACATTCGCACTATAATGGACACTGCAGTACCGCGCCTGCGACTGCCTGCCGCCAGCGGACGCGATCTGCCGCTGCTGCTGGAAACGGCCGTCCGGGCGCACGCCCCCGCAGGCGGCCACACCCCTCGATTGCGGGGCCATCGCGGGTAAGGAAGACCTATGAAGCTCGTGATCGTCAGCGGTATGTCCGGCTCCGGCAAGAGCGTGGCGCTGCATACGCTGGAAGACATCGGTTTCTACTGCATCGACAACCTGCCGGTCGGCCTGCTCGCCGACTTCGGCCGTCACATGACCGAGCAGGATTCGAAGTCGGCGGACCGCTATGCGGTCGGCATCGACGCCCGCAACGGCGCCGAAGACCTGTCCCGCTTCCCCCATATCCTGGATGAGCTGGAAGCGCTCGGCATCCGCAGCGAGATCCTGTTCCTGCGCGCCGCCTACACCACGCTCATCAAGCGCTTCAGCGAAACCCGCCGCCGGCATCCCCTGAGCCTGCCGAACACCTCGCTGGAGGAGGCGATCCAGCGCGAAGCCGAATTGCTGGCGCCGATTCGCGAACGCGCCGACCTCGTCATCGACACCACCGCCACCAACGTCCACCAGTTGCGCGAACTGGTGCGGGAACGGCTCGACCGCCGCGCCGATGCCAGGCTGTCGCTGCTGTTCGTGTCGTTCGGCTTCAAGCACGGCGTGCCCAAGGATGCCGACTACGTGTTCGACGTCCGTTGCCTGCCGAATCCGCACTGGGAGCCCCGGCTGCGGCCTCTCACCGGCCGCGACGCCGACGTCCAGCGCTACCTGGAGGCGCAGCCCAGCGTCGAGCGCATGTATACCCAGATCCGGGATTTCGTCGAGGAATGGCTGCCGAGCTTCGAACGCGAGGGCCGCAGCTATCTGACCGTCGCCGTCGGCTGCACCGGCGGTCAGCACCGCTCGGTGTACCTGACCGAGCGGCTGGCGGAACACTTCCGGCAACGCTCGGACAACGTCATCGTCCGTCACCGGGAACTGACATGAGCGTCGGTCTGCTGCTGATTACCCACACCGGCGTCGGGCGTGCCCTGCTGGACGTCGCCGTCACCACCATGCACGGCTGCCCGCTGCAGGTCCGCTGCCTCGAAGTCGGCACCGCTGCCGATCCGGACGCCCTCCGCGAACTGGGGCAGGAGATGATCGCGGAACTCGACCGCGGCGCCGGGGTGCTGATTCTCACCGATGCCTACGGCTCGACGCCGAGCAACATCGCCTGCAGTCTCCGTCGCGGTCGCCGTACCGCCGTCGTCGCCGGGCTCAACCTGCCGATGCTGCTGCGCATCCTCAACTACCCCACGCTCTCTCTGGCCGAACTCGAGCACAAGGCCGTCAGCGGCGGGCGCGACGGCGTCCTGCGCGCCGGTTGCGAACAGGCGACGGTATAGGCATCCTGCTGGCGCCGGCCGACACGCCGGCAGCAGGAAGGAGAGCATGCGTGCCGAGCCGGGAAATACGCATCATCAATAAACTGGGATTGCACGCGCGGGCGGCGAGCAAGTTCGTGACGCTGGCGTCGACTTTTCAGTCGCAGATCCGGCTACGCAAGGACAACCGCGAGGTCAATGGCAAGAGCATCATGGGCATCATGATGCTGGCTGCCGGCCGCGGCAGCCACCTGGTGCTGTCGGCCGAAGGCCCTGACGCCGAAGCCGCGCTGGACGCCCTGGAGCGGCTGGTCAGCAGCCGCTTCGGCGAGGGGGAATGAACCCGCCGGCTCGCGGCCGCCGTACGCGTGTGGCACCCGTAGAGCGGCTCCTGGCCGCGGACGGCCGCGCGGTGGCGAAAGAATCGCGGCGGGGACGCCGCTCCTACATCAGGAAATCCATCTCCCCCTTCTCCCCTGCCTTCCTTTGCGTCCCGGCGCCCTTGATTCGCCCTGGAGAGCCCCACTCCTGCGGGGCGGTAACGCTGCCGGTCCGGCCAAGACCGGCCGTGCAGCGAGCTGCCTCTATCTTGCCCGGCTTAAGGCCTGGCGACGGCGATCCTGCCGCCTACTCCCCGGCGACCGTCATTTCGTCCAGCAGCAGCGAGCCGGTGAGGATGTTGCCGCGCGAGTCGACATCGCTGCCCACCGCGCGCAGGTTGCGGAACATGTCGCGCAGGTTGCCGGCCACCGTGATTTCCTGCACCGGATAGGCGATCTCGCCGTCCTCCACCCAGAAGCCGCTGGCGCCACGGGAGTAATCGCCGGTCAGGGTATTGACGCCCTGCCCCATCAGCTCCGTCACCACCAGGCCGCGGCCCATCTCTCGCAGCAGTCCTCGGAAGTCCAGGCTGCCCGGCCGGATCACCAGGTTGTGGACGCCGCCGGCATTGCCCGTGCTTTGCAAGCCAAGCTTGCGGGCCGAGTAGCTGGACAGCACATAGCCCTGCAATACGCCGTCCTCCACCAGCGTCCGCTGCCGGGTGGCCACGCCCTCCAGGTCGAACGGCGCGCTGCCCAATGCCCGCGGCCGGTGCGGCTGCTCCTCAATGTGGACGAAATCGGGAAAGACCTGCTTGCCGAGGTGATCGAGCAGAAAGCTCGCCTTGCGGTAGAGCGCACCGCCGCTGATGGCGCCGATGAAATGCCCGAGCAGGCCGCGCGCGACCTCCGGCACATACAGCACCGGCACCCGCATGGTCGGCAAGCGCCGGGCCCCCAGCCGGCGCAGCGTGCGCTCAGCCGCCCGCCGGCCCACCTCGGCCGCCGTCTCCAGGGCGGCCGCCACCCGCGAGGTGGTGTACCAGTAATCGCGCTGCATGGCGTCGCCTTCCTTGCCGACCACCACACAACTTAAACCGTGGCGGGACGCGGCATAGCCGGCCAGGAAACCGTGGCTGTTGCCGTACACGCGCAGGCCGCTGCGGCTGGAAACCTCGGCGCCGTCGGAGTTGCAGATCCTGGCATCGGCCGCCAGCGCCACCGCTTCGCACTCGCGGGCCATGCGGATGGCGTCCTCGGGCTCCAGGTCCCAGGGATGGTAGAGATCCAGGTCCGGAATCTCCCGAGCCAGCAGCTCCGGATCGGCAAGCCCCTGGGCCGGATCGGCCGAAGTATGGCGGGCAATGGCACAGGCCGCCTGCACCGTCTCCAGCACCGAAGCCTTGCGGAAATCCGAGGAGCTGGCGCTGCCCTTCTGCTTGCCGAAGTACACCGTCACGCCCAGGCCGCGGTCGCGCTGGTGCTCCAGCGTGTCGACCTCGCCCCTGCGGACGTTGACCGACAGGCCGATGTCGACGCTGATCGCCGCCTCCGCCTCGCTCGCACCCGCCCGCTTCGCTTCGGCCAGTGCCAGGCTGACCAGCTCTGCCAGGGTTTCCTTGGACGGCAGTCCGGCCCGGGCCGGCTGTGTTTCCGTGCTCGTCATCGCTGCTCCTTATGAATCTTCACGCCGCAGTGCCGCCCACCGTCATGGCGTCGATTTTGAGCGTCGGCTGGCCGACCCCGACCGGCACGCTCTGGCCGTCCTTGCCGCAGGTGCCGACGCCGGCGTCGAGCTGCAGATCGTTGCCGACCATGCTGACGCGGGTAAGCACTTCCGGACCGCTGCCGATCAGAGTCGCTCCCTTGACCGGCCGGGTGACCTTGCCGTCCTCGATCAGGTAGGCCTCGCTCGCCGAGAACACGAACTTGCCGGAGGTGATGTCGACCTGACCGCCGCCGAAGTTGACGGCATACAGGCCTCTCTTCACCGAGCGGATGATCTCCTCCGGGTCGTGCGGGCCGGGCAGCATGTAGGTATTGGTCATGCGGGGCATCGGCAGGTGCGCGTACGACTCGCGCCGGCCGTTGCCGGTGGAGCTGGTGCCCATCAGCCGGGCGTTGAGGGTGTCCTGCATGTATCCCTTGAGGACGCCCTTCTCGATCAGCGTAGTGCACTGGGTGGGCGTCCCCTCGTCATCGATATTGAGCGAGCCGCGGCGGCGGTCCAGGGTGCCGTCGTCGACCACCGTGCACAGCGGCGAGGCCACCCGCTCGCCGATACGGCCGGCGAAGGCGGACGTGCCCTTGCGGTTGAAATCGCCCTCCAGGCCGTGGCCGACGGCCTCGTGCAGCAGGACGCCCGGCCAGCCCGGGCCAAGCACCACCGGCATGGTGCCGGCCGGCGCGTCGACTGCCTCCAGGTTCAGCAGCGCCTGGCGCACCGCCTCGCGGGCATAGGTCAGGCCGCGGTCGCCTTCCAGGAAATACTCGTAGCCGAAGCGCCCGCCGCCACCGGAAGAGCCGTTCTCGCGCCGGCCGTTCTGCTCGGCGATGACGCTGACGTTGAGCCGCACCAGCGGGCGCACATCGGCACACAGCCGGCCGTCGCTGTTGGCGAGCAGTATCATGTCGTGCACGGCGCTCATGCTCACGATCACCTGCTCGACCCGCGGATCCAGTCGCCGCGCCTCGGCGTCCAGCCGCCGCAGCAGATCGATCTTGTCCTCCGGGGAAAGCGTGTCGAGCGGATTGATCGGCAGATACAGCGCCCGGCCACCGCCAGCCTGCCAGGCCTGCAGCCGCCGGCTCTCGCCGGCGCGGGCGATGGCGCGGGCGGCACTGGAGGCCTCCAGCAGCGCCGGCAGGACGATTTCATCGGAATAAGCAAAGCCGGTCTTTTCGCCGCTGATGGCCCGAACTCCGACGCCCTGGTCCAGGCTGCGGACGCCGTCCTTGACGATGCCGTCCTCCAGGATCCAGCTTTCATGACGGGTGGCCTGGAAGTACAGATCGGCGCTGTCCACGCCCGGCGCCATCAGCTGGCCGAACACCCGTTCCAGGTCGGCCTCGGTCAGGCCGGACGGCTCCAGGATATGGGCGCGTACCAGCTGCAGATTGTTCGCTGCGGTTTCGGTCATGCGGTCCTCACAAAACGTTACGATTGCCGTGCAGGCAGTGGCGGCAGACGGCAGTGGCTCAGCACCGGGAAGCGCCGGCGCAGCGCGTGCAGCTGCGCGCGGTCGACCTCGGCGACGGCGACGCCGGGGCCTTGCGCCACCTGGGCGAGAATATCTCCCCACGGCCCGACGACCATGCTCTCGCCATGGGTTTCCCGGCCGTTGGCATGGCGGCCACCCTGGGCGGCGGCGATCACCACGCATTGATTCTCGATGGCTCTTGCCCGCACCAGCACCTGCCAGTGGGCGGCACCGGTGGTCGCCGTGAAGGCGGCCGGCAAGGCCAGCAGCTCCATCCCTTGGGCTGCCTGGGCGCGGAAGAGTTCCGGGAAGCGCAGGTCATAGCAGACCGCCAGCCCCAGCCGGCCGACAGTGGTCTCGAGCACGGCAGGCACCGGCTCGCCCGGTTCCAGGGTGGCCGACTCGCGGTAAGCCTCCCGCTCGGCCACAGCGACATCGAACAGATGGATCTTGTCGTAACGGCCGATGCGGGCACCGTCCGGGCCGTAGACCGGGCAGGCGCCCCGCACCCGCTCCGGGTCGTTGCCGCGCAGCGGGATCGTGCCGCCGACCAGCCAGATGCCATGGCTCCGGGCCTGCTCGGCCAGAAAGGCCTGGATCGGGCCAGCACCGTCGATTTCGGCGACAGCGAGCTTGTCGCGCTCGTGCAGCCCCATCAGCGCGAAGTTCTCGGGCAGCACGGCCAGCGCCGCCCCCGCAGCCGCGGCCTCCGCCAGCAGCTCCGCCGCCTGCCTTAAATTGTCGCCGACCTCCGGCCCCGACACCATCTGCAGGGCTGCGACCCGCACCCGTTCGCTCGTCACGGCGTCCCTTCCTGCGCCAGCGGCTCCGTCTGCTCGACTGCGTCGGCGGTAGCCATGGGTTCGATGTGCGGCGCATCCCAGCTGCCGGCAACCCGGTAGCGGTAGCGGGTCAGCTTGTTGATCTCCTTCTCGAGCAGCTTCTGGGTCACCAGCCCGGCAACGATGCCGACCGGTCCGGCAGTGACGGCACCGATCGCCGGCAGGGTGTTCGAGACTTTCGGGATGACCGTGACGCGCTGGTCATAGTCGCGGGCCGCCAGGCCGATGCGACCGTCCAGCTCGACCCGGGCCGCGGTCCCTTCCATGTAGAAACGCCGGGTATAGGCATCGCCATCGGCGAGCTCCAGCTGCGCCACGATCCGGTCGTAGGCAAAGCCCTTGCCGAACAGGTCCGAGAAGTTGAGGCTCAGACGGCGGGGCAGCTCGGCGATGCTGAGCAGTCCGAACAGCCGTCCCGCTCCCGGCTCGACGGTCAGGATCTGACCATCGGTCAGCCTCAGGTCCAGGCGGCCGGTCAGCTCGGCCAGGGAAAACTCCAGGATCCGCCCTTCCCAGGAAACGTCCAGGCTGCCGGAGATCTTTCCGCCACGCATGGCGTCGGCGTAGCCAAGCGCATTCAGCAGCCGCCCGGCATCATTCCCGTGCAGCTGCATCACCAATTGCGAGCGCCCGGTCTTGCGGGTCCAGCCGCCGCTGGCCTTGAAATCGAGCAGCGGTCCGCTGAGCCAAGCCCGCTCGATGGTGGTCTCCCCGTCCGCCGCCCGGGTCAACAGCTCCATCCGGCCGAGCGCCTGGTCCCGCAGGAAGAATTCGGCGGCGACGATATCCAGGGCCGGCAGCCCCCCGGAATCCGCGCCGGCAGCCGAATCCGCCTTGTCTCTGGCGCCGTTCATCGGCGGCGGCTGCAGGCGCAGATGATCCAGTCGGGCGGTAACGGTCCGGAACGGGCCTGCCGGCAGCAGAATGCCGCCGGCGACATCCGGCCCCTCCAGGCCGACCACCCAGCCGCCGCTGTCGGGCTGCACCCGCACCGTGGTGTCGGCAAAGGTCTGGCCCATCACCTGCAGCCGGCCGATATGCACGTCCGCCAGGGTCAGCGACAGGCTGCCACCGGCGGTCACGGCGCCCCCGGCTGGCAGCCGCCAGCCGGACAGATCCAGGCTCTCCAGCGCGCCGCGCACGACCACGCCCTCCCGGGGCAGCACCGGCTCGCCGGCGCCGAGCACGATCCCGGCGCGGGCGACGGCCATTCCATCCGTCGCCAGGCCAAGCAGCGCCCGTACTTCATCCCCGTACGCCAGCCGCACCGGCCCCGGCCCGCTCGCAGCGAAAGGCACGGACAGGCGCAGCGCGCGCGCTTCCGCAGCGGACTTGCCCAGCGGCGCCGGCAGCTCCACCACTATCCCCTCGAGCTGCGAGGCGACCCGCAGTTCCACCGCCGGCGTCCCGGCCGGCCGCGGTGCCTGGAAGCCGGGCAGCAGCAGCTGCACTTCCCAATCGGTACGACCATGCAGCCAGGGCGAGGCGAGGCCGTCGAGCAACTGCCTGGGTGCCGCCTGCAGCTGGGCCAGGATGGCGATGCGCTCATCGGCACCGCCTCCCGTGGTCTGGGCGCTCAGCACCGCCGGCAGGCCCCGGTAGCGCGCGGTGACCTGCTCTGCTGCCAAGCCCTGCTCCGTGAAACGCACCGTGCCTTCCAGGGCATCGAGCTGCAATCCCCAACGGGGAACGCTGTAGCTACCCCGCTCCAGCCGCACCTCGCCCTCCACCTCGGCCTGCTCGCCCGGCCGCAGGGGCACTGCGGCACGCACGCTGACGCCGTGGGTTCCGCTCAGCTGCATGCCGGTCAGCTGCTCACGGATGCTGTTGCCGAGCGGGGAATCGCGCAGGAACCCCAGCAGCTGGTCGCCGCTGCCGCGCGCCTCGCCGGCGAACACCAGCGGCGCTTTGCCCAGCTGGTCGATCCGCACCTGCGCCCTCTGGATGCCGGCACCGGCGATCCGGCCGCGCTCAACCTGCGCTTCCATACTGTTGGCAAAGAACCGTAGCCGGCCGTCGACGCCGTACAGTGCCGGCCAGTCCTGCCGGTAGGCCAGCCGGAGATTGGAGACCTTTGCCTGCACGTCGAAGACGCCGCTGCCGTCGGCAAAGGGGAAATTCTTGGTCCGGCCGAACAGCACCAGATCGGCCTGCGGTATCCGGCCCCGAAAACCGGCGGCATCCAGCCAACCGACCACCGAGGCCGGCATTTTCGTCACCGGCAGGTAACGCGACGTGCCGGCGGCGTTGCCGTCCAGCAGCTGCGCCCGCAGGTCGATGAACGGCGACCCCTGGCCATCGCCGATCAGCCGCAGCCGCGCCCGCGCCCGGCCGTCGCGGTTGGCAACCGCAAGCTCGGGAGCCTCCAGGATCCAGCCATCCGCCCCGATCCGCCAGAACGCCTCGCCCTGCAGGGAATGGAACGGCAACGGACCGCGGAAAAGCTCGGCGAAGCGCAGCTCGCCCGTTTGGGAATCGAGCCGGAGCCGACCGCCATCGCGACCGACCCAGAGCTCGCCGGCCAGGCCGCGTGCCCCCGGCCAGCCGGCGGCCGGCCGCAGCCCCCCCTCACTGAAGCGGCTGTAGAACTTGAAATCCTCAAGGCCCTCCGCCGACCAGCGCAGCGCCAGCCGCGGCCCTTGCAGCGCCGCAGTCGGCCCGGCCTCCTCCAGGCGTTGCCGCAGCTCCACTGGCAGGGTCGGCAGCAGCGTCGCTGCAGTAGCAAGATCCCCCAGGTGCAGGTAGCTGCCGGCTAGATCCAGGTGCTTGCCGGTATCGGCCTGGCGGAACTGCAGGCTCAGCGCACTGGCCGGCCAGGCCCGCGCCGACGAACGGACCGATAGCCGATCGACCGCCAGCTCCCAGCCTGCCGCCTGCCGCTGCCAGCGGAACTCGCCCCTGAGCTGCTCGGCCACCTTACGCCAACGGCTGGCGTCACCAGGCAGCGCGACATCCGCCAGCGTCAGCCGCCCGCCCGCCTGCATCACGCTGCCGGCCTCGATTTCCGCCCATAGCTCGGCATCGGCAAAACCGCGCAGCGCCGGGACCGGTACCACCCGGCCCAGCAAGCCCGAGAGCGATTCCAAATGCAGGCGCCAGGCATCGACGTAGAGCCGCCCGGTCAGTGCCGCCGGATCCAGGCCCTGCCATTCCGCCCGGAAGCGCAGGCTGCCCCCCAAGGCTTCCGGCAAGGGCACATAGCCGGCCAGGTTGTAGCTGCCGCCGCGGTTATCCAGGTCGAGCGCTACCGGACTCAAGGAAAAGGTTTTCCCGCTCGGCAGGTCGGTCAGCCGCACCGTGGTGTTGCGCAGCTGGACAAGCGCCGGCAGCTTGGGCGTGCTCCCGCCCGGCAGTTCCTGCTCCAGGTCGGCATTGCCCACCCGGGTGACCCGCAGCCCGCCGTCGGCCGCGTAAGTGGCCTGGACGACGAGACCCGACACCTCCACCTGTGCCAGATGCAGCCGCATTTCCCCCAGCGAGCGCAGCAGATCGATGTCCACCTCCAGCTCGGGGATTTCCAGCCCTGCCAGCGGCCCTCCGGTCAGGCGAACGTCTTCCAGGATCAGGCGGGGATGGCGGCCCGCCCAGGCGGCACGCATGCCGCCCAGGGTCAGCGGGCGTTGCAGCGCCTGGGTCAGCACGAGTTCGACCTGTCCGCGCAGCTCCGGCGCAAAGGCGACCGCCAGCCGCAGCAGGCTCATGCTGACAGCCAGCAGCACCAGGGCGGCGACCAGGATCGCCGTCAGGCCGAATCGCAGCCGTTGGAGGAAAGTTCTGCGCAACTAGGGCTCCTACCACACCGCGGGGCGGCTACACCGGATGCCGGAAACGTCGTGAGGAAGACTTGGCGGCTTCGACCTGAGAGTGCAGTTTACATCCTGTAGACACGGGCATTGGGCCAATGCCGGTGCTGCTCCGCCGATGGCGGCAGCCTCACGTATCGTCTACATCAAGACCACATCAAACTGCTCCTGCGTGTACAGAGGCTCCGCCTGCAGCTTGATCGGCCGGCCGATGAATTCTTCCAGCTGGGCGACGCTGGCGCTCTCCTCGTCGAGCATCAGGTCGACCACTTCCTGCGCGGCCAGCACCAGCAACTGCTTGGCTTCGAACTGCCGCGCCGCGCGCATGATCTCGCGGAAGATCTCGTAACAGACCGTTTCCGCCGTCTTCAGCGAGCCGCGCCCCATACAGGTCGGACAGGGCTGGCAGAGGATATGTTCCAGGCTCTCGCGGGTACGCTTGCGGGTCATCTCTACCAGGCCCAGCGCAGAGACGCCGCTGATCTGGGTCTTGGCGTGGTCGCGCTCCAGCGCCTTTTCCAGCGCCCGCAGCACCTGCCGCTGGTGCTCCGCCTCCAGCATGTCGATGAAGTCGATGATGATGATGCCGCCGAGATTGCGCAGCCGGACCTGGCGGGCGATGGCCTGAGCCGCCTCCAGGTTGGTCTTGAAGATGGTCTCGGCGAGCGTGCGATGGCCGACGTAGGCACCGGTGTTGACGTCGATGGTGGTCATCGCCTCGGTCTGGTCGATGATCAGATAGCCGCCCGACTTGAGCACCACCTTGCGCTCCAGCGCCTTCTGCAGCTCGTCCTCGACGCCGTACAGGTCGAAGATCGGCCGCTCGCCCGGATAGTACTCGATGCGCGGCGCGATCTCCGGCAGGAACTGCTCGCAGAAATCCAGCAGCCGCTGATGGTTCTCGCGCGAGTCGATCCGGACCTTCTCCACTTCGCCCGCCACCAGATCCCGCATGGAGCGCAGCGAGAGCGGCAGGTCCTCGTGCACCAGGGTGCCCGGCTGAGCATGCTCGGCGCGCTGGCGGATGGAATCCCAGAGCTTGCGCAGGAAATCGCGGTCGGCGCGCAGGGCCTCCTCGCTGGCCTGCTCGGCAGCGGTACGCACGATGTAGCCGTTCTCGTCGCCCTCGTCGAGAAAGGCCTGACCAATCGCCTTCAGCCGCGCCCGCTCGGCCTCGTCCTCGATCCGCGCCGAAACGCCGACCGAGGGCTGATGCGGCAGCAATACCAGGTAGCGCGAGGGGACGGTGATGTTGGTGGTGAGCCTGGCGCCCTTGCTGCCGATCGGATCCTTGACCACCTGCACCAGGATCCGCTGCTGCTCGGTCAGCAGCTCGCTGATGTTCTCGCTGCGGCGCGGCGGTACGCCCTCGGCCCCCGGCGGCGGCAGGATGATGTCGTTGACGTGCAGGAAGGCGGTCCGTTCCAGTCCGGCATCGACAAAGGCCGCCTGCATCCCCGGCAGCACCCGCACCACCTTGCCGACATAGACATTCCCGACCAGGCCGCGACGTCGCTCCCGCTCGATGCTGACTTCCTGCAGCACGCCGTTCTCGACCAGCGCTACGCGCGTCTCGCGCGGAGTGACGTTGATGAGGATTTCCTGAGCCACGCGCTACGTGCCTCTACCAATGCCGCTGGTAGCCGACACCGAATTCGTCCAATAGCTGGGCCGTCTCGAACAGCGGCAAACCCATCACTCCCGAGTAGCTGCCTTCCAGCCGCTCGATGAACACCGCGCCACGGCCCTGGATGGCATAGCCGCCGGCCTTGTCCCAGGGCTCGCCGGTGTTCCAGTAATTCTCGGCCTCCTCCGGCGCGATCTCCCGGAAACTGACGTGGCTGACCGACAGCCGGGTCGCTTCCCGCTCGCCATCGGCCAGGGCCACCGCCGTCAGTACCCTGTGCGTGCGGCCGGACAGCGCCGCCAGCATGGCCACGCCCTGTTCGTGGGTTTCCGGCTTGCCGAGCACCTGCTCATCCAGCACTACGATGGTATCGGCGCCGAGCACCGGCAGCGGCGTCCGTTCCCCGCGGGCCAGCAGCCCCTG
>Ga0079224_100005666_pt1 | contig 16437 bp, 10 predicted proteins | sample Stecom2015_FD_80414 | JGI IMG/M metagenome (GOLD analysis project Ga0079224, IMG submission 80414) | Agricultural soil microbial communities from Utah to study Nitrogen management - Steer compost 2015 | ecosystem: Environmental > Terrestrial > Soil > Agricultural land | place: USA: Utah... | reverse complement strand
GTCGGCTCGGTCAATCTCGACGGCTTCATCCGCGCCAATCGCGATCTGCTGAAGGCCGACGTCGTCGTGATCTCCGACTCGCCGATGTTCGAGCGCGGCGTGCCCTCCATCTGCTACGGCCTGCGCGGACTCGCGTACTTCCAGATCGACGTGCGCGGATCGAACAGCGACCTGCACAGCGGATCGTTCGGCGGCGCGCTCGCCAACCCGGCCATGGTTCTGGCGCAGATCCTCGCCCAGATGAAGGACAAGGGCGGTCGCGTGAAGATTCCCGGCTACTACGACGATGTGGTCGAGTTGACCGAAGAGGAGCGGAACGCCTGGAAGCAGCTGCCGTTCAACGAGAAGCAGTACCGCAAGTCGCTCGGCGCGCCGAAGCTGTTCGGCGAGAGCGGCTACTCGACGCTCGAACGCGTGTGGGCGCGGCCTACGTTCGAGGTGAACGGCCTGCTGTCGGGGTTCACCGGTGAAGGTGCCAAGACCGTGCTGCCGGCCGTGGCGATGGCCAAGGTCAGTATGCGGCTCGTGCCCAATCAGGATCCCGAGAAGGTCGCGCAGCAGTTCGAAGACTATGTGAAGAAGATCGCGCCGAAGACCGTCGAGGTAACGGTGACGAAGATGCACGGCGGCCATCCCTGGATGACCGACTATCACAACGACTATGTGCAGGCGGCGAGTCGGGCCATCGAGAAGGGCTTCGGACAGACGCCGGTGTTCAACCGCGAAGGCGGATCGATTCCCGTCGTCTTCACATTCCAGAAGGAGCTGGGTGTGCCGTCGGTGCTGTTCGGCGTCGGGCTGCCCGACGAGAACGCGCACGCGCCCAACGAGAAGCTGGATCTGGGGAACTTCCACAACGGCGTGATTGCGTCGGCGATCCTGTACGAAGAGATCGGCGGCCTGCGCCGCTGATCAGGAAGGCACCGCGCCGGCGCTGCGGACGCGCAGCGCCGGCGCGTCGTACGTTCGCTGGTGGGGCGTACGGTTAGCATTCGGTAAAAATTCCCTCCCTCGCCCGTTCCAGCCGGAACCGGACGGCTTTCGCTCCGTAGACTTAGGTGCCTGGAGCGATTTGCCGTGAAGACCCAACAGGAGAGACTGGCCGCGCAGAGCCGCGCGCTCGCCGATCTGACCGCGCGTCAGACCGACGACGCAGTGCCCTATCTCGAGCGCCTGCACGCGATTCTCGCGACGTCGGCCGAGACGCTCGACGTCGCCCGGCTCAGCATGTGGTGTTTCGACATGCCCCGGCTGTCGATCAGCTGCACGAGCATGCACGATCGCCGCGGGTCGACCGCACCGCCGGCAACGCTGTGGCGCCTGGATGCGCCAGCCTACTTCGACGCGCTGGACCGCGAGCGGGTCGTGGCGACGAGCAGCGCGCAGACCGATCCGCGCACGCATCAACTCGCTGACGCGTACCTCCGTCCGCTCGGCATTGGCGCGATGCTGGACGTGCCGCTCCGGCGCAACGGCGTCGCCCAGGGTGTACTGTGCGCGGAGCACGTCGGCGGGTCGCGCGAATGGACGGTCGACGAGCAGAACTTCGCGCTCTCGACCGCGAACCTGGTGATGGCGGCGGCCGCCGATCAGGAGCGCCGTGATGCACTCGACCGGCTGGCCGAGAGCGAAGCGCGGGCCCGGCTGATCATCGACACTGCGCACGATGCGTTCATCAGCATCGACGAAGCCGGGTTGGTCGTCGGCTGGAACGCGCAGGCCGAGCGCACGTTCGGCTGGTCGTGCGCGGAGGTCCTCGGACGCCGCCTGGCGGACCTGATCGTCCCCGAACAGTATCGCGAGGCGCACACCCGTGGGCTCCAGCGGTTTCTCGAGACGGGCGAGGCGCCGGTCGTCAATCAGCGGCTCGAGCTGTCGGCGCTCGATCGGTCGGGGCGTGAGTTTCCCGTCGAGATCACGATCACGTCCCCCATTCGCGAAGGCCGTCAGTATGTGTTCGCGGCGTTTCTGCGCGACATCTCGGAACGTCGCGAGCACGACGAGCAGTTGAAGCGCGCGAAGGAAGCGGCCGAGGCGGCGACGCGCGCCAAGAGTGAGTTCCTCGCGAATATGAGCCACGAGCTGCGGACGCCGCTCAATGGCGTGCTGGGCTACACGCAACTCCTGCAGCGCGACCGCGCCCTGACCGACGGACAGCGTGAGGCGCTCGATGCGATCGCGCGCGGGGGCTCGCATCTGCTCGGCCTGATCAACGATGTGCTCGATCTGTCGAAGATTGAATCGGGACGCGTCGAGATCGAGGCCTGCGACACGGACCTGCCGCAGATGGCCCGTGACGTCGAGTACATGGTGGCCGAGACCGCGCGCCGCAAGGGGCTGACCTTCGCCATTACGATGGATCGCGACGTCCCGAGCCGCGTGAGGCTCGACGGCCGTCACCTCCGCCAGGTGCTGATCAACCTGCTGGGCAACGCGGTGAAGTTCACCACAGCCGGCGACGTGCGCCTGGAGATCGCGGCGGCCGGCGACAGGCTGCTCCGGTTCGAGGTGACCGACACAGGCAACGGCATAGAGCCCGAAGCGCTCGACCGGATCTTCGAGGCCTTTACGCAGACGGCGACGGGCGCGGCGGCGGGCGGCACCGGCCTCGGGCTGGCCATCAGCCGGCGGCTGGTGGCCGCGATGGGCGGCGCCATCAGCGTCGACAGCGAGCCGGGCCGCGGCAGCCGCTTCTCGTTCGTGCTCCCGTACGAACCCGCGGGCACGGCGTCGCCGCAGCCCGTGGAGTTCGGTGCGGCGCCGCTCTTCAACGCGCGTCTCGCGCCGGGAGTCGAGCTGACAGCGCTCGTCGCCGACGACAGCAGCGTCAACAGGCGCATCCTCGGCCGTCTGCTCGAGAGCGCGGGCGCGCACGTGATCCACGCGTGCGGCGGCGTCGAAGCCCTCGCGCTCGCACGCGAGCATCTGCCCGACATTGTGTTCATGGACCTCAAGATGCCCGACCTGCACGGCCTGGAGGCCGCGCGGCGGCTGAAGAGTGCGCCCGAGACCGCAGGCATTCCGGTCGTCGCCGTCAGCGCCAGCGCGTTCGGCAACACGCGCGCCGCGGCGCTCGACGCCGGATGCGCCGACTACCTGCCCAAGCCGGTGCGGGCCGAGTCGCTCTTCGCGATGCTGAAGACGCATCTCGGCGCGCGCTTCATCGACGCGCGCGTCGACACGCCGGCCGCGGACGCACGTCTCGACCAGCTGGCGGACGGCCCCGCGATTGCCGCGCGCATCCGCGCGGCCATCGACATCGGCGACGTCACCGGTCTCGAGGCCCTCGCGCGTGAACTCACGGCCGCGGGGGGAGCGGAGGCCGAGGCCGGCGCGCAGATCGGCCGGCTGACGGCGGCCTTCGATTTCGACGCGCTGGCCGCCATGGCTGGTGCCGGAGCGGGCGCGGCGCCATGACGGCTCCGGTTTCGACGATTCTGGCTGTCGACGATCACGCCACCAACCTGCAGGTACTGGCGCGAACCCTTCAGGGGACCGGTCACCGCATTCTGGCCGCCAGGGACGGGCGCACCGCCATCGATATCGCGCGGCGCGTGCGTCCCGACCTTCTGCTGCTCGACGTCATGATGCCGGGCATGGACGGCTTCGAGGTCTGTCGCGCGATCAAAGCCGACGCGGCCACGCGCGATGCCGGCGTCATCTTCCTGTCGGCGCTCGGCGACGTCAGCGACAAGGTCGCCGGCCTCGAACTGGGTGCGGTCGACTACATCGCCAAGCCGATCCAGGCCGAGGAAGTGCTCGCACGCGTGACGAGCCATTTGTCGCGCCAGCATCTGGAGCGTCAGCTGCGCGAGAGCCGCGACAGTCTCAATCGCGAGCTTGCCGGCGCGGCGCGCATGCAGCAGCTCATTCTGCCGACACAGCTGCCGCAGGATGACTTCGTCGAGTTCGCGGCGTTCTACCAGACGAGCCGGCACGCCGGGGGCGACTACTACGATGTCGTCCCACTCGGCCGCGGGCGCTACGGCGTCCTGGTGGCCGATGTCTCGGGCCACGGCGCGCCGTCGGCCATCGTCATGGCCATGATCCGCGCGGTGCTGCACGCGCATCCGGCTCTTCCCGACGACCCGCCCGAGGTGCTGCGCTACATCAACAGCCAGTTCCGGTATCTCTGGGACAGCGCAATGTTCGCCACGGCGCTGTTCGCCGTCGTCGACGCGCGTGCGAAGTCGATGCGCGTGTCGTCGGCGGGACATCCGCCCCCGCTGCTGCTGCCCGCGGGCGGGGGCGTCGCGTCGGTGCCGGTGCCTCCCACGTTCCCCCTGCTCATCATGCCGATGGAGGACGTCGCCTGTTTCGAGATGACGATCGAGCCTGGCGATGCCGTGTTGTTCTACACGGACGGCGTCACCGAGCGCCACGATCCCGACGACGGCATGTTCGAGATGGACGGACTGGCCGGCGCCTTCAGTGCGGCCGCACCGTCGGCCCCGTCCGAGACCATCGCGCACATCGTCGAGCGCGTCGAAGCGTTCGCGCGGGGGCGCGAGGCCGAGGACGACCAGACCCTCCTGCTGCTGCGCACCCGCGGCTAGAACCTGACGCCGAACGCCCTTGTTTCTCCGTCCTGCCGCGGCAGCGGTGGTCTTTCGGGCGCGAGGTGTTTCTCGAGATCCTGCGCCGCGTCGCGCGATTACGGATTCGCAAGGTCAGTACCGCGCTTGTAAGCGACCGGCAGGCGCGGCCATCCATCCCGGCCGCAGAACGCGCCGGATTTTCTGCTGTTCGAGCTCAGCCGGACGCTGGCGTTTCGGTTGCACCGTGCCACCGACGTCTAGATGCGCGAAACCCTGCCAGAGCACACCGGCGTGGCGATGCCGCCGGCGCCGTACGACCCATGTGTCGATCCGCCCGGGCTGGGGCTGCGTACGGTGGGCAGCGATGCCTCGAGCGGCGCACTGCTCGACGTGCTGCGTGTGACCGCCGACCTCGGCGATCCCTCCCCCGTCGAGGCCGGCGTCCGCGAGCGCGCCGAGCGCTTCGCACCTGCCTCGCTGGTCGGGCTGTCTCCTATCGTGCGTGTGGCGCGCGCCGCGGACGGCCGGCTCGAGGTGTGGTCCGAGAGGGCACTGGGCTACCGTCTGAGCGCGGTGCTGGAATGGGCCGACACGCGAGGCGTAGCCACTCCGCTCGACGTCGCGCTGACCGTGGGCGACCGTCTGCTCGCAGCGCTCGCATCGCTGCAGCAGGCCGATCGTGGAAGCGGCGCATCGGGCCATGGCGCCATCGCGGTCGATCAAGTGGTGCTGGCCGAAGACGGCACGCTGACGCTCACCGACTACGCGTTCGGCACGGTGCTGGCGCGTCTGCAACTGACGCGCGATCGACTCTGGCGTCGGTTCCGTATCGCGATGCCGCCGGCGGCCGGGCTCGCGCGCTTCGATCACCGCGTCGACGTCACGCAGGCCGCCATCGTGATCACGGCTCTTCTGCTGGGGCGCGTGCCACGGGCCGACGAGTATCCGCGCGACGTCGCGGCGCTGGTGGCGGAAGCCGCGCGGCAGGGCGGCGCCGGCGTCCCGCGCGACGAGCAGGAGCGCCTGCTCGCATGGCTACGCGCCGCGACCGAGCTCGACCCGCGCAACGCCTTCCGCTCGGCGGCCGACGCGCGTGCCGCGCTGGCCGGAGCGTTCGGCACGCATCGCACCGGCGTCCCCGCTGTCCGCCGCTGGCTCCGCGAGACGCGCGGTCTGCCGCCGGTAGACGAACGTCCCCAGCCCGATCCCACGCCCGAGCCCCCGCCGGCTCCGGATGTGCCGACCGCGTCCGTTTTCGAACGCCTCAACAGGTGGGTTCGCCGCCGCTAAGTCATAGGCCTGAACGGCTTTAGGGCTATACAGCGGGGCAGCACTCTGGTATATTGCGCCCTTTCACTTATGAAGGCCCCGGGGATTCTGCTTGCCGGTCTCGTTCTCTGTACGGCCGCGTCCTGCGCCGACCGTGATCAGAGTGCTGAACATCGCGCGCCCGAACGCGCCGATCTGCGTCTTGCGCTCGACGCCGAAACCATCGAGGCGCGCGTGCCGCGCAACGCGACCCTGCAGGGGCTGCTGACGCGTCACATCCCCGCCGATCTGGCGAGCACGGTGACCCAGGCGGCCATCGGCGTGTTCAACCCGCGCGACCTGCGCGCCGACAAGCCGTATCGGCTCGTGCGCACGCTCGACGGCTGGCTGCGCGAGTTCGAACTGGAAGTCGACGCCGACAACTTCCTGCGCGTCGTCATGCGCCGCGACGAACGCGGCGACGCCGTGCCGATGGCCGAGATCGTGCCGTACCGCAAGGAGACGTCGACCGCGTCGATCGCGGCGACGATTGATCCTGACCACACGTCGCTCATCGCGGCGCTGCAGGGCGCGGGCGAGAACGTGCAGCTGGGCATCGCGCTCGCGAAGATCTTCGAGGGCGATCTGGACTTCGCCAGCGACGTGCAACTGGGCGATCGTTTCGAGATCGTCTTCGAGAAGGTCACGCGCGAGGGCGCGTATGCGGGCTATGGCGACATCCTCGGCGCCATCGTCGAGAACGACGGCCGGCGGCTGACGGCGATCCGGTTCGAGACCGAGGACGGCCGGGCCGGCTACTACGACGAGCAGGGCCGGTCGCTGACGCGCACCTTCCTGCGCGCTCCGCTCGACATCGCCGCGCGCATCACGTCGGGCTTCAACAAGCGCCGCCTGCATCCCGTGCACGGCACCTATCGACCGCACCTCGCCATCGACTACGGCGCGCCGTACGGGACCAAGGTTGTTTCGGTCGCCGATGGCACCGTCGTCTCGGCCGGCTGGGCCGGCGGCGGCGGCAATCAGGTGCGCATCCGTCACGGCAACGGCTACGAGTCGTACTACCTGCACCTGTCGGCGTTCGGGTCGGGCATCCGGGCGGGCGCGCGGGTCAAGCAGGGACAGATGATTGGCCGTGTCGGCGCGACCGGCACCGCCACCGCCGCGCATCTCGACTATCGCCTGAAGAAGAACGGTGTGTGGGTGAACCCGCTGGTCGAAGCGCGCCGCATGCCGCCCGGCGAGCCCATTCCGGCCGCGCGCCGCGCCGAATTCGAGGCGACCCGCGATCGGATCCTGTCGCAGCTGTCCACGCGCGGCGACACGTCGAAGACCAACTGAATAAAACCTATAATCTGGGCTGATGGCTTCCGTCCGCCCATTTGCCGCCTTGCGCCCGGCGCCCGGCGCCGCGCCGCACGTCGCCTCGGTGCCCTACGACGTCGTCAGCACCGAGGAAGCGCGTGCGATGACCCGCGACAATCCGCTCAGTTTCTTGCGGGTTACCCGATCCGAAGTCGATTTTCCGCCTGGCGCAGACCCGTACGGCGACGCGATTTACGCGAAGGCGCGCGAGAACCTCGAGGAGATCAAGGCCGCGGCACCGCTGGTCCGCGAGAGCGAGCCGGCCGTGTACTTCTATCGCCTGAAGATGGGCGATCACGAGCAGACGGGCGTGGCCGCCTGCTTCTCAGTGGGTGAGTACGACCGCGATCTCATCAAGAAGCACGAGAAGACGCGGCGCGACAAGGAAGACGCCCGCACCCGCCACATCGTCGAAACGCGCGCGCAGACCGGCGTGGTGTTTCTGACGTATCGCGCGTCGAAGCAGATCGATCGGCTCGAAGCGGCCGCCTGCGCGGGCGAACCGCTGTTCGACCTCACGGCACCCGACGGCGTGCGCCATCGCATCTGGAAGGTGACGGGCGGCGGCGCGCAGGCCGTGGTCGACGCGTTCGCGAAAGTGCCCGCGCTCTACATCGCCGATGGCCATCACCGCGCCGCCAGCGCCGCGCGCGCGCGTGAGGCGCTCGCCGGCAAGAGCGCCGAAGCCGAGTGGTTCATCGCGGTGGCGTTCCCGGACAACCAGATGAACATCCTTCCCTACAACCGGGTAGTGAAGGACCTCAAGGGACAGACGCCGGCCGCCTTCCTCGAAGCGCTGTCGGGCGTGGCGCCCGTCACGAAGGGCACCGATACGCCGACGGGCCGGGGCCGGGTGTCGATGTATCTCTCCGGCGCGTGGCACGAGATCGACCTGCGCGGCCTCGCGCCCGACGGCGGCGACCCGGCCGACGCGCTCGACGTCGCCGTGCTCGAGGCGCGCGTGCTGCGGCCGCTGCTCGGCATCGAAGACGTGCGCACGGACAAGCGCATCGATTTCGTCGGCGGCATTCGCGGGACGGGCGAGCTGGTCTCGCGCGTCGACGGCGGCGACGCTGCCGTGGCGTTCTCGATGCATCCCGTGACGATCGACGACCTCATGACCGTGTCGGACACCGGCGGCATCATGCCGCCCAAGTCGACCTGGTTCGAGCCGAAGCTGAGAGACGGATTACTCGTGCACGAAATCTGAGAGGTCGTTGGTCTCTGGTTGCAGGTTGTTGGTACGAACGCGTGCCAGCGAACCACGGATCGGTGACCAGCAGTCAACGACCAGCGACCAACCACGAACGACGAATCATGAAAGTACTCATCGCCGACAAATTCGAACAGAGTGGCATCGACGGGCTGAAGGCCGCCGGATGCGACGTGTCCTTTCAACCCGATCTCAAGGACGATGCGCTGACGCGGGCCATCGGTGAGACGGGCGCCGAAGTGCTCATCGTGCGCAGCACGAAGGTCACCGAGCCGATGCTCGACGCGGGCCGGCTCTCGCTCATCGTGCGGGCCGGCGCGGGCTACAACACCATCGATGTCGCGGCGGCCTCGCGCCGCGGCATCTACGTGTCGAACTGCCCGGGCAAGAACGCGATTGCCGTCGCCGAGCTGGCCATGGCGCTGATGCTCGCGATCGACCGCCGCATACCCGACAACGTCGCGGACCTGCGCGCGGGCAAGTGGAACAAGAAGGAGTACTCGAAGGCGCGCGGCATCTACGGGCAGACGCTCGGCATCCTCGGTCTCGGCAACATTGCGACAGAGGTCGTGCGACGCGCGGCCGCGTTCGGCATGCCTGTCGTGATCTGGAGCCGCCGCTTCGATGGCCGGTCCGGGCTGATGACCGACGCCGACGCGCGGGCGGCCGGTCTCGAATCGGTCGCGCGCGCGACCACGCTCACCCTCGCGCCCACACCTGAGGCCGTTGCGGAGCAGTGCGACGTGCTGAGCCTGCATCTCGCGCTGGGCAAGGAGACGCGCGGTCTCGTCAACGCGGCTGTGCTGGCGAAGCTGAAGCCCGGGGCGGTCGTGATCAATACGGCGCGCGGCGAGGTCATCGACCAGGAGGCGCTCGCGAAGGCCGTCGCCGAGCGAGGCGTGCGCGCCGGCCTCGACGTCTTCGCCAACGAGCCTGCGTCGGCCACCGGAGACTTCGCCGATCCCATCGTTCGCGAAGCCGGCGTGTACGGCACGCACCACATCGGTGCGTCGACCGATCAGGCGCAGGAGGCGATTGCCGCCGAGACCGTGCGCATCATCCGTACGTTCAAGGAGACCGGACGCGTGCCGAACGTCGTGAACCTGGCGCGGACGTCGCCGGCGACGTCGCGTCTGATCGTGCGGCACCGCGACAAGCCAGGCGTGCTGGCGCACGTCTTCGACCATCTGCGCGAAGACAACATCAACGTGCAGGAAACCGAGAACATCGTCTTCGAGGGGGCCGAGGCGGCCGTAGCGAGCATCAACCTCGACGGCCGGCCAGACGCCGCGCTGATGGATCGCATCCGCGCGGGCAACGCCGACATCCTCGACCTTCAGCTGGTGACGCTATGAACCGTATCTACAATTTCTCCGCCGGTCCCGCCGTTCTGCCGCTGCCCGTCCTCGAAGAGGCGCAGCGTGATCTCATCGCCCTGCCGGGTGTCGGTATGTCGATTCTCGAGATCAGCCATCGCTCGAAGACGTTCGACGAGGTCATTCAGGGCGCCGAGGCCGATCTCCGATCGCTCGCCGGCATCTCGGACGACTACGCGGTGCTGTTCCTGCAGGGCGGCGCGAGCCTGCAGTTCTCGATGGTGCCGATGAACCTGCTCACGGCGGGTGCGACGGCCGACTACATCGTGACCGGCTCCTGGTCGCAGAAGGCCGTGAAGGAGGCGAAGAAGGTCGGGGCGGTGAACATCGCGGCCACCACCGAAGCCGACAACTTCACGCACGTGCCCGCCGAGGGCGATCTGAAGCTCACCGACAACGCGGCGTACGTGCACGTGACGTCGAACAACACGATCTTCGGCACGCAGTGGCAGACGCTGCCGGACGCCGGCGGCCGGCCGCTCGTCAACGACGCTTCGTCCGACATCTTCTCGCGCCCGATCGACGTCTCGAAGCACGGCGTGATCTATGCCGGCGCGCAGAAGAACCTCGGGCCGTCGGGTCTCACCCTCGTGATCATCCGCAAGGACCTGCTCGAGCGCTCGCAGGCATCGCTGCCGACGATGCTGAACTACAAGGTGCAGGCGGAGAACGGCTCGCTCTACAACACGCCTCCGGTGTTCGGCGTCTACATCCTGCGGCTCGTGCTGAAGTGGCTGATTGGCAACGGCGGGCTCGAGGCCATGGCCGAACGCAACGCGAAGAAGGCCGGCATGCTCTACGCCGAGATCGATCGCACGGGTTTCTATCGCGGCCATGCACGGCCCGACAGCCGCTCGACGATGAACGTGACGTTCCGTCTGCCGAGCGAGGATCTCGAGAAGCAGTTCGCGAAAGAGGCCACGGCCGCCGGTCTCGATGGGCTCAAGGGCCATCGGTCGGTGGGTGGGCTGCGCGCGTCGATCTACAACGCGTTCCCCGTCGAAGGTGTCGAAGCGCTCGTGCAGTTCATGCAGGAGTTCGAGCGCACGAAGGGCTAGGCAGCCGGTCCAGGCCGGCCGCCTCCGCGGCGCCGACGCCGGCGTCGGCGCCGGTGGTCGGGGAGAGGGGCGCCTGTTTCGCCACCTTCACCCGGCGTCATGTGGATCGCCTTCTGCTCGCGCCACACGTCGACCAGATCCGGATCGGAACCGAAGATCTCGAGCCACGTCAGCGTCTCGTCGAAGGCGGGACGGTGGACGAGGCTGCGCTGTACGCGGGGCGGCAGCGACGGCTCGGACAGCCGCGGGACGAGCGCCGCGATCTGGCGGTAGCGATCGACGTCGCGGCGGGCAAGCGGCAGCATGCCAATCTGCACACGCTCTGAAAGCGGGGGACGCGGGCGCTTGCCCGGCTTCGGCGGCGGTGTCGGGCGTGCCGGGGGCGCGTCCGTCGGAATCAGGCCGAGTGGACCGACGAGCGCGCCGACCAGGATCGGGTTGGTGAGCGTCGCCGGGATCTCGCCGTGCAGGCGGCGCCACGCGTCGAGCGCGGCCAGGCTGTCGTAGAAGCTGTCGGCCGCGCCGGCCAGTTCCGGCGTCATGAGCTCGAGCAGGCCCGTTTCATCGAGCGCGCGGAACGTCTTCGCCGCGGATCCGGCCCGCAGAATCTTGTAGTACTCCTCGACCATGCGCGCCGGCGCAGCACTCTTGATCAACTCGCGGTGCGTTTCGATGGCGGCGATCAGATCGGGATCCAGCTGAAAGTCGAGGCGCGCGGCCATGACCACCGCGCGCAGCATGCGCACGGGATCTTCGACGAAGCGGACGTTGGGATCGCCAATCGAGCGAATCGTCCGCGTCTTGAGGTCCTGCAGACCGCCGACGTAATCGATCACCGAGAAGGTGTCGATGTCGTAGAACATCCCGTTGATCGTGATGTCGCGGCGGAACGCGTCTTCTTCGGGCGTGCCGAACGTGTTGTCGCGGTGGATGAAGCCGACCTTGTCGGCGCCGGCCGCCGCCGGCTCGGCGGCGTCGAGCGAGTCGGGCGTCGCGTCGCCGGGCGCGGAGTCTTCGACCTGACGGCGGAACGTCGCGACCTCGATGGTCTTCGGCCCGAATTTGACGTGCGCGAGCCGGAAGCGCCGGCCGATGATCCAGCAGTTGCGGAAGAGCTTCTTGATCTCGTACGGATGGGCGCTCGTCCCGATGTCGAAGTCTTTGGGCCGGCGGCCGAGCAGCAGGTCTCTGACGCTGCCGCCTACGAGATAGGCCGTGTATCCGTGCTCGCGCAGCCGGTAGAGGACTTTGAGCGCGTCGGGATCGATGTCGCGTCGGGAGATATTGTGCTCGGAGCGCGGCAGTACGGTCGGCTCCACCATAGTCGCAGAAGGATTATAGCCAGTGCTAGCATGGGCGCTGGTCCATGCCGACGATCTCTGCCGCTTTTCTGACCGTGGCGCTCGTGCAGGGGGCGGGTCAGCTGCCCGATCCGGCGGCGCTGGCCGCCCAGGCGCGTCAGGAGTACAACGACGGCCGGGCTGCCGAGGCGGTTGCCCTGCTCGAACCGGCGCTCGTCCGGCCGGGAGAGCCGGCCGGCATGGCGCTGGTCGTGGCGCGCGCGCTGCTCGAGCGGTACCGCGTCACGGGCGAGTCCGCCGATCTCGAGGCCGCGCGCAATCATCTCCGCACGATTGATCCGGCGGCGCTCACCGAGGGCGAGCGACGTGAGCTGATCGTAGGGCTCGGAGAGGCGCTGTTCCTCGAGGAGTCGTTCGCCGCGGCCGCGGAGCTGTTCGATGCCGCGCTGGCCGATGCCGGACCGGCTGCGCTGGCGCCGGCCGAGCGCGAGCGCGCGCTCGACTGGTGGGCCACGGCGCTTGATCGCCATGCCCTGCTCAAGCCGCAGGCGGAGCGGCGGCTGATCTACAAGCGGATTGCCGATCGGATGGAGCGGGAGAGCCGCGAGCGACCCTCGTCGGCGCCGGCCGCCTACTGGCTTGCGGCGGGCGCGCGCGGCGCGGGCGAACTCGATCGCGCGTGGGCCGCGTCGATTGCCGCCTGGCTGCGCGCGCCGATGACGCTCGACCGCGGCGCGGCACTGCGCGCCGACGTCGATCGCCTGGTGCAGACCGTCCTGATTCCAGAGCGCGCGCGCGTGCTGGGGCCCGGCCCGAAGGAGGTCGACGAGGCCGACACCGCCCTTCGCGCCGAGTGGGACGCCATCAAGAAGAACTGGACGCGATAGCTACCCCTTCGCGTCCTTCCAGTTCGCCCCCGTCCCGACATCCACCGTCAGCGGCACGTCGAGCTTCCAGGCGTGCTCCATGTGCTCGCGCACGAGCGCCGTCACTTCATCCAGTTCAGGCTCCGGCGCCTCGAACAGCAGTTCGTCGTGCACGGTGAGGATCATGCGCGCCGGGGTCTTGCGGCCACTGTTCCAGGCCGTCAGCGCCGCGTGCGTGTCGATCATCGCCCGCTTGAGAATGTCGGCCGCCATGCCCTGAATGGGGAAGTTCGTGGTCTCGCGCTCGGCGCGCGCGCGAATCTGGCCGTTCTTGCTGTTCAGATCCGGAACGAGACGCCGCCGTCCGTCGGGCGTGAAGACGACACCGGTACGGCGGGCTTCGTCGAGCGTCCTGTCGATGTAGGCGCGGACGCCGGGGAAGCCGGCGAAGTAGGCGTCGATGAACGCCTGCGCCTGGTCCTGCGTGACGTCGATGTCCTTCGCCAGCGTGTACTTCGTCTTGCCATACAGCACCGCGTAGTTGACCATCTTCGCCGTCGCCCGCAGGTCGTGCGCGTTGGACTGGTCCATGCCGCCGAGCAGCGCTTTCGCCGTGCGGTCGTGGATGTCTTCGCCGGCGCGGAATGCCTCGATGAGCGCCGCATCCTTCGACAGATGCGCCAGCACGCGCAGCTCTATCTGCGAGTAGTCGGCGGAGAGCAGGAGGTAGCCCTCGTCCGCGATGAACGCCCGGCGGATCTCGCGGCCGGCCGGCGTGCGGACGGGGATGTTCTGCAGGTTCGGGTCGCTGCTGCTCAGGCGCCCCGTCGCCGCGACCGCCTGGTTGAAACAGGTGTGCACCCTGCCCGTGACGGGATGCAGGAGCAGCGGCAGCGCGTCCAGGTACGTGCCCTTGAGCTTCTGCAGGACACGCCACTGGAGAATCAGGCGCACGACCTCGTGCTCTTCCGCCAGCTCTTCGAGCACGTCGGCTGCCGTCGACGTCGCCTTCGTCTTCATCGTCCGCCGCGCGGCCGGCGGCGGCTTCAGACCGAGCGTCTCGAACAGTACCTTCGAGAGCTGCGGCGGCGAGTTGATGTTGAACTCGACGCCGGCAAGTCCATAGATGCGGCCGCTGAGCGTGGCGAGTTCGGCGTCGATCGTGCGCGACTGTGCGGCGAGCGCCTGTGTGTCGATGCGGACGCCGGCACGCTCGATGGCGACGAGCACCGGCACCAGCGGCATCTCGAGACTGCTGTAGAGGCCTTCCAGCGACTCACGGGCCAGGGCCTCCTTCAGCGGCGTCGCGAGCTGCAGCACGAGGTCCGATCGCTCTCCCGCGAAGTCGACAATCGCGTCGGGCGAGACGTCGCTGAGCTTCAACGCCCGCGCCCCCTTGCCACAGACGTCTTCTTCGCGCTGCGCCTTGTAGCCGATCTGTTCGAGCGCCAGATCTTCGATGAGGTGTGACGAACGGGTCGCGTCGACGAGATAGCTGGCGAGCATCGTGTCGAACGACACACCGGCCAACGTCACGCCGTGACGCAGCAACACGATGGCATCGAACTTCACGTCGTGGCCGATCTTCTCGATCGCCGCGTCCTCGAAGAGTGGCTTCAGCGCGGTGAGCGCAGTGTCGAGCGAGAGGCCGCTCGCGCCGCCGAGCGTGCCTGGCGCAAACGGCACATAGCGGGCCCGGCGCGGCTTCGTCGAGAACGAAAAGCCGGCAATCGAGGCCCGCATCGCGCCATTGCCGTCGGTGAGCACGCGGAAGGCGAAGCGTCCGGCCGTTCCGAGTTCCTGCACCAGCGCCTCGAGCTCGGCGTCGGTCGTCACCAGCGCGTAGTCGCGCTCGACGGTTTCGGCGGTTGGCGCGTACTCGTTGACCAGCGTGCGAAAACCGAGCTTCGAGAACAGCGCATAGGCGCGTTCGTTCGACGCGCCCCGATACCGCAGCGCGTCGGGTTCGAACGTCACCGGCACATCTGTGCGGATGCGCGCCAGTTCCCGGCTTTCGCGCGCCGTGTCGGCGTGCGTGATCAGCGACTCGCGCAGCTTCGGCTTCTTGATCTCGGGCGCGGCTGCGAGCAACGCGTCCAGCGTGCCGTATTCGCCAATGAGCGTCCGTGCGCCCTTTTCGCCAATGCCGGGCACGCCCTTGATGTTGTCGATGCTGTCGCCCATCAGCGCCAGCACGTCGACGACCTGATCCGGCCGCACGCCGAACTTGTCGACGACGCCGGATTCGTCGAACCAGATGCCCTCATCGCGCGGGTTGAAGACCTTGATGGGCCCGCCCACCAGCTGGAAGAAATCCTTGTCGCCTGTGACGATGGCAACCTCGAAGCCCTGCGCCGCCGCCTGCCGCGCCAGCGTGCCGATGACATCGTCCGCTTCGAAGCGTTCAGAGGTCAGGATGGGCACGCCAAGCGCCTCGCACGCTTCGTGGACCCAGGGGATCTGTTCGGCGAGGTCGGGCGGCATCGGCGATCGGTTCGCCTTGTAGTCGGCGGCCATCTCCGATCGGAACGTCGGGCCCTTCAGGTCGAACGACGCGGCAATGTACTCGGGCCGATGGTCAGCGACGAGCTTCTTCAGCATCGTCGTGAACCCGTAGACGGCGTTGGTGGATTTGCCGTCGGGGCCCGTCAGCCCCCGGATCGCGTGGTAGGCGCGATACATCTGGTTGCTGCCATCGATCAGAAAAAGGCGGGGCATCCAGTTAAGATATCCCCTGAATGGTCTTTCGACGCGCCCGTGTGCTTGCCGCCGCGACGTTCGCCCTGATGGTCGTGGCCGCCTGCGGCGGCAGCGGGTTCGGCCGCCAGTACGAATACGACGAGCAGCTCTATCTCAACCCCGACGGCTCGGCCGATCTGGTGATCAACGCGTCGATTCCTGCGCTCGTCGCACTGCGGGGCCTGCCGCTCGACCCGGCGCCGCGCGCGCGCATCGATCGCGACGAGGTGCGCGCCATGGTCGAGGAGCCGCTGCTCGACGTCAGGCGCGTCAGCCGTGTGTGGCGGCGGGACGGCCGTCAGTTCATTCAGATTCGCGCGACCATCGAGGACGTGCGCCGGCTGGGCGAGACGAAGCTGTTCGGCTGGGCCGAGGTCACGCTGCGGGACGTCGGCGATACGGACCGTGAGTACCGCCAGCGCATCGGCGCACCGGCCGGTACCGTGCCTGAAGGCGGATTCGGCTGGAACGGCAGCGAACTGACGGCGTTCAAGCTGCATCTCCCCAGTCGCATCCACGCGCACAACGTGCGCGACATCGACACCAACGAAACCGGCAGCGTCGAGCGCGGCAACATCCTCACGTGGGAGCAGCGGCTGACGGACCGGCTGCAGGGCGTGCCTGTCGACATGCACGTCACGATGGCGCGCGAATCGATTCTCTACCGCACGCTGTGGCTCTTCGGCGTCTCGTTCGGCGCCGCGATGGCGCTGCT
>Ga0079224_100005665_pt1 | contig 16438 bp, 19 predicted proteins | sample Stecom2015_FD_80414 | JGI IMG/M metagenome (GOLD analysis project Ga0079224, IMG submission 80414) | Agricultural soil microbial communities from Utah to study Nitrogen management - Steer compost 2015 | ecosystem: Environmental > Terrestrial > Soil > Agricultural land | place: USA: Utah... | reverse complement strand
GCAACTTCCAAATCTGTATTACCTAATTTTCTCTTTTGCATATTCTAATTTTATTTTCGGATTAAATTTAGCAAAGTAAAATGTAAGGATGTTGTTAAATTATCTTAATTTCGGTTTTTACCCTGATAAATTAAATCATTTTGTCTTCTTGGCTGGAATTACTACAAAAAAAATCCTTCCTGTTTATTAGAGAGGAAGGACTCGGAGTTAGGTTAGGTATGGATTGGTTGAGGCAAATTTAAATTCTTAATTTAAAATAATAAACAGGAAAAATCCTGAATTTAAATAGGGAAAAAACCCTATTTTTTTTTACCTAATTCAATTACTTCCAGATTTTCAATTTTACCCGAATTTATTTCAAACCGAAGCATGGTTCTTACTTGATGAAATCCGTAAATCCCGCAGGCACCGGGATTCATGTGCAATAAATTCAATTTACGGTCGGGCATAACTTTCAAAATATGAGAATGTCCGCAAATGAAAAGCTTGGGCGGATTGGCGTTTATTTCTTGCCTAATAGCGGGGCTGTATTTGCCGGGGTATCCGCCAATATGCGTGATCCAAACATCCATACCTTCAATTAAAAACCGGTTGTGTAAAGGAAATTCTTTACGGATTCCGGCATTGTCTATATTTCCATAAACAGCCCGAAGAATACTGACTTTGGCAAGTTCGTCTGTTACATTCAAATCACCTATATCACCTGCATGCCAGACTTCATCGGACTGAGAAGCATAATCCAGAATTCGGTCATCCATATAACTATGGGTATCTGAAAGAAGTAATATTTTTTTCAATTTGAACTAACTTTACTGCAAACTTAATTTTAATATGGGAAAAACAATCATCACCATCGGATTAATCCTGGTCGTAATCGGACTGCTTTTACAATTCACAAATTTTAATTTCAATTGGTTTGGGAAGCTACCCGGCGATCTGAGAATTGAAAAACCCGGATATTCCTTTTATTTTCCCATTACATCTATGATTTTGATTTCAATTTTAGGGTCGGTATTATTATGGATTATCAAAAAAATTAATCTATAATTAAATCTTTCATTAAAGATTAATGAATAAGGAATTCAATTCTGATATTAAAAAAACCTCATACAAATTCCGATTTTAGTTCAAACAAAGTTTTATAATTCCTAATTTTGCTTTCCAAATTTGAGAAGTGCGATATTTTTTAGAGCTGGCATATAACGGAAAAGATTATTTTGGTTGGCAAAGACAACCCCAACAAATTTCTGTACAAGAAGTTTTGGAAAAAGCACTCTCTACCCTGCTCCGCCATCCGATTGAAATAATAGGTGCCGGAAGAACCGATACAGGCGTTCACGCCAAAAAAATGTTTGCTCATTTTGATTTTGATGAAAAATTACAAGCAGATTTGGTTCATCGGTTGAATTCATTTCTGCCAAAAGACATTGTTATTTACAAAATCCATCAAATGAAGAATGAGGCACACGCCCGATTTGATGCAACCGACAGAACTTACCATTATTTTGTCCAAACCGGAAAGAATCCTTTTAATTATGATTTTGCGTGGCAAATTCATTTTGAACTTGATGTTTTAAAAATGAATCTCGCGACCCAAATGCTTTTGGGCAAAAAGGATTTCAGCAGTTTTGCCAAATTGCATACCGATGTGAAAACCCATATTTGTGAGGTAAAATTGGCCCATTGGGAAATAAAGGAAAATGAATTAAAATTTACCATCACCGCCGACCGTTTTTTACGCAATATGGTGCGCGCCATAGTGGGAACATTGGTAGATGTGGGAAAAGGAAAGATAAGTTTAGAAGAATTTAACAACATCATTGCCCGAAAAGACCGTAGCTTTGCAAGCGGATCTGCGCCGGCACAAGGTCTTTACCTTGCAGATGTTGTTTATCCAAAATCGCTTTTCATCAATGAGTGAATCCAATAAATTCGATTTCAGCGGCTTAAAACGAGTGGTCAAAATTGGCATGAGCTATCGTACATTGTTTTTTTCGGTAGTAATCTTTGCTATTTTGAGTGCGGTTGTTTCAACCTACCGTCCTTACCTGATGAAGGATGCCATCGACCTATACATCATCAACAAAGATATAGAAGGACTTTTGTATTTCATTATCCTCATTGGCGCCGTGCTTTTAGTTGAAGTTTTTCTAAGTTTCTTTGTCATATTTCTGGCCAACAAAATAGCCCAACGTGTCATTCGTTATTTACGTGTAAGATTATTTAACCATATCATAAAATTCCGTCTTGCCTTTTTTGACCGGACACCCAACGGCGTTTTGGTTACCCGTTCGGTTTCTGATATTGAAACAATTGCCGAAATTTTCAATAATGGAATTCTGACTTTAATGGTGGATACACTTCGGATTATATTCATCATCAGCATCATGTATTATATGAACTGGATGGTGGCTTCGATTGTAATCATCATTTTGCCTTTGATGATCATCATTACCAATCTTTTTCAAAAAGCATTGAAAAAAGTTTACCAGGCCGAACGAAATGTAACCGCAAAACTCAACACCTATGTTCAGGAAAGATTAAGCGGAATGTCTATCGTACAATTATTCAACCGCCAAGAACGGGAATTTGAAGGTTTTAAATCCATCAATAAAGAACTGAGGACAGCATTTTTAAAAACCAATTTGTATTTCGCACTTCTTTTTCCGGTAGTAGACGTAGTTTCAGCAGTTGCAATCGGTTTATTACTATGGTTTGGCGGTCTGAGAACTGCGGTTCATGGTGATGTTTCTGTAGGGGAAGTCATTGCTTTTATTTCTTATATCACGATGTTGACACAGCCCATGCGCCAGATTGCAGACAGATTTAATTCCATTCAGCGCGGATTAATTGGTGCCGACCGTGTTTTTAAAATTTTAGACGATGATGAAACATTGCCCGACAAAGGAACAGAAACCCTTTCCCATGTAAAAGGGGAAATTGAATTTGATAACGTATATTTTTCATATATAAAAGACAATCCCGTTTTAAAAGGAATTTCCTTTCATACAAAACCGGGGCAAACCATCGCCATTGTAGGCGCAACAGGTGCGGGAAAATCGACTATCATCAATCTTTTGAGCCGGTTTTACGATATTGATTCGGGCGATATAAAAATCGATGGAAAAAGTATTTACAATGTCGAATTGACTAATCTTCGGAGCCACATTGCAGTTGTTTTACAAGATGTCTTCCTTTTCAATACCAATATTTACGAAAATATCATTTTGGGCAATCGTGAAATTAGTATTGAACAAGTTCAGAAAGCGGCAAAAGAAATCGGCATCCACGATTTCATTATTAGTCTGCCCAACGGATATGAATCTGAGGTCAGCGAGCGTGGCGCAAGCCTTTCTGTGGGGCAACGTCAATTGATTTCGTTTTTGCGCGCTTATGTGTACAATCCCGAAATTTTGGTGTTGGATGAAGCCACTTCCTCTATTGACACCGAATCTGAAACCCTCATTCAAAATGCTACAGAAAAACTTACCGAAGGCAGAACTTCTGTAATCATTGCGCACAGGCTTGCCACAATCCAACAAGCAGATCAGATTTTGGTAATGGACGACGGGAAAATTCTGGAAAGAGGAACTCACCGTGAACTTCTGGAAAAAGGTGGATATTACCAGAAATTATACGAAGTTCAGTTTCAGTCAAGCGAGTTTTAGTTCATAACTTATTAATAATTTAATGCGTTTTCTTCTATCATTAGGTGCGATTTTTCAATGTATATTGATATAATTTTCCTACTTTTGATTCTATTAAACCGTAAAAAATTATAAAATGAAAAAACTTTTTTTGGCTATTACCGTAATTGGATTAGTAAGTCTTACTTCATGTAAAAAAGAAGAAGCACAAGTAGAGAATGCTACTGAACAAGCTACAGAAGGTGCTACTACTACTGCAGAAGAAGCAGTTGAAGTAGTCGATAATGCAACAGCTGCCGTTTCAGACATACCTCAATTCAGTAGCCCTGAAATTCAGAAATTTGCTGAAGAATATGCTGCTTACTTCAATGAAGTTTCTGCTGCTGCCAAATCCGGAGATGCTGCAAAAATTCAGGAATTACAAGCAAAAAGTATCGAGTGGACTAAAAAAGCTTCTGAATGGACACAAAAAATGACCCCAGAAGATGCTCAGAAATGGGTTGAATGGTCACAAAAAATCGCTCAAGCTGCTTCAGGACAATAATTTCTGAACTTTAAGATTTTTTACTCATCCCGCTTTTCAAGGCGGGATTTTTTTATGGATTTTATTTTTATATTTGATAAAACAATTTCTTTTGGATTGAAATCTACGTTATGAAAAGAACCATCTTTATTTTGCTGATAAGCAATTTCATTCTTCAGTGCTCGCCACAAAAAAATTATGCAAAAGAGGACTATGACAAAGCACTCCCAAAATACATTCAGTTTATAAATGCTGATGAATTGAAAGATCATTTATACATTTTTGCTTCAGATGAATTTGAAGGCAGGAATACCGGCGAAGAAGGACAGAAAAAAGCCGCAGCTTACATTCGTGATTTTTATATTCAAAACGAAATAGAATCGCCCAAAAGCGCTGATGTAGAAAATTATTATCAAAACATTCCGGCCAATACGTATCCGAGATTAACAAAGGATACCGAAAATATATTGGGATTTATTCAAGGTACAGAAAAACCGGATGAAATACTGGTGATTTCTGCCCACTATGACCATGTGGGGATTCATGATGGGAAAATTTACAATGGCGCAGACGATGATGGTTCGGGAAGTGTGGCGATTTTGGAAATTGCCAAAGCTTTTAAAAAAGCTGGAAAAGATGGTTATAAACCCAAAAGATCTATATTATTCCTGCATGTAACCGCTGAAGAAATAGGGCTTTTGGGCTCTAAATATTATACCGATATTCAGCCGGTATTTCCACTTGAAAATACAATTGCCGATTTAAACATTGATATGATCGGACGGATTGATGATGCCCATTTAGATAATCCGAATTATGTTTATTTAATCGGTTCCGACAAATTGAGTACCGATTTACATAATCTTTCCGAAAAAGTAAACGAGAAATACATCAATCTGGATTTGGATTATACGTACAACAATGAAAATGACCCAAACCGTTTTTATTATCGTTCCGATCATTATAATTTTGCAAAAAACAATATTCCTATTATTTTTTATTTTAATGGCGTCCATGCTGATTACCATCAACCCACCGATACGCCCGATAAAATTGACTATAACTTGCTGGCCAAACGAGCTCAGTTGGTTTTTGCAACTGCCTGGGAACTTGCCAATTCAGAAAGCCGCCCCGTAGTGGATAAAAAGAAATAATGGGGTTAATTTCTTAAACGCTGTTGGGAAAACTTGGGTTCTATTTGTTTGGACAAAAGACTTTAATTATATTTGAAATAAAGCTTAAAATCATGGCAAAACTTATCAAAATCCACCCTCAAAATCCACACGAAAGAGCAATTGAGCAAATAGTGGAAGTCTTAAAAAACGGAGGTTTGGTTATTTATCCGTCCGATACAGTTTATGGCTTGGGTTGCGATATCACGAATGCCAAAGCAATGGACAAACTTTGCCGATTAAAAGGGATAAAACCTGAAAAAGCGCAGTTTTCATTCGTTTGCAATGACTTAAGTCATTTGGCCTATTATACAAAACCAATTTCCAATTCCCATTTCAAATTATTGAAACGAGCACTTCCGGGCCCCTTCACTTTTGTGTTGGAAGCATCCAATAATCTGCCCAACACTTACAAAAACCGTAAGACAGTCGGAATCAGGGTTCCTGACCATTTGGTACCCCAAATGATTGTGGAGAAACTGGGAAACCCCATTGCTTCTACTTCTATCAAAGATGATGATGAAATCATCGAATACACTACTGACCCTGAATTGATTGTTGAGAAATTTGATAAATTGGTTGATTTGGTCATTGACAGCGGAATGGGTGACAATGTCGCTTCGTCTGTTATTGATCTTTCCGGAGAAGAAGTAGTTGTGATAAGAGAAGGAAAAGGCGATATCACTGAGTTTTTATAATATTTGAAAGCGATTCAAAATTCAATTTTTCCGGTAAAATAACTTTTAGTTCCAAATTTTCAATCTCAACTTTACAATTGGCACTTCCGTTTCGGTAAGATTTAACTTTAAATGACCGACTGACATCTATTTGGTTTCTAACCACATCCATAATAAGATTATTGGTTGTAATATTTTTTTCAAAAGGAACATATAAAAAATCATCTGTGGATTCCTCTAGTTGAATTATATATTCATAAACCAATTGTTTTTTTCTTTTATTTTTAAATTTTCTCACAACATACTTAAAATCATTTATTTTACTTACTTCAAATGTTTTCAGAGAAGCCCGGAATCATTTTTATAATGAAATGTAGAAGGAGAATGCTGGGAAGATTCATTGGTGATTTTAAAGAAATGAATATTCTGTTTATTATAATCCCGAATTACAGCGCTAAAAGCATTGAAATACATAGCATAACTCATATCTTGGCTATTTATCAAAGTGATGCTTATTAAAAATATATTTTCATTTTGATTAAGTTTTGAATTCTCTAAAATAAGAATTTGCATCTAATTAGGCTTATAATTATGTTTGTATTATGAAAATCTTATTATCACCCGCCAAATTAATGTCACTCGAAACCGAAGGAAACTGGCAGAAATCCTCTACCCCGAAATTTCTTCCCGAATCCGAGAAAGTAATGAAAAAGCTGAAAACATTGAAATCAAAAGATTTGGAAAAACTCATGTCGATTTCTAATGATTTAGCACAAATGAATTTGGAGCGCTATGAAAACTGGCAACCCAAAACCACCAAAAAGAAAAGTTTACAGGCTGTACTTGCTTTCAAAGGTGAGGTTTACAGAGGTTTGGATGCGCAAGCTTTGACAGAAAATGCACAAGATTATCTCAATCAAAATTTGTTTATCCTTTCAGGATTGTACGGAATCTTAAAACCCAGCGACCGCGTAATGCTTTACAGACTTGAAATGGGTTCAAAATTGGATGTGAGCGGCTCCAAAAATCTTTATGGTTCCTGGAAAGAAACTTTGACGGATTTTGTCAACTCAAAATTGAAAAGAAAGGAAATTTTACTGAATCTCGCCAGTAATGAATACGCAAAAGTTTTGGACGATAAAAAACTGAAATCACCAAAAATAGACGTGGAATTTCTTGATTTTAAAAACGGGGAATTAAAACCAATTATGGTCTTTTTTAAACAGGCACGTGGCATGATGGCACGTTATTGTGCAGAAAATAATGTTTCTACTTTAGAAGAATTGAAACTTTTCAATGAAAATAATTATGCGTTTGACACAAAACTTTCAACCGGAAATAAATTGGTTTTCACCCGATGAATTATCGTAAAAAATCCATCACTTCAAAAAAACCTTGTCGCTCTGCCTGATTATAAGCCGTCAAACCTTGGTTATCTTTCAAATGTTTGTCAGCTCCATATTCCAATAACAGTCTGACCATCTCCAGCTTGTTGAACATCGCCGCAAAAGAAAGCGCAGTTCCTCCCATGGTATTTTGAATGTTCGGGTCTGCTCCTGCTTTCAGTAATTTTTCGGCAATGGTTTCATATCCTTTAAAACAAACGCCCATCAAAGCTGTATTCCCCGAACCATCTTTTTCATTTAAATCGGGATTTAAACTCAAAAGATAATCTGTGATTTCTTCATAGCCGTAATAGGTAGCCAGCAATAAAGGCGATGAACCCCGCGAATCCTTTGCATTCAGTAAAGATTTATCTTGTTTCAAGATATTTTTCACTGCATTCAAATCTTCACTTCTGATAGCGTAAAATAGTTTTTCAACCATAGAACTCGTTTTAAAAATTAAATCTACAAAATTTGTCTAAAGGTAGAATGCAATTCGCCAAATTTCAAACAAGGTTTTGAAATAAAATAATTTGAATGCTAATCTTCTAAATTAAATTAAAAATTTAGTAAAATTTAATAATGAACTATTTATCAGTATTTTAATTCAATTTCTTTATGTCTGAATTTGATTTGTTCCCCGTTCAGTTTTTCTACTATCAATTGTCCCGAATCATCTACTCCCCTGATAATTCCTTTAAATTCCTGATTTTCTGTTTCAAAATCAGAAATTTGATTTAGCCTAAACAATTGATGATTGTAGGTTGAACTGATTTTTTCCCATTCCTTATTTTGGATTTGAATGTAAGAATTTTTTAATGTTGTCAGTAAACCTGACAAAATTTCCTCTAAATCAAAATTCCTACCTGTTTGAGTGGACATGGAACCGGCTTTTGGAAGAAGTTTAAAATTGGTCTGGTTGACATTTAAACCAATTCCTGAAATTATATTTAACTCATTTACAGACTTATGCGTTTCAACCAAGATACCACAAACCTTTTTTTCGCCTATGATGATATCGTTTGGCCATTTGACAAAAACCTGGTCAGAAAAACCTTTTAAATATTCAGCCACCGAATTACAAAGCCATTGGTTAAAGAAAACCAAATCAGAATACGATAATTCACTTACAATCAATACACTAACTGCTATATTTTTACCGGATTCAGAAATCCATTCGTTTCCCGAATAACCTTTTCCTGCCGTTTGATCAAAGGTTGAAACGACCGTCCATGATTTGGCATTTTTTTTGGACAATTCCATCAGCTTTAGATTGGTGCTGTGAACTGATTCTAAATGATAAATTTCCATGGAATTTTTTCTAAATTAATTTAGCAGCTAAAGTTATTTAAAATGTTAACATCATAGTGGATTATTCACTAATTTTGCAAATTATAAAAGTTTGAATGAGTAATAAAGTAGATTCTAAAACATTAATTGATACAATTGTCGATTCTATTCTGGATTTAAAAGGCGAAGAAATTGTATTACTGGATTTAAGGGAGATTGAGAATGCCTTTTGTGAATATTTCATTGTCTGTACCGGAAATTCCAATACACATGTTTCGTCTATTGCAGGAGCCATAGAAAGAAAAGTTAGAAAAGAAACAAAAGAAAAGCCCTGGCATGTTGAAGGTACAGAAAACGCGCAATGGATTTTGTTGGACTATACCAACATCATTGTGCACGTTTTCCAAAAGCAATACCGTGAATACTATGACATCGAAAGCTTATGGGGTGATGCCAAAGAAATTTCTATAACCATTTAAAAAAATACGACTTGAACAATAACGATAATAACCCGAAAAAATCAAATAATAATACATTCAACCCGATGTGGATTTATGCCATAGTAGGGTTTTTATTAATTGGATTCTGGTTTTTTTCAAGCAGCATGGCTTCAGATTCCAAGCGGCTTGACAGAGGAACTTTTTTTGAATATCTCAATGAAGGATATATAAAAACGGTTCGGCTTAACCTTGAAGAAAATAAAGTTGACGTTTATCTGACAGACGAAGCCATGAAACTGGAACAGTTCAAAGGTTTTAAAGAGCCCTCCAATATGTCGGCCTTTGCACAGGCTGCGCCGCAATACACTTTTATAGTGGCCGATAACGCCAACTTTGAAACCGAAATTGAAAAAGCCATTCAGGAAAATAATTTAAAAACAAATTATACGAATATTCCACCCGACAAATTCAGTGGTATTTTTTGGAATATTATTATTTGGGTTTTGATATTTGGTGCCATTTGGTACTTTATGTTCCGAAGACTTGGTGCAGCAGGCGGCGGACCTGGCGGACAAATTTTCAATATTGGAAAATCACGGGCGAAATTATTTGATGAAAACGACAAAGTTCGTGTGACATTCAAAGACGTAGCCGGACTGGAAGGTGCAAAAGAAGAAGTAGAAGAAATCGTTGAATTTTTGAAAAACCCTGAAAAATTCACAAAATTGGGTGGAAAAATACCAAAAGGCGCTTTGCTTGTAGGTCCTCCGGGAACCGGTAAAACCCTTTTGGCAAAAGCCGTAGCGGGTGAAGCCAAAGTTCCGTTTTTCTCACTTTCAGGTTCAGATTTCGTAGAAATGTTCGTGGGTGTGGGAGCTTCCCGGGTTCGGGATTTGTTTAAAAATGCAAAAGACAAAGCACCGGCCATTATTTTTATCGACGAAATTGACGCAATCGGTCGTGCACGCGGGAAAAATAATTTCACGGGTGGAAACGACGAACGTGAAAATACTTTGAACCAACTTTTGACCGAAATGGACGGATTTGGGACGGACACCAACGTCATCGTTTTGGCAGCAACCAACCGTGCCGATGTTCTGGACAAAGCTTTGATGCGTGCCGGACGTTTTGACCGTCTGATTCACGTTGATTTACCGGAATTAAATGAAAGAAAAGAAATTTTTGACGTTCACTTGACTCCCCTGAAATTGGGAACGGATGTTGATTCAGAATTTTTGGCCAAACAAACACCAGGATTCAGCGGTGCCGATATTGCCAATGTTTGTAATGAAGCCGCTTTGGTAGCAGCCCGAAAAAATAAAGAAGTTGTTGAAAAACAAGATTTCTTAGATGCCGTCGATAGAATTGTAGGCGGTCTTGAAAAGAAAAACAAATTAATCAAACCTAAGGAAAAACGTAGAATTGCTTACCATGAAGCAGGTCATGCTACCATTGGTTGGCTTCTGCCCCATGCTGCTCCTTTGGTGAAAGTAACCATTGTGCCAAGAGGAAAATCTCTGGGTGCCGCTTGGTATTTGCCGGAAGAAAGACAAATTACTACCACAGAACAAATGTTGGACGAAATTGCTGCAACAATGGGTGGCCGAGCTGCGGAAGAAATCGTTTTTGGTGATATTTCCACCGGTGCATTGAGCGATTTAGAGCGTGTTACCAAACAAGCTTCTGCAATGGTCAGCATTTATGGTTTGAACGATAAAATCGGGAATATTTCCTATTATGATTCTACAGGGCAAAACGAATACGGTTTCGGGAAACCTTATAGTGAAGAAACGGCTAAAACAATTGACGAAGAAGTTTCAAAATTAATTGAAACCGAATATGAAAGAGCGAAAGATTTATTGCGGGAAAACCGTGATAAACTGGACAAACTGGCTGAAAAATTATTGGAAAAAGAAGTTATCTTCAGAGAAGATTTGGTTGATATTTTTGGAGAAAGGATTTTTGAAGACGATGAAAATATGGACCCTCCAGGGAATGTTGTTTCAAATTTAAGTTCAGAAACTGACAAAAAAACGGTGATTCACGAAGAAACGAGTGAAAAAAAGGACTAATCTGTTAAAATTATTCATTTTAATTAGTATTTTCGCCTAATCTCACGAGTGATGAGTATGTGGAAAAAAATAAAACAGTTTTTAGCACCCCCATCGGAAGAAACCGAGAATGAAGATTCTGAATTGGAATTTGTTTCCTTTCAAACAAAAGATCCCATCGATGTTTTGTTTACCAAAAACTTTATTGCTGGTGGAGGAATTTTCTTTTATTGCAGTAATGAACAAGAGGTTTTAGAAAATCTTAGGTACATAGCTGAAAATGAATCTATTGAGGATGTCCTCTGCTTTGACCATAAGCTGAAGTCTTTACTTGACCGTGTCAACATTAAGCAAAATAACAGTTTGAATGCCAAAGCGGAATTTGCCTTTATTGAATGTGAATACTTGGTTGCTTTTGACGGTGCAATCATGCTTTCGTCTCATCAGACAAACGGTCGTAAGCAAGAAGATTTACCTCATAATGTGATTATCTATGCTTCGCCGGGACAATTGGTTTCCAATATAAGTGAAGCGCTTCAACGTTTGAAATCCAACAAAAGTGACAATATTCCTACCAATATAACCTCTATAAGAGGAAAGAATTTACATAATGTAGACTCATCTTCCAATGCCAAAAACATTTATTTGCTTTTAGTAGAACAGTTATGATGAATTTCCCAAAGACTTCATCTCAACCCATTAACACATGACAAAATCGATGAAAAATTTATGGCCCCGGATACTTTCGGGAATTTTATATATTGGATTGATTGTATTGGGAACTACAGCCGGACCTTGGTTTTTTGCTGGATTGATGGCTTTGTTTTTCATCCTTTGTTTTATCGAATTTATTTCCATTACCGAACTTGGCGATAAACTTTATATGGGGCTTGCATTTCTTGGATCGGCCGGAATTTTTTATTTCTTTTCCGATTATTTATTCCAACAACACAGCGCATTTGTTATGGAATCTCTCAGTTTTGCCGGACCTATTCTTTTTCTTCTGGCTTGTTATACCATCTTCTTTTCAAGTAATGAACTTTACATAGAATTTGGAAAAGCCACTATATCAGTCATTTACCTAGCCGTTCCGTTTTCGTTGGCACTCACTATTCCGCAAATTCATTATGAATTGGGAAAAGAAGTCGTTTCAAATGAAATCCTGTTTATTTTCATTTTGATTTGGATCAGTGATATTGCGGCCTACATCATCGGAAGCCTTTGGGGTAAACATAAACTGGCACCCAAAATTTCAAGCGGAAAATCTTGGGAAGGTGCAGTTGGCGGATTCGTTTTTACGGTAATTACAGGGTATTTACTGGAATTTTTCATTTTACCTGAAAGCCGTTTCAATTGGTTGATAATAGGTTTAATCGTAGCATTCTTTGCTCCTATTGGAGACATTGTAGAATCCAAATTGAAACGAATGTTCAATGCCAAAGACAGTGGAAAACTCATTCCCGGACATGGCGGTTTTTTAGATAGGTTGGATAGCTTTATATTTGTGATCCCTATGGTTTATTTATATTTATTGTTAAGTGAAGCTTTTATCAATTTATAAAATTTCTTATCAATAATTAAATCATTTAAACAATGAGAAATAAGTCAATAAATTAATATCAGATGAAACTACATAAAGAAGGAAGAATTATACTCATCGGATTTTTTCTGATATTTCTCTTAATCAGTTTGATTATTTATAAATACGCACCTTCTATTTATGTTTTGGTGTTCATACTCCCACTTTGGATTCTCTACGGATTTATTGTTTGGTTTTTCCGGAATCCAAACCGTTTGGGAGAGTCGACTTCTCAGGATATTATTGCACCGGTAGACGGAAAAGTTGTTGTAATTGATGAAGTCGAAGAAAATGAATTCATCAAAGGGAAATGTATACAGCTTTCCATATTTATGTCACCTTTAAATGTGCATGTAACCAGATATCCGGTTTCGGGAAAAGTAATTTATACCCAATACCACAAAGGGAAATATTTAGTAGCTTTTCATCCCAAATCTTCTGAATTGAACGAACGTACAACCGTAGTGGTTGAAAATGAAAATAATCAAAAAGTACTGTTCAGACAGATTGCAGGAGCCGTTGCCAGAAGAATTGTCATGTATGCTAAAAAGGGTGATGAAGCCATAGCGGGAAGAGAATATGGATTTATCAAATTTGGTTCGCGTTTGGACTTGTTTCTTCCTTTAGATACAGAAATTTTGGTCAAAGTTGGCGATAAAACCAAAGGGGGGATCCAAAAAATTGCCGAATTAAAGTAATTTTGTAAAATAAATCAGATAATTCAGAAATTAAAAATAACATGAAAAAATTAGGACTTTTAATCGTTGGAGCTTTTTTATTCACGGCTTGTGACTCAACACCGGGAGGAAATAAAGGGATTTTGCCTGTAGAACATGACGGAATCGCAGAAGAAGTGAATCACCATGCAGAAGGACACGAGGCTCATGATACCAATGCTGCGCATGAAGAAGACCATGCTGTTGAAGCAAATGATTCTGTTCAGGGAACTGCACCTGCCGCGCCTGTTGAAGAACCAACAGATTCCGCACTCTAAATTTCAAGAATTCCCGCATCGCCAATGATTACATTCATCTGTTTGGGGTGAATGTAAAATTGTCGTCCGGGTTTTGAATAATTTGAAATAAAAGCCAGAATTTCGGAATTGGTGAAAATATTTCCGTCCAGTAAAATCTGGGCGGAATTTTCTTTTATTTCTGAAACAGATTGAATTTTTTCCGGCACAACAGCCGTTTCCACTACTCTTTTTCTTTTGTCTTCCGGCTTAAATGCACCATTTACCAGCGCCCAGAAATAACGAAGTTTTAGCCCGATTTTAAAAATAAGGTATTTCAAAAGATTATGTTTAAAATATTTTGAAATGAAGATTTCCATGGCTCCAAAAAATATTTTCAAATATTTCCCATCTTTTCGGGTGCTTTCTCCTTTGTAATGAATCGCCGAAATTTCTCCGAAATAATAATTTTTATAACCGTTTAGTTCCAATGTATAACTCAAATCTATGTCCTCACCGTACATAAAATACCTTGGATCAAATCCGCCAACTTCTACATATACATCACGCCGAATCAGCATAAATGCACCCACCAGAACTTCTGCCGGAGCTGTTTCAAATTCACCTACATCGGATTTGTAATAACCTTTTGAATTCTTTTTGTCAATCAAAGTTCCGAACAATTTCCCGAAAGTATTTTGAAGTGTGGGAATATTTCTTTTGCTTTCCGGATGAAAATTTCCGTTGGCATCAATCAGACGGATTCCCAAAGCTCCCATTTCTGTATGTGCCTCGGCAAAAGGCAAGATTTTATCAAATAAATTTTCCGGAATCATCATATCGGGATTCAGAATCAAGACATATTCTCCCTTTGCCTTTTCTACACCAAGATTATTGGCTTTGGCAAATCCTAAATTTTCTTTGGAATGAATGAATTGAACGTTCGGAAATTTTTCCCTGATAAAATCCAGGGGCTTTTCCGGCGAATCGTTGTCTACCACAATGATTTCTCCCGCTAAATTTGTCAATGCCGCTTCTACACTATGAAGACATTGTTCCAAATAATAGCGTGCGTTATAGCTAACAATGACGACCGAAATTTTCATCCTTTCAATTTGATTCGACATAAGGAATTCGATTTTGAATGGATCTTACCAAAGTAGCTTCGTCGGCGTATTCCAATTCGTCTCCTACTCCTAAACCTCTTGCAATGGTAGAAAAATTTACTGAAGTATTTTTCAATACTTTGTACAAATAAAAAGCGGTTGTGTCTCCTTCCATCGTTGAGCTAAGCGCAAAAATAATTTCTCCAATCGATTCATTTTCAATTCGTTTTAAAAGAGTTTCTATATGAAGTTGTCCCGGACCGATTCCGTCCATGGGTGAAATTCGTCCGCCCAAAACATGGTAAATTCCTTTGTATTGGCCTGTGTTTTCAATTGCCATCACGTCGCGCACGTCTTCTACGACACAAATCAGCGAAGAATCCCGAAGCGGATTGGCACAAATTTGACAAATATGCGCGTCTGAAATCGTATGACATTTTTCACAATACTGAATATCCTGAACCAAATGCTGAAGTGCTTCTGCCAGATTCTCTGTTTGGGAAGAAGGTCTTTGTAACATGTGTAACACAAGACGCAATGCGGTGCGTTTCCCTATACCCGGCAAACCCGACATTTCTTCGACTGCTCGTTCTAAAACTTTGCTTGGATAGTTCATGGGATTATTAATTCTGCTTTGCCGTGATGAAACTTTGTGTAAGTATCTTTCATTTTGCCCAAAAATACTATTTTTGAATGAAATTAAAACCAGATATGAACTCAAACATCATTTTGATTTGTGTAGTCATCTATTTTCTTGGATTATTATACATTGCCTACCGAACCAGTAAAAATGCTGATAATCAGTCTTTTTTCATCGGAAACAGAAAAAGTAAATGGTGGTTGGTAGCTTTCGGAATGATTGGTACGAGTTTGAGCGGTGTGACTTTTATTTCGGTTCCCGGAACAGTAGGAAAACTTACCGGAACCGAATATGTTTACGGTGGATTTGAATATTATATGATGGTCATCGGATTTTTTCTGGGTTATTTCATCGTTGCATTTATTCTTCTCCCGCTTTATTACAAAATGAATTTAACGTCGATTTATACTTATTTAGGCAGAAGATTCAATCTGGAAGCGCATAAAACGGGTTCTATATTTTTTATCATTTCGAGAGGGATTGGCGCTACTGCGCGTTTGTTCTTGGTTATTAATGTTTTACAAATATTTTTATTGGATCAAATTGGGATTCCCTTTTGGCTGACCACGCTTATTATTTTATTAATGATTGTCCTTTATACGTATGAAGGCGGTGTGAAAACCATCGTGGTAACCGATATGCTCCAAACTACTTTTATGTTGTTGAGTTTAGTGGTTTGTATTGTTTATGTATTGACACAACTTGATATGACGGCTTCAGAAGGTTATGCGAAATTAGCCGAATACAATTATACCCATTTGATGAATTTTGATGGAAATTCGGCAACGTATTTTCTGAAAACCCTTGTAGGCGGCATGTTCATTACCATAGCCATGACCGGTCTTGACCAGGAAATGATGCAAAAAAACATCAGCGTAGATAATTTATACAATTCCAAAAAAAATATGTTGACGTTTGCCAGCACCTTGTTGATCGTGAATTTTGCTTTTTTATTTTTGGGCGGACTTCTTTATTT
>Ga0079224_100005664_pt1 | contig 16438 bp, 21 predicted proteins | sample Stecom2015_FD_80414 | JGI IMG/M metagenome (GOLD analysis project Ga0079224, IMG submission 80414) | Agricultural soil microbial communities from Utah to study Nitrogen management - Steer compost 2015 | ecosystem: Environmental > Terrestrial > Soil > Agricultural land | place: USA: Utah... | reverse complement strand
TTTCGGTAGGCAATTTGGTGGGAGCTGTGGAAGGCGCCATGATCAATACGGAACAGGCATTGGTTTTCTCACTCATCGTGAGTATTTATGAAGACAATTCGATCCCTTCTGAATAGTAATTCTGTTTTGAAAATCAGTTTTTTATACAAAAATGTATCGGGGCAAATCAACAGCAGCAGGAAGTTTCATGATAATTGGAAGTTGATCTTGGTTTGTTCCGGTGCTTTTACGATTTTTTATAATGAAAAGAGGGAAGATTTGCACAGGCAGGATTGGATAATCATTCCGCAAAGACAGCATTATCGTTTTGCAGAAAAGGGAAAGTCCGATAAAACCAGGGCAATTCAGGTTTTGTTTGAACCGGTGACATGGGTAAATTATTTTCACCGGTATTTGGGCATTGAAAATTATACATTTTTATGCTATCCTCAGGTAATAATTCGAAAATGTGCTTCCAGAGATTTTATTTACCGGGTCAGTATCCTCCGTTTACTGAATCATTATATGCGTTATGATGCCAATACGGAACGGGCTGCAAAAAAGAAATCGGTTCTTTCATTATTATTCATTTCGGAAATAGCGGATGGCTTTAAAATGAACCAAACGGATGAATGCATCCCGACAAATAAAGGGAGGATTGTTCTTGGATTTTTTGAGAAGCTTCGGACAGGATTTTCTACCCGGCACAATGTCGGATTTTATGCTGATGCGCTATGCATTACAACAGGATACCTGAACAGGGTCTTAAAGGATTATACAGGCAGGACTGCAAAACAGAACATTCAGGATTTCTTAGTGAGAGAGGCGGAATTCAGGCTCTTGGCTCAGGATGGGACAGTCCGGCAGATAAGTGACAGCTTGGGTTTTCCGGATGATGCCTCATTCAGTCACTTTTTAAAAAAACAATTGGGCATTTCCCCGGCTAAATACAGATTAAGGCATGGTAGTACATTGTGATGAAATAATAAGAGAGCTGGAAGACAGGCTGGCAGATATGCAATTGGAAATTGACAGTCCCATTTCTTTGTCAGAAGAAAGCATGAAGCTGACCCTCCGGAGTTTGGCGAGCCTGAAAGAATTTACACTGTCAAGGGATTTTAAGGATCTGGAAGAGGAAATATTCTTTTTCAAAGAATTAAAACCAAAGGTGCTGTCAAAGCTCATTTACCATAATGCCATCTATAAAATTGAAACAAAAAAGCCGTTTGGTGGAACCAAGATTTTCAGGAAATATCTATTAAAGGAACTGGTAAAATTAAAACGCTATTTTGACAACAACCTTGAATTCTATAAATATTACCGTACCGGGAGTACATATTTGGATCACAAGTATTTTGTACGGGGTAAATACGATATAAAACTAACGCTTGATACCTATTATTTTGAATCGGATCATACTTTCAGTACTTCTCACGACTACAAGGTGGCAAAAATAATTGCCAATGACCAGATTCAGGTACACCTTGAAAACGAACTGGCCCAGCTTTTCAGGAATTCATCAAAGTCGAAGGCACGTTTCCCTCAGAAGTCGAATCTGAAATGGACCGCTCCAAAGGTGGCATTGATAGAACTGATCTATGCTTTGCATTCGGAGGGTGTGTTCAATAATGGGGCGGTTGACCTAAAGGACATTGCACAGGCATTTGAACACATGTTCAGGATAGATTTGGGACAGTACCGAAGAACCTTTCTGGAAATCAGAGTGAGGAAATCCGATCGTACAAGATTTCTGGATAAACTGAAAGACAAGCTGACAGACAGAATGGAAAATGCCGATGACTAAGAGTCTGCTAAGATTTATATTTTCACGTAGAGCAGTATGGAATAAATCAATAATTTAAAACTCCGTAGGAGTGATAGGTTGGTAGCCTTGGGCAGCGCCCAAGGTAAAGGAAATGCCAAATCGATCATTTTGGCGTGCATTTTTGATGGGAAACAATCAAAAATCATGACAAATTCTAATTTAACAATGCACAGAGGGGCTTAGATGAAATTCAAACAGACTCTACACACTCTATACACCGCAAAATTACTCACAACACCATCCCCGTTGTGAAGTAAAACACAATAAAACATACAAATTTGAAGCCTTAACTCACAATTACATGTTATGGCAGTCAATATCATTACCAAAGAAGACCTTCAGGAATTCAAAAACGAATTACTGGAAGACCTGAAAAACTTATTACCCCTGAAATCGTCTGAACAGAAAGTATGGTTGCGTTCTTCAGAGGTAAGGGACTTATTGAAAATTTCATCGGGGACACTGCAGAACCTCAGGGTAAACGGAACTTTGTCCTATACCAAAGTAGGAGGCACATTATTTTATAACTACAAAGACATTGAAAAGCTTCTGGAAACCAATAAAGTGCTGATCACTAATCCCTCATTGCCTATAGCTTAAAGCCTGTAGCCTAAAGCTTATCATTATGAATTACATCAGACATCTCACAGGTTTTTTCGAAAAAGTAGCACAGGATCAGACATTGAATCCCACGCACATCAGTTTGTACGTGGCATTGTTCCAGTTCTGGAACTTCAGTCGTTTCAGAAATCCCATCAGTATTTCCCGGGATGAGGTAATGCGTATCAGCAAGATAAGTTCAAAAGCCACCTACCACAAGTGCCTGAAAAATTTACATGCGCTGGGATACATTGATTACAGGCCTTCTTACAATCCATTCAGAGGAAGTCAGGTTTTGATGCTGGATTTGACAGGCGAATTAAAGCCGGCTCCGAAACAGACCAGAACAAAAAATGAACAGTTTCCTGAACCATTCCCGAATCAGGCAGAAGACAAGCCGCATACAGGTATTGAAACAGGCGGTGTACAAGTGGTAGTACCTTCTATAAACAGTATAAACAATTCAAACAACTTAAACGGATTAAACCGGGATAAGCCATCTGATAATTTTTCAGATAAAGAAGCTTTATACGATGAAAAAGAAAAAAGTTCCGCGAAAAAAGAAAAACCGGTCATGATAAACTTAAAGCAAGGCGGAGCTATAGAAGAGGATCAATCAAAGATTCCGGAACTATCAGATATTCAATCTTATTTCCGGATGCAAAGCTACCCCGGAATCGAAGCCGAGAAATTTTACAATTACTTTTCCAGCAATGGTTGGTTAGTCGGTGGGAAAACCAGAATGAAGGATTGGAAGGCAGCGGCAAGGAACTGGATGTTAAATACGCAAAAATACAGTCAAAATGGAAAGCAGTCAGAATTTACCGACAGAGCCGGGAACCTCAGCGCAGCAACCGGGAAAAATTATGCAGAACCCCTATGATTACCCCAAAATCATGAAAGTTCTGGAGCAAAAGGCCGAGGAGCAGTTCGGTTGGAATATCTTTTTTAGTCAAAATGACCATTCCATAGTTCTGCGTTTATTGGCTTACTTCCTAAACGATGAAGCAGTATGCAGGGATTTTGGGATAAGTCTGCAAAAAGGAATTTTACTTTCCGGTCCCGTAGGCTGCGGAAAAACAACCTTAATGAAGCTGATGAAAGTAATGGCAGGAAAAGGAAATCAGTACATATTGAAATCCTGCCGGGAAGTCAGTTTCGAATTTATTCAGGACGGCTACGAAGTGATTCATCGATACAGCAAAGGACAGCTTTATGAGCACAACTTCAGGAATTATTGCTTTGACGATTTGGGCGTGGAAAACAACCTCAAATACTACGGTAACGAGTGCAATGTGATGGCGGAGATCATTCTTTCCCGTTATGACCTTTTCACGACACACAATCTGAAAACACATATAACGACCAATCTCTCCGCTTCCGAAATTGAGAAAAACTATGGCAACAGGGTCAGGAGCAGGTTACGGGAATTATGCAATTTGATAGCATTTGATAACAATTGTAAAGACAAAAGAAAATGAATTTGGTTCCGAAAATGGATTACATTTGGGATAATAATAGAGTTGTAATTTTTTATAAATAATATCATACTATGCTAATTCAGTACTGCTCTGACTTGCATCTGGAGTTTCCGGATAACAAAAATTTCCTTTTGAGAAAACCGATTGAACCAAAAGCTGAAGTATTAGTTTTAGCAGGTGATATTATTCCTTTTGCGGTTTTAGATAAACATCAAGATTTTGTAACTTATTTGTCAGATTATTTTAAAATAGTATTCTGGATTCCGGGTAATCACGAGTATTATTATAGCGATATTAAGGAAAGAACCGGAAGTTTTGAAGAAAAAATCAAAGACAATGTATTTCTTCTGAATAATAAAGTGAAAGTAATTGAAAATACAGAATTGATATTTTCAACGTTATGGTCTCATATTTCAGAAGATAAACGTTTTCTGATTCAGCAGTCACTGTCAGATTTCAGGGTGATAAAAAATGGAAACAGGATTTTCAATACAGAAGATTATAATTCGCTGCACCGGGAAAATCTTAATTTTCTGAAAAAGGAACTGATATATAAAAGTACTGGTAAAAGAATTGTGGTTACGCATCACGTTCCAACTCTTCTTCATTATCCGGAACAATACAAAGACAGTATAATCAATGAAGCTTTTGCAGTTGAATTATATGATGTTATAGAAAATGCTGAAATAGATTTTTGGATATATGGGCATCATCATAGTAATACTGAGGACTTCTTAATAGGTAAAACAAAACTGCTTACAAATCAGCTGGGATATGTTAAACATGGAGAAAATATAGGTTTCAGAAATGATGCTGTTATAGATGTTCTGTGATGTAAATATATTGTTAATTAAGATAATAAACTTATATTTGTATAATAAACTCATTGGGTTTATTATATGATATCAGGTTTATTATGGAGAAGGAGAAACTGTTAACGTACATAGAAGAGATAATCGGAAAGCAATTGATACTTGTAGCAATGAATAATGAAGTGCTAAATAAAATGCCATTCTTATTCAGGAACAATTATGATTTTTACAATACAGAGTTATATGGAAAGAAAATAGTACTTATACTATTAAAGGAGGAAATATTGAACGTTGGGCAGTTCATAAAACAGGTAGAAATAATACAACAAATGTTAAAGGAACCAATAGCTTTGGTAACTGAAAATATTAGTTCGGTTATAAGAAAAAGATTCATAGATAATAAAATTAGTTTTATTGTTCCCGGAAAACAATTATATCTCGCACCTATGTTGATTCATTTGCAAAATAATTATACAAATGTAAAAACGACTGTATTATTACCTTCTGCACAGGTTTTGATACTGTATCATATATTACATCGGAATGATTTATTGGAAAACTACTCATTTAAAGAATTAGCAGAGAAATTCAGGTACACACAAATGGGAATAACCAAAGCAGTCAGAAATCTGGAAGATTTAGAATTAATAGACGTTGAGGGCAGTAAGGAAAAGAAAATCCTTTTTAAGGATGATATTCCTGTGCTTTGGAAAATAGCAGAGAGCTATTTAGTGAACCCTGTATTGAAAATTGTCTATACGAACAGAAAACCTGAAAATCTGCTGAAAACCGGTTATGTGGCATTAGAAGAATATACGGATATGAATCCCGGAAATCAGACAGGATTCGCAATAGAAAAAAATGAATTTTATTTATGGGAAAAGAGAGAGGAGCTTCGGAATATCATAAATGATGAGGATGGAGCATATTTTTTGGAAGTATGGAAGTACAACCCGATATTATTAGCAAATGGAGTTAGCAAAAAAAATAATGTAGATCCTTTGTCTCTCTATTTAATCATGAAAGATAAATATAAAGATGAAAGGACGGAAATGGCATTAGATCAGATAATTAAAAATTATATATGGTAAGAGGACTGGATATTTTTAAAGAACATTTTAAAGATTATGCAGAAAATTATGTAATAATCGGAGGCACTGCATGTGATATAAACATAAATGAAGCAGGACTAATTCCCAGAGCAACAAAAGATATTGACATCATATTGATAGTGGAAGCTTTAACTCCTGAATTTGTAAAACATTTTTGGGAATTCATCAGGTTGGGGAATTATGGAGACAAAGAAAAAAGTATGGAGGATAGAAAATATTATCGTTTTCTGAGGCCTGAAAATGAAGAATATCCTTTTCAGATTGAACTATTTTCGAGAACTCCGGACTTGATTGACAGTTTAGAAGAGGATGCTCATTTAACTCCGGTTCCGGTGGATACAGATATTTCAAGTCTTTCAGCAATTCTGATGGACGATGATTATTATGACTTTACGATTAAACACAGCAGAACAGAAGAGGGTATTCACAAAGCAGAAGCAGAAGCATTGATTTGTCTGAAAGCCCGTGCCTTTTTGGATTATAAATCAAGAAAAGAAAGAGGGGAAGAAGTTGAAGAGAGACAATTGAAAAAACACAGAAACGATGTATTTAGGTTAGCCCTTCTTTTAAATGATGAACAAAATTTTGAGCTTCCGGAGAATATTAAAAAAGACTTGGAACAATTTATAGAAGTGACGAAGCATGATTTACCTGATAAAAATCTTTTTAAAGAAATGGGAGCGGGTAATATAGATGTGAATGATTTGAAGAAATTGCTTATTAAATCTTTTGATTTAAATGTCTCTGAATAAAACCATTTCAAGAAAAGAATTATACGATTGGGTATGGTCGGTTCCGATGGGGAAAATATCAGAAGATTTGGGTTTTAAAGCAAATCAGCTCAAAAGATTATGTGAAAAGTACAACATTCCGGTTCCGGAAAATGGCTATTGGTCAAAACTAAAGTTTAATAAAAGCGTTCAGAAATTTTCTCTGAAGGGAAATCCGGATGAAAAACTGGATCTATCAGAAGCACTTGAACAGTCTCCTTACCAGAAAATACTGGAGGAAATCATGACCGACAAAAAAGCACCCGTAAAAGTTCCGGCAAAACTCAGTAATCCTGATATTCTTACAATCAACACAATCAATTACTGGAAGGATAAAAAGAACAAAGATATTGATGAGAACAAAAGTTTAATTCTTCCGGTATATGTAGAAGAGGAGAATAATAAAAGGGCATTGCGGTTTATGGATGCCCTGGTAAAATTATTGAGATACAGAGGTTTTTATTTTGAAAAAAAATATTTTCAGACACGAATGGTTCTGGATGGAATTGAGTTACCTTTCTATTTGAGGGAGCACAATAAAAGAGTACCAAACAAAGAATCAAAGTATCCTTCTTATAATTATATGCCGACAGGTAATTTCATTTTAAAAGTAGGAGAATACAGTCAGGAAAAAGAGTGGGCTGAAACGCCTAATGTGAGGATAGAAGAAAAATTAGTGCGTATGGTTGCCTGGGCGGAACTCAAAGTCATGGAAGAAAAAGAATGGAAAGAAAGAATGAGGGCAGCTGAGGAAATCAGGAAAAAGGAAGAACAAATTCAACAGGAGATAGAGGCAAAGAAAAGAGCGGAAGCTGAAAAGTTAAATATTCTTTTATTGGACGCTGAAAAACACCATCAGGCAAATTTAGTCCGCAAATATATTGGGGCTGTAGAATCAAATGCCATTTCTCAAAATACTTTAAATGAAGAATTAAGCGAATGGTTACTTTGGGCACATTCTAAGGCGGACGAAATAGATCCTTTAAAAAAGAATAAAAAATAGATTATATCCCAGCCGCACATGAAAGTTTTTTCCGTCACACTTTTTGTAACCAGCCGCTTAAAGCACATTGTGCGAAGGCACAAAGAGCTTTCCGGCCACCCTACAAAAAGCCGCTCACTCCAACCGCCACCAAAGCCTGCCCTGAGCCTGTCGAAGGGTTCGCTTGCGCCGGAAAAAACTTTCCCAAAGCTATATTTACATAATGCAAGCACCTTATAGTCCTCCGCGAAAGCTACAGCCTATAAGATGCACTATGTAAAATAGCCGCGCAGGGCGTTATCAATATAAAAATCCGTTAAACATTCAAAACCTCATTTCCCCGCCACCCTTTCAGGGGCTGCAGGAAAAAGCAGGCAATTCCCCAATGTGCCTGCGGGATTTTGCGTAAACCAATGTTCCATCGTTTCCGCAAAACCCCTCGTCACCGCACCGCAAAAGTGGCAACCACATTTTCGCATAGTTTATAAAATACGGATTATGCCACCTTTGCTTTTCCTGCCGCTGAATTTGCCTGTTTATTTCCTGCGGACTGTCTCCCCCAAATTTTTCCGGTATTTCAAAAAATAAAAAAAGAAAAGCAAACCAAGGGGGCTTCCTCTTACCAGCCGCTAAGTTCTGTCAAGGTCAAGCCCTACGGGTTTTAGAAAAAAGATTTTTGTGCGGAAAAATAAGCACAAAAATTTTTTCCAAAAAACCTTGACAGAACGCCGCACCCCCTGATCAGATCGCTTTCTTTTTTTATTTTTTTTCTTTTACTTTTAAGTATATCTTTTTCTGTCTAACAGGATGTCATCAATTTGTAAATCTACTTTTTGGTACAGATCAAAATAAGAGATACGTTCTTCAAAAAGAGCTTTTGAAAGGGCAAATTCACGGGATTGGTTTAAAATACCTCCTTCTAAAAATATACAGATAGAACTTTTGTTTTCCTCTAGTATATGACGCACTTCCTTTACCCAAAAAGAATCCCAGCCTAATTTCGCTTTAATAAAAAAGAAGTCAAAAGTTTCATAAACCCGGGGAAGTACCGGTAATGAAGTTTGGAAAGAACATGAATTATCAAAGTACCTGAAACGTAATTCTGCTTCGATACCTTTTTCATGAGAAAATAAGGCGGGGTCAGATTCGTTGAGGTCTAAGATACCGTTATAGATTTCCCGAAGCCATTTGCTGATTTTTACGGAAGTATATCCGCTTGCTTCAGAAATCTTTTTGATGCTGATATTATTGTTATTTTCAAAATATTCCTGTTCCAATATCCATTTTAGAAATTCATTATAATTTTTGCTGTTGTTTTGAGAGAGAAGTATTTCAGACCAGCGGGACATATTTTGCAGGCAATACAAATATTCTAAAGTAGGAGCCTGATAGATAAACTTAGGGCGTTCTTTAATGCGTGCCATTTTTTATATAAATGTAAACAAATCAACTCAGAAAAATAAAGCCTCTCCCAATGAGGAGAGGCTTTTCAAACTAATTCAGGGTTACCACAACCGGAATTAAACTATTTTTTGAAGTACTTTCTGAGGATACATTTCAGCAATAAGGAAACCGAAAAGCTGACAACAGCACCGATACTTGCAAGAAAAATCGTTTCCAGGAAGTTTCCTAAATTCAGATTAGGTAGAATACTCAGAAACGTACCACCCAAGGTTCCCGATTTTAATGAAATATTACTCATTTTGGGAGGTTTCTTCTTTTTTGGCGGAATCTTCAACGGTGATTTGGCTTACGGCTGATAAAATACCGCCGGCCACGGTCAGATATCCGCCAACCGTTACCACGACAGCCGGCAGGGAAACCGGAGCCGTGATAACCACCCCGCCTACAGCAGCTAAGACCAGACCGACATTACGAAGCACCTGAAACAATTTTGGAGTTGGGGACTGAACTCTTTTGATGATATTCATAAGCGATGAATTTTAAGATTGAACAATTAAATACACATTTTCATTCCGTTCCAGCCGGGCATACACCAACGCTTTTAATTTCTCAAGACCTTTCCTTGAATGAATGCCCGTTCCGGAACCGCTGAGTTTCAAAACCGGAGCGATGCAGCCATTGAGTTCTTTCACCGCATGATTGGCAGGATGAAACAGAATCAGACTTCTGTCCGGAACACCTGTGATCTCAATATGCCATTTGAACTTTTGGCTGTAACGTTTTCTCAATAAATATTTCCCTTCAGGGATACAGGAAATTTTCTTCTCATTATTTTTCCAGGGCAGTTCAATGGTATGGCAAACCAACTTGCCGTCCTGCATGAGATTCCCGTTAGTTCCTTCTGGGAAATATTTGCGGATCAATAGTAATTCCATGTTCTTTTTGGGGATTTATTAAACACCACTATCAACCTGAGTAAGAGCAAGGGGATTATAAGCTCCGTTTTTCAGGGAGTACGTGCTTCCGTTTACTTCCTGGTAAAATTCAATTCCCAATACCAGAAACAAGGGCTTGGTACTCGCAGCGGTTACTGCATTGGTAAGCGTTATCGCAGCTGTTGCAGTACTGTCATAGGGCAGAATAGCCGTTTCGGAATTCTCCACAATGTAAACACCGTTTTCAAAATCAATTTCAGCACCGGCAGAAACAATTTTAAAATGAGTTGTTCCGGTGGGTGCATTGATCATATTGACCGGGATAAAAGAAGCTATATCAATACTCAATTCCCCGGCTGGCCTGTCAATATTTTTGACAAAAGGAGCAAACAGAGTGGTTCCCAGCTTTCCGTTTTTGTTAAATTCAAATCCCTGAAGCAATTCCAGTTCTCCATCCAGAACATTTCTTTGGCCACGCTCACTGACGGCATCTTCCTGGATGACTTTGACCATATCGCGGGTCAGGCGGCTTACCATACGGCTGTCGGAAGCATTCATAATCAATGCCCGGAATGCTGTTCTCAGCATTTTACCGGCTGCACCTGCACGCCCGAACTCCGAACAGTTTTCCCTTGTGCGCTGGAAAGAAGGATCATTCATGATTCTTTCTCTTTCTACGCCGCCTTTTCCACGGGCAAGATGCCCGTCAATTGATTTGTAAAAGGTAATATCTCCGATAGTACCTTTCAGCTTGATAATTCCTCTTTGTTTAGGCATAACTCAAAATTTTTATAATTAAACTTTATAGATTATTATCCTGTTGCAACACAGATTTAACCACAAAATTCGATGCTGCTTTCCGCTAAAACAACTGCACGCTGTACAGGATGACCAATACTGGCAAAGATGTCCGGAAACGACATAAAAAGCATCCGGAAAATCCGTAAATTGCAGAAGCATAGGTTAGTCATGGACACTCCTGCTTAAAGTCATAGATAAAGTATGAAACTGGAAAGAAAGAGAGTCTGCATCTATCCGAAGGACATACAGGTAATAACAGGGAAAAGTTATCGCCAGAGTACAAGATTGATGCAGAAGATAAAGAAAGAATTAAACAAAGGAGAAAATGAATTCCTGACCATTGAAGAGTTTTGTAACTATTCAGGTATCCGATATGATCAGGTAGAACATTTGATTACCGGGTAAATTTTAAAGGCAAGTATGTCAAACATTTACCCTTCTGTATTCTTAAATAGTATAAAAACCAGTTCAAATTTTAGTATTCAATTGTTTTAAAATCAGTATTTTATTCGTAAATTTGAATGTTCACAAATGAATAATTTTTGTAGCAATTTTCAAGGGATAAATTAGGTTACCCTGATTTGATGTTGGTTTAAAATGTACTAATCATACGAAATAGAGAGATAAGTTCGAATCCCTTCCTCTCTGCGAATCAATGCTTTATCCACCCTGAAATTCAGCGTGGATTTTTTTATTCGGTACAACATAGGTACAACAACATAATAAAATTAATCCCGTTCTATATCTTTATTATTGCTTCTACTGTCCCTTTTTATCCCTTTATCCGCACGGTCTTTGGACAATGACGGCAGAGCTTTATCGAATTTCTTTTCGACTTCATATTGCATCATGCCTTTTTCAAAACCCTTGCTACGGTCGGACGAGTCGGTTTGCTTCATATCACCCCGTGAAAAATTCGGGTTGAATTTCGCCATGATATAGCCCTCATTAAAGCCTTTGATATAATCGGCTGACGGCGTGATTTCATCTTGTGTGTGTTCCGTACTCATATATTAAAAGGTATCTTTTGAATATTTTTCTAAATAGGCGTCGATTGAATCGCGGTCGTAAAGAATGATTTTTCTTTCAGGCTGCGAAAACCTGACTTTCCCCTCGTCCCTTAATTTTTGTAGGGTCGTTTTGGATTTTAATGTTTAAAAGACGCATTGCCTCGTCATTTGAAACCCATTTATCACGATTAACATTGTTTTTTTCTTTCAGCCGTGCAACGACTTGTTCGACCAGTTCATAAAACGCTTTTTCTTCAAGGCAAATCACTTGCATAATATTGTCTATACGGGTTATTCCAATTCTAAATCAATGCCCCTATTCGATTGCGGTGTGCCCGCATTCGGGTCAATCGGGTCTTCAGGTGTTATATTCGGTTCCGGTACTTTCGGCGGTTCAGGATATGGAACGGAAAGCATATCCTGTACTTGTTCAGCTTCTTCCAACCATCTTAAATCAGCCTTACGGCTTGCGTGACTTTCTTTTGCTTTCGGATGCTTTTCGAAATATTTCTTATGGGCTGTTTTGGCAATAGTATCTTCATGCGATAAATTCAGCCCTTTGTCGTCCTCTTTCAGGATTGCAGAAAATCTGCTGTTCTCTTGCAACCTTGTTAAAGGTTCTGCATGGTTTGCTACGGAATCAGGCGGACGCTCATAACCGTATTTACAAGCAATATTCAATGCCTTTTCTTTATATTTCTCGTCGATTTCCTTCAATTGGATATTTGGGTCAAGATCGCCGTGATCTATTCCTAACCTCTTATTCGTTTCCTTGAAATTATAATTCTGGACGGGATAGATTTTTTCATTGTATTGGTTAATTTCCCTATGATAGTCCTCGGATAAATGACGATACTCGCGAAAGATTTTATTGTCGTCGTCTTTGAAGGAAGCGGCATAATCCATCATCCATTCCGGCATTTTTATAACACCCATGTCTTTCGTATTGATTTTAATAGAGATTTACGATAGAATTTAATAACTACCTGAATGGTAAAGGTATAAAAAAAATGACGCATAAAAAATTGTTAAGGGATTACCCTGAATCAAAATCCGAATATATCTATGGCTCCGCGGCGCGAGAACGCAGGGCCAATAACCCAGAAACGCTTCCCCGATATGCCAAGTTGGCACGCAAAGCCTTATGCCACTATGCAAAAGATCACTACGACCCGCACACAACCGATCTTCTGCATGAGATTTATATACGGCAATTAATCCATACATTCATAGAAACAAAAGTAATTTATAAGCTAGAAGGATACGATTGGGAATATATCGACAATTTTTTGAAAAAGGTTATCGGGGAATCACTGGAAATAGACATACCCTATAATGCCAAACGTGTAGAACAAGGGATAAGAACCGAATTGAGGGTCAATCATTTTCACTCCGGTAATACGACGATCAATTAGGCTAACTTTCTCATATTAAATTACATTGTATCATGAGTGATCCTGTAAAGAATTGGTTTTACAATTAATTTTTGATAATTTGCCCATTCTCTTACTAATATTGATATGACTACCTTTAATCTGGATATGCCGATTTTGAAAATCGGCAAAAATCAAATTGAATGGACAATACGTAACTCTGTCGAAGGCTTGCAAATATTCGGCGGTATCGGGTCAGGTAAAACCTCCGGTTCAGGGCGTTTCTTTGCCCTGAAATATTTGTCGATGGGCTACGGCGGTCTGGTTCTGACCGCCAAGCACGATGAAAAAGACCAGTGGGTTGAATACTGTAAAATCGCCAATCGTGAAAAAGATCTTATCATTGTTGAGCCGAACGGTGAACATTATTTCAATTTTCTGGATTATGAAAGCCGACAAAAAGGTGGTGATATATCCTATACTCAAAATATCATGCAGGTTCTTAAAACCGTTATCCGTGCAGGCGAGGAAAAAACTCACGGAAAAAGTGACGATGCATTTTGGGAATACGCCCTTGATATGCTGATTGCCAACACGATTGATTTATGCCAACTTGCCTATAACAAGATAACGGTTGAAGCGATGTATGCAATTGCCCGTGCCGCCACGCAAAAAAACCTTATCACTCCGAATGGAGCGGAAGACATAAAGGAAAATGCGCTCATGACTGCCCTCAATCGGGCAAAGCAAATTATACGGCAAAAAATGTCGGAACAGACGGTGCGGCTCCAAAAGGATTATACTGTTCACGAATTGTCCAAAATGTCTCAAGAGGAATTTGATGCCATTCTTGCGGACAAAGTACCCAAAGGTCGCACATATATATTCGTTGAAGAATTTTTTACCGAAACCTATGCCGATTTAAGCGAAAAGACCCGTTCCATCATTGATTTTTCTTTCACAGGCTTCTTATATCGTCTATTAAAAGACCCCGTCTATTCGCTGTTTTGCAACAAGCCCTCCACGTTCACGCCCGAGGATTGTTTGAACGGCAAAATCATCGTTCTCAATCTTCCCGTCAAGATGTATCACAAGGTCGGGCAAGATATTCAGATCATGTTCAAATATATTTGGCAACGTGCAATGGAAAAGCGCAACGTCAAAGAGAACTGCCGACCCGTATTTCTATGGGCGGATGAAGCGCAAAATTTCCTGCATGAATACGATTCCGATTATCAGGCAACGGCACGTAGCAGTCGTATTGCAACGGTTTATATTTCACAGAATATCCCGAATTATTATGCGAACATGGGCGGTGCGAAAGCCGAGTACAAGGTCAAAAGTTTTTTAGGCACATTGGCGACAAAAATATTTCATGCCAACGCCGATATTGAAACGAATAAATACGCCTCGGAACTTATTGGTGAAGCATACGAAGAAGATATTACAGAAACGAACTCAACCGTTGACGGGAAAGTTACAATATCGAAGGCAATAAATTTTAAGCTTATGCAGCTTGTCCGACCGGAAAAATTTCAAACACTTCTTACCGGCGGCGATAAGAATGACAACGATGTTACGGGCTATATTCATGTTCAAGGTCTGAAACTAAAAAAAGACTTTGGCTATAATGGTGTCATATTCAACCAGAACGAACTAATTTAAAAATTTCTATTAATACTAAAATCATTTTATCATGAAGAAAAATCTTTATTACCGCACTGTTTTTCAGCGTCGCAACATTATTAAAGAGCTACTGTTTAGCATATTTATGGAGATTGCTTCTCTGCCAAGATTTGTAATTGAAGTATTTATCCGTAAGAATATGGGCAGGCGTTATTATAGACCCTCGTTTGCGATTATAACTGCCATTATTTCTTAGTGCTTTTCCCTTTATTGTAGACGCTTTTAAATCCTCATTTTCACATTCTTTCGGTTATCGTCACCAAGAGGGGTTCTGGGATATTGTTAAAGCTCATTGGCTTTGGTATATATTTGTGATTGTCTTCTGTTTCTTTGCTTACCAGCGCTACAAAGACATGAAGCGTATTCAATCATTATTTGACATGAACCATTTTAGCCTTTCGAGTGGAGATATTCTCCCATTTTATCTTTCACTAAAATTTAAAGGAAAGCTCCTTTCTGACCGAACTTTGGAAATCTATATTGAGCCTCTATCGGTTTTTATAATCGGATTCTTTCTTTATCTTATTGGTCAAGGTTTCTTAGGTTGGTTTATTATGATTTGTGCCGTGATTTATGGTTTCAGTTATGCCGGAGCTTATATGCGCGCTGATAATTTTATTTTAGATAAAATTGATGAAATTATTTGCAATGAACAATTGTCTAATACTTTTGTTAAAGATGAAGAACCCACAAAAGGTTTTCGTTTATACGGTGAAAAACCAACTTCGGAACAATTACGAAAAGATGCTTACGATGCCATGTTTGAACACGAAGATGAATTTACAAGAGCAAGATAAACATCCCTATGCTGTGCATAGGGAAGATGTCTGATAGAAAAATATTAACGGACGTTACAAAAATCCCTGCACTGCTTTTGCAAACGCACCGGACACAGCCCCTCATTTAATCGGGATTGTTCGTGGTTATCAAAACAGGAAATTTAGAAAATTCATTCGGAACAAATATATACCATTCCTATGATACGAATGATACAAAGCATATCGGCTTCGGGGGCAAAATCCTATTTTACCCACGCACTCAATCAGGCGGATTATTATATCAACGATCAGGAGCTAAAAGGTCGCTTTCAAGGGAAATTGGCGGTTCGGCTCGGGATTGTTACAGAGGCAAGTAAGGATGATTTTTTCGCCTTGTGTGAAAACAAGCATCCGAAAACAGGTGAAACGCTGACACAGCGTGTACGGGAAAACCGCACCATTGGTTATGATATAAATTTTCATTGCCCTAAATCCGTGTCGATTGTTCATGCCCTAAGTGGCGACAGGCATATTATGGAATTGTTTGAAAAATCGGTTTCCGAAACTATGAAAGAAATCGAGCAAGATGTCATGACTCGTGTCCGCAAAGGTGGCAAACATACCGATAGGCAAACGGGCGAATTGGCTTGGGCTGAATTTACCCACCAAACCGCCCGCCCCGTTGAGGATTATGTCCCTGACCCGCATTTGCACGCGCATTGTTTTGTCTTCAATGCCACATGGGATAAGGACGAGAAGAAATTCAAGGCAGGTCAATTTCGCAATATCAAACGTGATATGCCCTATTATCAGGCACGGTTTCATAAACGGCTTTCGGATAAACTAAGCGAGATAGGTTATGAGATTGAACGCACCAAAACCTCGTTTGAAATAAAGGGTGTTCCGAAAC
>Ga0079224_100005663_pt1 | contig 16442 bp, 14 predicted proteins | sample Stecom2015_FD_80414 | JGI IMG/M metagenome (GOLD analysis project Ga0079224, IMG submission 80414) | Agricultural soil microbial communities from Utah to study Nitrogen management - Steer compost 2015 | ecosystem: Environmental > Terrestrial > Soil > Agricultural land | place: USA: Utah... | reverse complement strand
TCAAGCCCTCCAGCGTCTGCGCGGGGCAGGCGGGATTCGTGCAGCGGGCCACTGCTTCGCCCGGGGGCCGCACCACCGGACCGCCGCACACCGGGCACTGGGTAGGCATCTGGAACTCCCGTTCCTGGCCGGTGCGGCGCTCGGCCAGCACCTGGACAACTTCCGGGATGACGTCGCCCGCCCGCTGGATCACCACCCAATCGCCGATGCGGATGTCCTTGGCCCGCACGTAGTCCTCGTTGTGGAGGCTGGCCCGGCTCACGGTGACCCCGCCTACCCGCACCGGCGCCAGCCGGGCCATGGGCGTCACCGCCCCGGTCCGCCCCACGTTGACCACGATGTCCTGGACTTGGGTGACGGCCTGTTCGGCGGCGAATTTGTACGCGATGGCCCAGCGGGGCGTCTTGGCCGTGGTCCCCAGCCGCTCGTACAGGCGCCGGTCGTTGACCTTGAGGACCGCGCCGTCCACCGAATAGGGCAGCCCATGGCGCCGTTCCTCCAGGGCCCGGCACCACTCGATGGCGGTTTCGATGTCGGGGCAGAGGCGGGCTTCGGGGTTGACCCTAAAGCCCAGCTCCCGCAAGAGCGCCAGCAGATCCCAGTGGGTGGCCGGCTCCTCGCCTTCGATGTAGCCGATGGCATAGCAAAAGATGTCCAGGGGCCGGCTGGCGGTCACTCGCGGGTCCAGTTGCCGCACGGAGCCGGCGGCCGCGTTGCGGGGGTTGGCAAACAAGGTCTCGCCCCGGGCCGCCCGCTCCTCGTTGAGGCGGCGGAAGTCCTCGTGGCGCATGATGACCTCGCCCCGCACCTCCAGGGTGACGGGACGGCGCAGGCGCAAGGGGACCGCCCGGATGGTGCGCAGGTTGGCGGTGATGTCCTCGCCCCGGGTGCCGTCGCCCCGGGTCGCGCCCCGCACCAGCACCCCGTTTTCGTAGGTCAAGGAAACCGCGAGGCCGTCAAACTTGGGCTCGCAGACGTAGGCCAGCGCCTCGACCCCCGCCAGCCGCCGGGTGCGGGCGTCAAAGGCCCGCAGCTCTTCAGGGGAAAACGCGTTGGCCAAGCTGAGCATGGGCACCCGGTGCACCACCGTCGCGAAGGCCTCCGACGGCGGCGCGCCCACCCGCTGCGTGGGCGAGTCGGGGGTGACCAGCTCGGGATACTCGGCCTCCAGCCGCTCCAGCTCCCGCATGAGCCGGTCAAACTGGGCGTCGCTGATCTCCGGATCGTCCAGCACGTAATAGCGGTAATTGTGGTACTCGATCTCCTGGCGCAGCCGCTCCACCTGGGCGCGCACCGCGGCCGGGACCTCCCGGGACACCGTCTCCCCTCCCTTGGCCAACTGTATTTTCTTCCTCGAGCGGGGAGGAAATCCTCCACGGGGCCGGCGCCGGGGTCTACCGCTGCCCCGGGCCACATACGTATCCTGGCGGGAAAGCGAGGTCCTGGCCGTGTTCATCCCAACGCGCCGGCTGCGGGCCCTGTTGGCCGCCATCGCGATCGTGGCGGGGCTGCTCTGCCTGCCCAACCCCGGAGGCGACTCGCCCGCCCCGGCTTGGGTGGCGCCGGGGCCCGGCCCCGGCCTCGTCTACCTGGACGGCCACCGTGAAGGCCCCCGCATCCGGGCCGGCGCCGCCATCCTCATTGAAGCCCACACCGGCACCGTCCTCTTTGCCCACAACGAGCACGAGCGGCGCCCCATGGCCAGCACCACCAAGATCATGACGGCCCTGGTGGCCCTGGAAACCGCCGCCCTGGACGACCGCGTCACCGTCAGTCCGCAAGCGGTGCGGGTGCCGGGCTCCGACGCGGGCCTGCGGCCGGGCCAAACCCTCACCTTGCGGGAGCTGCTGCACGGCCTGCTGCTGCCCTCGGGCAACGACGCGGCCAACGTCATCGCCGAGCACGTCGCCGGCAGCCAGGCGGCCTTCGTGGACCTCATGAACGCCAGAGCCCAAGAGTTGGGGGCCCACCGCACCCGCTTTGCCAACGCCCACGGCCTGGACGCGCCCGGGCACTACTCCACCGCCTACGACCTGGCCCTCATCGCCCGCACCGCCATGTTGTACCCCACCTTCAGCCAGATCGTGCGCACCCCCGAGTTTCAACCCGAGAGCATCAGCCGCACGTGGCGCAACACCAACCGGCTGCTGTGGGCCTTTGCGGGCATCGAGGGGATCAAGACGGGCACCACCAGCGGCGCCGGCTACTGCCTGGTCGCGGCCGCCTCCCGCTCAGGGATGCGCCTCATCGCCGTCGTCCTCGGCAGCCCCGACCGGTACGGGGACACGGTGCGGCTGTTGGAATACGGCTTTGACCGTTTCCACCTGCTCACCTTGGCGTCCCACGGCCAGGAGGTGGCCCGGGTGCAGGTGCCGGAAGGACTGGATCCGCTCGCGGCCGTGGTGGACGGGGACTTCCGCGCGGTGGTGCGGGATGCCGACATCAACCGGCTGCAGGTGCAAGTGGTGCTGGACGCCGTGCGCCCGCCCATCGCCGCCGGACAAGTGGTAGGCCGCCTGGAGGTGGCGGGCGGCGACGGCCGCGCCCTCGTGCAGGCGCCCCTGCTCGCGCAAGCTCCCGTGGCCCGCCGGACCCCTTGGGCGGCCTTTTGGCGCTGGATCCAGGTCCAGTTTCACCGGGAGAGGAGCCCGCGCTAAGATTCCTCCCGGCCGACGCGCTCCAAGGGCGCCATGCCGGCCAAGAGCTTCTTGATGCCCTGGCCGGGGAAGGCCACCACCAGGATCAAGTCGCCGGCGGACGCCTCGCGGCTGACGATGGTGCCTTCGCCCCAGACCGCGTGGTACACCCGGTCGCCCACCTGCCATTGGGCTTGCTCATGGCCGGTGCCGGCCACGCCAGCGCCCCGCCGGCCCGCGGCTCCCCCGCCCGAGCCCGGCGGTTCGGCGTGGCGCGCCCCGGGCCGCCCGTCGCCCCGGGACCCGGCGGCCGCCCGCAGCCCCACCGGCCGCGGGCCCAGGCCCGCCTGGGGCGAGCGGCCCCCGGGCAGCACCTGCCATCGGGCCCGGGCCGCCTGGGCCCGCAGCTCCGCGGAAAGATCCTCCAAAAGGTCGGCCGGCACCTCGCCCACAAACCGGGACACCGCCGCGGCCATGGGCTCGCCGTACAGCATGCGCTGCTGGGCACAGGTCATGTACAGCCGCTCCATGGCCCGGGTCATGCCCACGTAGCACAGGCGCCGCTCCTCCTCCAGCTCCCCGGGCTCCATGGCCGCCCGGGCGTGGGGAAAGACGCCTTCCTCCATGCCCACCAGAAACACCACGGGAAACTCCAGCCCCTTGGCCGCGTGCAAGGTCATGAGGGTGACGGAGTCCGCGTCGGCATCGTAGGCGTCCACGTCGGACACCAGGGCCACGTGCTCCAAAAAAGCCCCCAGGTCGTGGCCCTGCTCCAGCTCGAACTGGCGGGTCACCGACAGGAACTCCCGCAAGTTTTCCACGCGGGCCTCGGCTTCCACCGTGCGCTCCGCGTGGAGCTCGGCCCAATAGCCGGTCTCCTCCAGCACCCGCTGGCACAAGTTGGTGAGGGATACCTGGCCCACCACAGCCCGCCACCCGTCCACCTGCTCGCGGAAGGCCCGCACCTTGCGGGCCGTGGCCGGGGACAACTGGGCCAGCGCTTCCTCCGCCCCGAGCGCCTCGTACAGGGGCAGCCCCGTGGCTGCCGCCCACGCCTCCAGCCGGCCCAGGGTGGTGTCGCCGATGCCCCGCCGGGGCACGTTGATGATGCGCCGCAGGCTCAGCCCGTCGTAGGGGTTGAAGATGACCCGCAGATAGGCCAGCAAGTCCTTGATCTCTTTACGCTCATAGAAGCGCACGCCTGACACGATGCGGTAGGGCAGCCCCCGCCGGATGAACTCCTCTTCAAAGGTACGGCTTTGCGCGTGGGTGCGGTAAAGGATCGCGAAGTCCCGGTAGGCCCGCCCTTCCTCCAAGACCCCCCGGCGGATCTCGTCGCCCACAAAAGCCGCCTCTTCCCGCTCGTCGCCGGCCTGGAAAAAGAACACCGGGTCGCCGGGCGGGTTGCGGGTCCACAAGTTCTTTTCCGGGCGGTCCAGGTTGTTGGCGATGACCGCGTTGGCCGCGGCCACGATGCGCTGCGTCGAGCGGTAGTTCTGCTCCAGCTTGATGACCTTCGCGTCGGGGTAGTCCCGTTCGAAGTCCAGGATGTTGCGGATGTCCGCGCCCCGAAACCGGTAAATGCTCTGGTCCGCGTCGCCCACCACGCACAGGTTGCGGTGCCCGCCCGCGAGGAGGTTAACCAGCACGTACTGGGCGTGGTTGGTGTCCTGGTACTCGTCCACCATCAAGTAGCGAAACCGCTCCTGGTACTGTTCCAAGACGGCCGGATCCTCCTGGAAAAGGCGCACCACTGCAAAGATGAGGTCGTCGAAGTCAAAGGCGCCGTTTTCCTGGAGCTTGGCCTGGTAACGCTCGTACACCCGGGCCACGGTGCGCTCCCAGAAGTCCGCGGCCTGGGCCCGGTAGGCGGCGGGATCCAACAGCTCGTTCTTGGCCGCGCTGATGGCCGCGAGCAGGCCCCGGGGGTCAAACCGCTTGGGGTCCAAGTCCAGGTCTTTCAGGGACTCCCGGATGGCCGCGAGCTGGTCCGCGGTGTCAAAGATAAGGAAATGGCTGGGAAACCCGAGCCGGTCCGCGTGGCGGCGCAAGATCTGCACGCACGTGGCGTGAAAGGTGCCCACCCACACCTGCTCGCCGATGGGCCCGATGAGGCGCGCCACCCGCTCCCGCATCTCCCGGGCCGCCTTGTTGGTAAAGGTGACGGCCAAAATGGCCCGGGGGGACACCCCCCGCACCTCCAGCAAATAGGCGATGCGGTAGGTGAGCACCCGGGTCTTGCCGCTGCCCGCGCCCGCGATGATAAGCAGCGGTCCGTCGGTGTGCCGCACCGCGGCCCGCTGGGTTTCGTTGAGATCCTGAAGCCAATCGGTCAACGTGGGCATGTCCTCCCGTCGGGCGCCGGCCGCGCCGGTGTCGGCTCCACCGTCAGGTGGCCGCCTGCGCGTCCCTGCGCCGGCTGCGCAACACCTGGAACACTTGGCGCGGCGTGATGCCCCGCTCGGCCATGAGCACCGTCAGATGGTAAACCAAATCGGCCGCTTCTTCCAGCAGCGGCTGCTTGGTGTCGTTCTTGGCGGCGATGATGACTTCCGCGCTCTCCTCGCCGATCTTCTTCAAAATCTTGTCCAGGCCCTCGCGGAACAAGTACGCGGTGTAGGAGCCTTCCCGGGGATGGTCCCGCCGGTCCACGATGACGTCGTACAGCTCTTCGAAAACGTCCTGTCCCCGGGGACCGTACACCGCCTCCGGGTCAAAGACGGGCTCGCCCGTGGCCGTGGCCTGCCCTTCCCGGTCGAGCTCGTAGTGGAAACACGAACGGTAGCCCTCGTGGCAGGCGCCGGGGCCCTCCTGCTTGACCTTGAGCAGCAGCGAATCGCCGTCGCAGTCGGCCAGAATGGCCTGGACATGCTGATAGTGGCCCGAATCCTCGCCCTTGAGCCACAGCGTCTGGCGGCTGCGGCTCCAATACCAGGCCTTGCCCGTCTCCACGGTGCGCTGCAGCGCCTCCCGGTTCATGTAGGCCATCATCAGCACTTCGCCGCTGTCCGCATCCTGGACCACCACCGGGATCAATCCGTTGGTCTGAAACCTCAGTTTCGACCAGTCCATGTCGCCCTTTCCCCCCCGACCTTGTCGCACCCCGCGCCGGGCCGGTCCCCTGCCCGCCCGGTGCCGCGGCCTACAGCCGCACGGGTACGCCCGCCGCCCGCAAGTACTCCTTCAGGCGGCGGATTTCCACCTGCCGGAAATGGAAAATGCTCGCGGCCAGCACCGCATCGGCCCCGCCCACCAGAAAGCCGTCCCGCAAGTGCTCCATGGTCCCCGCGCCGCCCGACGCGACGACAGGGACGGCCACCGCCTCTTTGACCCGGCGGTTGAGCTCGTTGTCGTAGCCTTGCCGGGTGCCGTCCGCGTCGATGCTGTTGAGCACCAGTTCCCCCGCGCCCAGCTCCGCGCCCCGCCGGACCCACGCCAGCACGTCCATGCCCGTGGGCTCCGTGCCGCCTTTGATGACCACTTCCCAGGCGGGCTCCTGGCCGGGCGCGGTCCGCCGCCGGCAGTCGACGGACAGCACGATGCGGTGGGAGCCGAAGCGCTGCGCCCCTTCCCGGATCAGCTCCGGCCGGCGCACCGCCGCGGAGTTGACGGCCACCTTGGCCGCGCCCGCGTCCAGCAGCGCCTCCATGTCGGCCACGGAGCTGACGCCGCCGCCCACCATCAGGGGCACCGAAACCCGGGCCGCGACCCGCCGCACCACATCCAGCAAGGTCCCGCGGCCCTCGGCCGACGCGGCGATGTCAAAGATCGCGATCTCGTCGGCCCCTTCCCCATCATACAAGACCGCCAACTCCACAGGATCGCCCACATCGCGGATGTCCCGGAACCGGGTGCCTTTGACCACCCGCCCCTCCCGCAGGTCCAGGCAGGGGATTATCCGCTTAAATGCCATGGCCGCAACCTCCTTCCGCGGGCCCACGCCGCTGGGGCATGCTGGCCCGCTCGTCCAACGGCGCCTCGCCAACGGTCCCCGGCGGGCCAGCCGCTAGGGCGGCCCGCCGGGGGTCCCCGCCAAGGCCAGCGCCTCCCGGAGGTCCACGGCCCCTGTATAGAGGGCTTTGCCGATGATGGCGCCCACCACGCCCCGCGCCTGCAAACCGGCCAGGGCCCGCACGTCGTCCAGGCCGCTGACGCCGCCCGACGCGATAACCGCCGGCCCCGCGGCCGCCACCCGGGCCAGGGCCTCCAGGTTAGGGCCTTGGAGGGTCCCGTCCCGGGCGATGTCGGTAAAGATGATTTGCGCCACGCCCCGCCGGCCCATCTCCCGGGCCAGCTCCACTGCGTCTTTGTCGGTCCCCGCGGCCCAGCCCCGCACCGCGACCCGCCCGTCCCGGGCGTCGATGCCCACCAGCACCCGGCCGGGAAACCGGCGGCACGCGGCCTCCACCAGGGCAGGATCTTCGATGGCCGCGGTGCCGAGGATGACGTAGGCGATGCCTGCCCCCAGCACAGCCTCGATGGCGGCCATATCCCGGATCCCGCCGCCCAGCTGCACCGGGATGTCCACGGCCCGGGCGATCTCCAGGGCCACCGGCAAGTTCTCGGGCAGCCCCGCAAAGGCGCCATCCAGATCCACCACGTGCAGGCGCCGGGCGCCCGCGGCCGCAAAGCGCCGGGCCACCGCCACCGGGTCATCGCTGTACACCGTCTCCCGCCCGGGGTCCCCTTGCACCAGCCGCACGCAGCGGCCGCCCCGCACGTCGATGGCGGGGATGACCAAGAAGCCTGCGGACGGGGTTGCCTCGCGCCCCGCGCCGTCCATGCCCGTCACTCGATCACTCCTTTGGTGGACGGGATGCCCGCCACCCGCGCATCCCGCTCTACCGCGTCCCGCAGGGCCCGGGCCGCGGCTTTAAAGGCGGCTTCCAGGATGTGGTGGCTGTTGCGGCCCGCCAGCTGCCGCAAGTGCAGCGTGATCCCGGCGGTGCTGACCAGGGCGCGGAAAAACTCCTCGCCCAGCTCCGCGTCGAACTCCCCGATGCGCCCCTGCGGCTCGAGATCATAGGCCAGGTACGGCCGGCCGCTGATGTCCACTGCGGCCAGCACCAGGGCCTCGTCCATGGGCACGCAGGCGTGCCCGAAGCGGCGGATGCCCGCCTTGTCGCCCAGGGCTTGCCGCAGGGCCTGGCCCAGGCACAGGCCCGTGTCCTCCACGGTGTGGTGCCCGTCCACGTGCAGGTCGCCCGTGCACTGCACCTCCAGGTCAAAGAGGCCGTGGCGCGCGAAGGCCGTGAGCATGTGGTCGAAAAACCCAATGCCCGTGGCCGCCTGGGCCCGGCCTTGTCCGTCCAAATCCAGCCGCAAGCGGATGTCGGTCTCGGCCGTCCGCCGGGAAACCTCTCCCCGGCGGCGCCGCTCCCCGGTTTCCATCCTTCCATCTCCCCCCTGCCGCCCTGGCGGACACCGGCGGGCCCCGGTGTCAGCAGCCCCGGCCCGCCGTCTGGTCACGACCCCGGGCTCGCCGCCGGCGGGACCGCCGCCCCGAGGGCCGCGACCAAGGGATCGATCTTGTCGGAACGGATCTTGTAGCGCACCGGATTCGCGATGAGGCGGGCCGTGCTGACCCCGATGGAGGCCACCACCGCCAGGCCGTTGTCCCGCAAGGTGCGCCCGGTTTCCGTCACGTCCACCACCGCATCGGCCAAGCCCACCAAGGGCGCCAGCTCGATGTTGCCGTGGAGCGGAATGACCTCCACCTGGATGCCCTGCTCGTTGAAGTAGCGCCGGGCGATGCGGGGGTACTTGGTGGCCACCCGGCTGTTGAAGTCCAGCTCCTGCACCCGGGTGAGGCCCGACGCCTGGGGCACCGCCACCACCAGCCGGCAGCGGCCGACCCCCAGGTCCAGCAGCTCCGCCACATCCCGGCCCGCTTCCCACAGCACGTCCTTGCCCGCGATGCCCACGTCCGCCGCCCCGTACTCCACAAAGGTGGGCACGTCCGCGGCCCGGCAGATGAGGAACCGCACGGGCCCCCGGTCCAGCACCAAGCGGCGGCTGGACGCGCCAAGGCCCTCGGTGTCCAGGCCCGCCGCGGCCAAAAGGGGCAGCACCTGGGTCAGCAGGCGTCCCTTGGGAAGCGCGATGGTGAGCGGCCGCCCCGTCATGGTCCGTCGCCCGCCTCGCCGCCCGGCCTGCGCGCCCCATCGCCGCGGCCCCTGCCTTCTCCGGCCCCGTGGGGGCCGCCACCGGCCCAAGGCGCCCCAGGTTCCGCCGCAGCCATGAGCCGGGCCACTGCGGCCGGGTCCAGCTCCCGGTACTCAGGACCGGCGAACACCCGCACGGCCTCCGGCCCCGCGTACCAGGCGACGTAGGGAACGGCCCGTGCCCGGGCGTAGTCCAGCGCCGCCTCCAGCGGACGGTCCATGACGTCCACTTCCACCGGCCACCCGCGCGCCCGCAGGGCCGCGGCCGCCGCCAGGGCCCGGGGCCGTCCCGGCTCGTCGCAGCCCAGCAGCCACTGGGGACCCGGGGCCGTGCCGGGCAGTTCCCCGCCTTGGGCGTCCAAGGCCAGCATGAGCCGTTCCACCCCCACCACAAAACCGGTGGCCGGGCAGTCAAAGCCAAAGCGGCCGATCAAGTTGTCGTAGCGGCCGCCGGTGCAGACGGGAAAGCCCAGGTCCGGCGCGTACCCTTCCAAGACCATGCCGGTGTAGTAGTCCAAGTCTTTGATCATGCCCAGGTCGATGTACACCCGCTCGGCCACGCCGTAAGCGGCCAGGGCCCCGTACACGGCGCCCAAGTTTTCAGCGGCCTTCCGGGAGGCCGGATTGTCGGCCAAGGCCAAGGCCCGCTGGATGGCTTCCTCCCGGCCCCGCAGGCGGGGCAGCTCCCGCAGCAGCCGCTGCTTCTCCGAGGGCAGCCCGGTGCGGGCCAAGGTTTCCTCCAGGGCCACGTAGTCCCGGCGCAACAGGGCCCGGCGCAGGGCCCGGCGGTCGTCGGGGGACAGGTCCACCCCGGCCATGATTCCGTTGAAATAGCCCACCTGGCCGATGTCGATGCGGAACTCCCGCAGGCCCGCCGCCGTGAGGGCCGTGGCCGCCAGAGCGATGACCTCCGCGTCCGCGGCGGGTCCCGGCGCGCCCACCAGCTCCACGCCGGCCTGCCAAAACTCCCGCTGCCGGCCGGCTTGGGGCTCTTCGTAGCGGAACACGTTGGCGATGTAATACAAGCGCAGGGGCAGCGGCTCGTCCCGCAGGCGGGTGGCCACGATGCGCCCAATGGGCGTCGTCACCTCGGGGCGCAGGGCCAAAGTGTGCCCTTCCCGGTCAAAGAGCCGGTACATCTTTTCCACCAGTTCCGGCCCGTCGCCCAGGGCCAGGCACTCAAAGAACTCGACGGTGGGGGTGATGACTTCCGCATAGCCCCAGCGGGCAAAGGCCGCGGCCAGGGCCGCTTCCACGGCCCGCTTGCGGGCCGCGTCCTTGGGCAAAAAGTCTTTGAGGCCCCGGGGCGTCATGCGACGGGTATACAACGGTTCCTTCATGCAACCAATGGCTCCTGTTCCAGCCCCCAGCCCCGGCTACTCCCACTCAATGGTCGCGGGCGGCTTGGGGCTGATGTCGTACACCACCCGGCTGACCAGGGGCACCTCCCGCAGGATGCGCTTCGCGATGCGGTCCAGCACATCGTAGGGCAGCCGCACCCAATCGGCGGTCATGGCGTCGGTACTGGTCACCGCCCGGACGGCCACCACGTGGCCGTAGGTGCGCTGGTCCCCCGCGACGCCGACGCTGCGGGTGTCGGTGAGCACCGCGAAGGCTTGCCATACCTGGCCGGACAACCCCGCCCGCCGGATCTCGTCCACCACGATGAAGTCCGCGGCCCGCGCCGCGTCCAGCTTCTCGGCGGTCACCGGCCCCGTCACCCGGATGGCCAGCCCAGGGCCCGGAAACGGATGACGCCAGACAAGGTCCTCGGACAGCCCCAGGGCCAGCCCTACCCGGCGCACTTCGTCCTTGAACAGCCAGCGCAGGGGCTCCACCAGCTGCAGCTGCATCCGCTCGGGCAGGCCGCCCACGTTGTGGTGGCTCTTGATGAGCCCAGCCTGGCCGGTGCCGCTTTCGATGACGTCGGAGTAGACGGTGCCCTGCACCAGGTAGCGCACATCCCCCAGGCGGCGGGCTTCCTCCTCAAAGACGCGGATGAACTCCTCGCCGATGATCTTGCGCTTGCGCTCGGGGTCCGCGACGCCGGCCAGCCGCTGCAAAAACCGCTCCCGGGCATCCACGGCCACCAGCGGCAGCCCCAGCCGCCGGAAAGACTCCACCACTTGCTGGGCTTCGCCCTGGCGCAGCAGGCCGTGGTCAACAAAGATGCAGACTAGCTGCTCCCCGATGGCCCGGTGCACCAGCGTGGCCGCCACGGCTGAATCGACGCCGCCGCTCAAGGCGCAGATGGCCCGGCCCTGACCCACCGCCTGCCGCACCGCCGCGACCGCGTGGTCAATAAAGGACGCGACGGTCCAGTCGCCCCGGCAGCCGCTGATGTCAAAGAGAAAGTTGCGCAAAAGCCCGCTGCCCCAGGACGTGTCCACCGCTTCGGGGTGGCACTGGACGGCGTAGACCCGCCGCCCGCGGTCGGCCATGGCCGCGACGGCCCCTTCCGCAGTGCTGGCCAGCACCTGGAAACCGGGCGGCACCGCCTCCACCGCGCCTCCAGCAATGCGGCATTCCAGCGGGCCGGGCTGGCCCGCGTCCAAGCCCCTGAACAGGTCCTGGGCATCCCGGACATGGAGGACGGTGGGCCGGTCCGCCCGCTCCGGGGCAGGCCGCACCCGGCCCCCCAGCTGGGCCGCGAGGAGCGCCATGCCGGAGCCGATGGCCAGCAGCGGGATGCCGGCCGAGAGCAGCCCGTCATCGACGCGGAGCGTTCCGGGCCCCTCCCCGCCCGCAGGCTCGCCGCACAAGACCACGGCCCGGGGCCCCGCGGCCAGCACCCGGGCCGCGGGCGCGTCGGCGGGCAGCACCTCGCAAAAGACTTGCAGTTGCCGGATGCGCCGGGCCACCGCCTGACTGTGCGGGGCGCCCAAGTCCAACAGGATCACCCGCTCGCTGGCGGGCGGTGCGGCAGCAGCCGATGCGGCAGACGTCAACGTATCCGCCCCCGTTCCTCGATGCGGCAAAGCTTACCCATGATTCTCATAGATTTCCGGCTTCAGGACGCCGATGTAGGGCAAGTGGCGGTACAGGCCGGCGTAGTCCAGGCCGTAGCCGACCACGAACTTGTCGGGCACTTGAAAGCCGACGTAGTCTGGGGTGTAGTCCACTTCCCGCCGGGCAGGCTTGTCCAAAAGCACCACGGTGCGCAGGGAGGCGGGGCGGCGGGACCGCAGGTTGTCCAGCAAGTAGCTCAAGGTCAACCCCGAGTCGATGATGTCTTCCACCACCAGCACATGCTCGCCCTCGATGGAACAGTCCAGGTCCTTGAGGATCTGCACCACGCCCGACGTGCGCGCGCGGTTGCCGTAGCTGCTGATGGCCATAAAATCCACCCGCGCAGGGATGGTCAGCTGGCGCATGAGGTCGGCCGTAAAGATGAACGCCCCTTTGAGGATGCAGATGAGAATGGGGAATTTGCCCGCATAATCCCGGGACAGGCGCGCGCCCAAGCTCCGCACCTTGGCCTGAATGGTCGCCTCATCCAGCAGAATCTCGGCTACGTCATCATGCAAACGGCGTCACCGCCTCCACATTTTCTCTGATCCTAGCACAAGGCCAAAAGGGAGGGCAAGCAGGACGGCAGCCGGGTCCCCGGGCACAAAAAGGGCCCCGGGCCCGGCCGTGGGCCCGGGGCCGGGGACCTTGGCGCCGTGGCCAGGCTACATGGGCGGCATGCCCTGCCCGCCCTGCTGCTCTTCTTCCTCGGGGGTTTCGGCGATGAGGGTTTCCGTGGTCAACACCATGCCGGCGATGCTGGCCGCGTTCTCCAGGGCCGACCGGGTCACCTTGGCCGGGTCGATAATGCCCGCCGCGACCATGTCCACGTACTGGCCGTTGAGGGCATCGAAGCCGTGCCCCGCCGGCAGCTCCCGGACCCGCTCCACGACCACCGCGCCCTCGTAGCCCGCGTTGGCCGCGATCTGCCGCAGGGGCTCCTCCAGGGCCCGGCGCACGATCTGCACGCCCGTGCGCTCGTCGCCCTCGGCCTCGATGCCATCGAGCGCCTTCTGGAGCAGGATCAAAGTGGTGCCGCCGCCGGGCACGATGCCTTCCTCCACCGCCGCCCGGGTGGCCGATAGCGCGTCTTCGATGCGGTGCTTCTTTTCCTTGAGCTCCGTCTCGGTGGCCGCGCCCACCCTAATGACGGCCACGCCGCCCGCCAGCTTGGCCAGGCGCTCCTGCAGCTTCTCCCGGTCGTAGTCGGAGTCGGTTTCCTCCATCTCGCGGCGGATCTGCGCGACGCGGGCGTCGATGTCCTCCTTGGATCCCTTGCCGTCAACGATGACCGTCTCGTCCTTGGTGATGCGCACCTTGCCCGCCTGGCCCAGCATATCCAGGGTGACGTTTTCCAGCTTGATGCCCAGGTCTTCGGAGACGACCCGGCCGCCCGTCAGCACAGCCATGTCGCCCAGCATGGCCTTGCGCCGATCACCAAAGCCCGGCGCCTTGACCGCCGCCACCTGCAGCACGCCGCGGATCTTGTTGACCACGAGGGTGGCCAGGGCCTCGCCCTCCACGTCTTCGGCGATGATGACCAGGGGCCGGCCCGTCTGCATGGTGCGCTCCAGCACCGGCACGATGTCGGCCACCGCGCTGATCTTGCGGTCCGTCAGCAGGATGTACGGGTTCTCCAGGACGGCTTCCATGCGCTCGGTGTCGGTGACCATGTAGGGCGAGAGGTAGCCGCGGTCAAACTGCATCCCCTCCACCACCTCGAGGGTGGTGCCCATGCTCTTGGATTCCTCGACGCTGATGACGCCGTCCTTGCCCACCTTCTCCATGGCCTGGGCGATGAGTTCGCCGATCTCGGTGTCCGCGGCCGAGATGCTGGCCACCTGGGCGATGGCCTCCCGGGTCTCCACGGGCTTGGCCAGCCGCTTGATCTCTTCCACCGCCGCCGCCACGGCCCGCTCAATGCCCTTCTTGAGCAGCTGCGGATTGGCGCCCGCGGCCACGTTCTTGAGGCCTTCCTGGATCATGGCCTGGCCCAGCACCGTGGCGGTGGTGGTGCCGTCGCCAGCCACGTCGTTGGTCTTGGTGGCCACTTCCTTGAGGAGCTGGGCGCCCATGTTCTCAAAGGGATCTTCCAGCTCGATCTCCCGGGCGATGGTGACGCCGTCATTGGTGATGGTGGGCGAACCCCACTTCTTTTCCAGCACCACGTTGCGCCCCTTGGGGCCCAGGGTCACCTTGACGGCATTGGCCAGCACGTTGACGCCCCGCTCCAGGGCCTGGCGCGCTTCTTCGCGGTAGACCAGTTCCTTGCCTGCCACGTGCACTCACCTTCCTGTTGGTTTAGATGGCGGCAGCCCCACGGCCGCCGCGGGCCTTCCTAGGGCCCTTTCCTGCACGGTCCGGCCCGTGCCTACTCCTGCACGATGGCCAGGATATCGGACTCGGAGAGGATCAGGTACTCCTTGTCGCCCACTTGCACCTCGGTGCCGGCGTACTTGGAGTACACCACCCGGTCCCCGGCCTTCACCGTCATTTCGATGCGGTGGCCCTTGTCGTTGATCCGGCCCGGACCGACCGCGATCACCTTGCCCTGCTGGGGCCGCTCTTTGGCCGTGTCGGGCAGGTAGATCCCCCCGGCGGTGCGCTCCTCCTCCTCAATGGGCTCCACGATGACGCGATCGGCCAGTGGCTGCAACTGCATGGGTCGACCTCCTTACGCTCCTGTGATGAGGCTTGTCAGGGAGCCATTAGCACTCACCGGCCGTGAGTGCCAATAGGTCCAAGGATTATCATAGACCACCGCTCCCCCCGCTGCAACCCCTGGAAACCGTCACGGACCCGGCGGGTCGGAAAGCCCCGCGCCGGGGGCCCTCGGGCTGTCGCCCTGGACCCGGGCCCCTGTGCCGCGCACGAAGGCCCCGCCCTTGCCGCCCCGCTTCTCCTCCAGGCGGATGTCGCTGATGGTCATGGAGCGGTCCAAGGCCTTGCACATGTCGTACAAGGTCAGCGCCGCCGCGGCCACCGCCGCCAGCGCCTCCATCTCCACGCCCGTGCGCCCGCGGGTGCGCACCCGGGCCTCGATGTCGATGATGCCCCGCTCCTCATCCAACTCAAAGGCCATGTCCACCCCGGTGAGGGGCAGCGGGTGGCAGAGGGGGATCCAGTCGGCCGTCCGCTTCGCGGCCATGATGCCGGCCACCTGCGCGACGGGCAGGACCGCGCCCTTCTTGACGCGGCCTTCCCGGATGGCCGCCACCACCGCGGCGGTGGTGCATACCCGGCCCCGAGCCACCGCTTCCCGATGGGTTTCCTCCTTGTCTCCCACATCCACCATGCGGGGCAAACCTTGATCGTTGAGATGGGTGAACTCGGACGCCACGCCCTTCGCCTCCTCCCGCGCCATCCCCCGCGCCCCATGCCCGACTGCCCGATTGCTTGCCGGCGGCCCCGCCGCCCCTCCTGGGGGCGGCGCAGGTTCCGGCGGGGTTGGCCCTGCCGGCGTCCACCGTCGCCAACTTCCCCTTCGCTGCCTGGGCCCCGGATCCTGGGCGGGGCCAGGGATGGCCAAGGCCATCCCCGACCGGAGGACACGGTGCCCGCGGCACCCGGGCCGCCAACAACGGCGGCCGGGCAGGTGTGGCCCTGTACCGGCAAGAAGTCATAGAGAAAACCGCGCCGTCCTCGGGCGCAACCTGCTTGACGAAAAGAGGGGAAAGGCGTTGGCCACGAGACGACGGACGACCCGGGTCCTCCTTGTGCCCGCGGTGCTGGCATTGGCATTGGTGTTGACGGCCTGCGGCAGCAACTGGGAACAGGTGCTGCGGCCGCCCAGGGCGGACGTGACGGGCATCCAGGTCGTCGCCGTGTTTCCCTTCGCCTCCTGGACGGTGGATCCGGGCCTGGCCCGCAGCATCACGGACCGGGTCTACCGGGCCCTGCGGGACTCGGGCTGGTACGAAGTGATCCCCCCGGAGCAGGTGGAATCGGTCCTGGTGCAGCGGGGCGTAGATCCCCGCAGCGTCGTGGGCGGCCAGCTGGCGGCGGAGGTGGCCCAGGAGCTGGGCGCGGACGCGTATGTGGCCGGCGTCGCCGACTACTACTTTGAAGACGCCTCCATGGACGCCCCCTACGCCCGGCCCGCCAGCGAACCCCAGGAGGGCGTCCAGTGGTGGGTGCGCCAGCGAACCATGGTCATCGTGGGGATGCAGGGGCACATGTACAACGTGCACACCATGCAGGAAGTCCACCGCTGGCAGGGCCAGCGGGAGGCCGAGGTCTACGACGCCCGCCAGCTCAACTGGGTGAGCGCTGATCCGCCGCCGCCGTCGGTCATCCCGCCGGTGCACCGGCGCGACATCCCCCGGGCCCGGGAGGAAGCCATCCAGCGGGCGGTGGACAGCTTCGCCGCCGACATCTTGCCCCGCTACGAATGGACCCAAAGGGAGCCCGATGAGCAGCCGCGGTGAACAGCCGCCCACGGGGCGGAAGCCGCCCGCGGCCCGTGGGCGGGTGACGCGCCTGCCGCCCGATCCCAAGCCTACCCGCCAGCTGCGGCGGGCGGCCGTCAAGATCGGGCGGCGGGTGCTGCCCTACGAACGCATCCTCTGGCGCTTGGGCCCCTTGCGCGTGGTGCGCACGGCCACAGGCCGCCTCGCCCTGCGCTGGGTCCGGC
>Ga0079224_100005662_pt1 | contig 16442 bp, 19 predicted proteins | sample Stecom2015_FD_80414 | JGI IMG/M metagenome (GOLD analysis project Ga0079224, IMG submission 80414) | Agricultural soil microbial communities from Utah to study Nitrogen management - Steer compost 2015 | ecosystem: Environmental > Terrestrial > Soil > Agricultural land | place: USA: Utah... | reverse complement strand
GGAAAACGAGCTATGGACCAAGAGAATGGCGGAGCTGATGTCACTAGCGCATTCTCTGCACTTCGTTTAGCTTCACTATATTTTTCAAGAGGAGTCAGTGCCTTCTGAGGTCGATAGTATTCTGGTCTAAAGTCCGACTCTTTTAAGTTATACTGTATGGGATAGACGGCCATGGTTGAAGTTAGGATGTAGTGATGAGTATGTGATGAAAATGTTGAGACGGCGTTCTTTGCATCTTCTTCATTCATACAGATTTGATCGATGACTACATCAAAAAAGCGATCACCGATAAGAGTTGCTAAAGCACTCTTATCTCCACGAATCCTTTGAACGTTACCTTTAAGACCATCGTCAAAATTTCCTCTGTTTAACAGGGTCACTTCATGTCCATTTTCAACTAGAAGTTGAGCTGCTCTTTTACCAACAAATCGATTTCCCCCGAGAATAAGGATTTTCATGATAATTCCTCATCAATCAGGAATTTGATTTTTGCTGCTTTTTCTTTCACCTCTGCAAGTGAAGATACTTTCAAAGATGTCTCTACAATCTTTGCATGCCTTGGATCGAGATCGATATAGAGGTATCTCAAGCTGAAATCATGTTTTTCCGGACAGTACCTAACTCTTAATAAATTGACATAAGTTTGAAGTAGTCCGAAGTAAAAGTGGTAAGCATCAATGTACCTCTCTCTTATGGCCTCTTTTAAGAAAGTTCGATAGTAGATTTCACTTCTTCCTTTAAATAAGCTTTTTTCGAGTTCAATGGCACTGGTAGAGACAATTTTTGAAGCCTCTAAGAGTAGACCATCGTCTTTAATTATGTATGGTAAACCATGTCTCTTCTCATTGAAGTACTCTGCATAATCTTTTGACTCATGGGATTCAAAGACACAAACATCCAGATAAAACGTTTCAGGTGTGTCCTTCAGTACATAAAAACGTTGATGGTAGTTGAGGCGTTTTTTCTCCGTATGTATAAGTTCAATTGGTCGAAGAGTTTTTAGAAATATTTCGAGATCATCAAAAGTTTTATTAGCATTAGAGGTAACAAGGACAAGATCAATATCAGAAAGATCATCTTCTCGTTGGGTTGCTTTGGAACCTCCAAGCCAGGCCGATGAGATATGAGGAGTGTTTTTAACATATTCGATGATTTCTTTTTCATAGAGGATCATATTGTGCCTTCCTTATACAGACTTTATCGTCAAGAATAATCTTGAACAATACCTTGTCTTAAGGGTATTATTTGGCGATACCTGAAGTTTTGTATGGAGCGCTCTATGTCTCAATCTATTGAATTTATGAATGCTTTAAAAAAGCTTTTAAAACTTAAAGGCATTGTTTATCAAGATCTTGCTGAAGGACTTGGACTTTCTCTACCAAGTATCAAAAGACTCTTCTCCTCAGGAGATATTTCTCTCAATCGACTCGATAAGATATGTGAGATTGCAAATATCGACTTTAGTGATCTTTTAAAACTAATGGAACTTTCAAAGGATAGACAGGCCTCTCATTTAACTCAGGAACAGGAAAACTTCTTATCCGACAATCTCCATGCCATGGCATACTTAGAGCTTTTTTTCTTAGGCTATACTCCTAAAAAAATTCAAAATGAATATGGACTAACAGAAGCTGCCGTTCACAAAACTCTACGGGCCCTCGATAGACATGAACTTATCGAATGGCTCCCTAAGGATAAAGTCAAATTGAAGGTCAATGATATGATTAAACTCAGACCTGATTCTAAGCTCTCTCTCATAATGAGAGAGAAGGGAGTGAAGAGTTTTTTAAACAATGATTTCCAAGGTGATTTGAGTTATCAGGAGTTCATGACCTTTAAGGCCTCTAAAGAGTCAATAAAGAAACTTAACTCAAAACTTCGGACTCTTTTTCATGAAGTCGCTCAAGAAGGAATTATGGAAGGACAGGCCGGTATTGAAGCAGAAGCAGCCGCTGTTTTTACTGCAGTAAGACCTTGGCGCTTAGTGGAAATTCTCGGCATCAAATAAGGTCTCATAGAAAGGTTGCCCTTGATCTGATCCTAGAGGCTTTATGATTTCTTTTATTTTCTTATTTTGTAAAAAAATAATGTAATCAAGGTTTCTAGTGATCATATTCATAACTTCACTATTATTTAATCCTTTGCCATAGAGGTTAAACATCATGGCCATCCTATTTATTCCATCTACTGCAGAATTGGCATGAATAGTACTCATCACTCCACTGTGACCAGTATTCATGGCCAGGAGATAGGCCACAACTTCACTGGATCTCATCTCGCCCAAGATGATTCGATCAGGAGATAATCTCAAGGAGTAGGTGAGAAATTGTTCTAAGTTGTAGGAAGGATGCTCTTGAGCAAGAAACCTTGTGCAGAATTTGTGAGGAAGAATTAGTTCCTGAGTGTCTTCTAAAATGACAATGTGTTCTTCAGTTGCTGTCGCTTTTAATAATGAATTCAAGAGAGAGGTTTTACCTGAACCCGTTGCTCCGCAAATAAGAATATTTGATTTATTTGAAACGAGTTCTGAAAGATTAAGGGAGGTTTCACCGAAAGCATTAAGAGGAAGAGAAGAGGTCTGAAGGTTTCGAATGATAAGTTTAGAGAAAGGTGAACTGGTTGCCTTGTAATGGAGGAGACTGAATCTGTAGGGACTACCATTAAGCTCGACTCTAAAGCTAACAAATGGATTTTGGCAGTTCCAGTTTTGAAGGTGCTTTATTGCAATAATTTCTAGCCACACTTGCCACGATTCTTTATCAACTCGAAGATGCACTTCTTTCTTCGAGCCATCGAAAGCCTGATATCTAATTCTACCTGGTTCATGAAGATAGCATTCGGTAAATTCAAGATGATTTAAGGCCGTCACTAAAGAGCTATCTTCCACCAACATTTTATAGTATTCCTTAGCTACAATGAGATCCGAATTGTTCGGAAGTAAATTTTGAAGTTCACTCCATTTGAGAATGACACCTTTATTTAAGGCCAGACTCAGCTCCTCTCGTATAAAGGTGTGCAAGTTGATTTCTACTTCCGGCTCAGGTAATTGAAATAAACTCATCATTACTCGATCTCCTCAAGTTGGATAAATCCATAAATATGTTTATAGGTTTCAGAGCTTGAGGTTGAAGTGAAGAGATGTTTAAGAATGGGGATTTCTGAAAGGTAAGGAATCTTATCTTTTCCTAAACTTGTTGTTTTGAAACCGATTTGAAAAATTTTGACCGATTCTCCAGGAGTAAGGATCACCGAAGATTCTTCTTTTGATCCAGAAATACCACTGCCTACTGGGCGAGAGAATTCTGATGAGTATTTAAGGAGAAGTTTTCCATAGCTCGCAGAAACATTGGTCATTATTCTTAGTCCTGCAAACTTCCAGTCAATAGGAGCAATGACACTTGAGTGCTGAGGAGTAATATTTTGGAAAGGAATTTGTGAACCAATCTCGATTAATTGAGGATGATTGAGATTCACAATCATTTCTGGCTCGGCAAGTGTTGAGAGATTGATTTTAGATTCAGTTAATAGAATGAAATTATCATCAATGAGTCTTCTTAAACCGTACTCAAAAATATCAGAAACGCTGGCAGATAACTTATCTAATCCTAAACGGATCTCTTTCCCGTCGAGACTTTCAACCTGTACGATTTTCATTTTTAATTGGTAGTTCTTTTGAGCGAGGTTTGAATCTTGCTCAAAAAGATCTACAGCATGTGATGATATGAGCTGTTTAATAATTTTTTTATTATGACTTCCTTCATAGAAGCAGTTCACATCGAGCCATTCATTATTGCAGCTCACTTTAGAAAATCCATTTTGGTAGAGCTTCTTGTAAATGTGACCAATGATTAAATTTCGAAGGCTTGGGGATAGTTTAACTTTGAAAAAGACTTGATCTCTGAATTGCTTCTTAATCTTATGAAGGTAGAGATAGTCCCCAAAATCCGAAACTTCACCCTGAGCGGTTATCATTGGACCTTTTATATCAATTTGGAGGCTCAAGTTCCGAAGGGCGTCTGCTAACTGTATGGTTTTCAAATATTTTTGTTTACTTAGGACATAGATATTATATTTGACGGGGGCCTCTCCCCAGATAATGAGGTCACTGAAGCCAATTTTTTTCCCTTTGATTAGGAGTTTGTTTTTTATCAGCTTATGGGATATAACGCTTGAGTTTCCTACTGATAGCTTCTTTAATTGGGGAAAATTGAGTTCTTTTTGTTCCCCTTTGGCCAAAATGATGTCAGTTTGATGATTTTGTGTGTTTGCTGCAGTGGGTAACGCTAGTAAGACTTTGACAAATAAAAGGCTTCTCGCTAAATTGAGGAGCTTCAAATTAAGAAAATAATTAGTAATCCATCGGGAGATATTTATGGCTTCTAGAACAGCAATCACAGAAACTCGTCGTAAGAATAAGAAAAAAGCTATGGGCGCAAAAAGAAAAGCGGCCAATAGAAATAAAGGTACTACACCTAAGTTCGAAATCCACGTTAAGTAATTCATTTTGGGTCTCCTAGGGTGCCCTAAATACGCTTAACGAATCACGTATAAAGTTTTTATCAGCGGAGACTACTAATAAGTCTCCGTTGTTTTTTATGCATATTTCTAGTTCTTTCTGTTTTCTTCGATTTTCACAGCTGACAACTAAGTTTTTTGAAATAAGCCCTTCAGGTATTTGATAATCTCGAATTAAGAGTTCTTGATAAATAGTGGCTTCAATCATTTGTCCTTGTTCAAAATGAATTTGAATAGGGGTAGTTCCATGGGCCATTGAACATAACAAGAGTAAACTAATACTTAATTTCACGGCTTTCTCCTTTTAACTGAGTAACGTTGAGTTTGATTGGTGGGATGATTCTCCATTTGCCACTAGTTAAAAGAATCTTTCCTGATTCAATATCAGTGGCAATAGTAATCAAGCCCTCTTCATCAGGAGGAGAAATTAGCAAAGCATCTATATTCTTATTAGTTAAAGAGTGGTGAAGGGTGACCTTTTTTCTAATGTGAAATGAGGTCAAAAGTTTAGCATCTACTTTTACTTCAATGAGATCTTCATTGATTTCAGTTTGAGTTTCTTTCTGTGTAGGGAAAAAAAGAAAATAGAAAAGTAGATTAGAGATGAGAATCAGGAGGATTATCTTGAGTGGGACTGGAATATTTAGTTTGTAGTTTTTGCCATTCATGTTGAAACTCCTGAAGGTATGTTTTTGTCTTTTTCTCAAAATGGTTTCCTATAAAGACATAGAAGCTAATGACGAGGGTGATAAGTCCAATAAAGAGGGAAGAAGTGACCAAGCATTCCCCTCTTTGATTGAGTAAGAGTATTGAAACTCTGGCTTCATTCGACTTGCTTTTTTTTCTTTGATTTGAATTTGGGCGACTTCGAACTTTCCTATTATTTGTGTTTTCCATTTATTTCTCCAAATAGTTGTTCCATTAAACTTTCTTCTAAATCCTTTCATGCTGATTTCATAAGGTGTCTTAAAGCTTTGAGGGGACTGACGACAGCGTTTTTGAAGGAGTGAGAGCTTTAAGAGATAACGCGCAAGAGTGAAGTCTTGATATTTTTTAATAAGTTCTTTTGCTCTTTCCGTATTCGCAGCCGCAGCTTGTAGGCCCGGGATAAAAATAAGGTATTTCGCCTTATCAATATGTTTAATGGCCCAATTCGTTTTCTCAATATGAGTCATGAACAGATGAAGCTCTCCCTTTGTTTCCTTTAAGCACAACATGAGCTCTCCTCTGGCCTTCATTTGCTGAAAGTGATGAGAAGTTAGGAGGATCAGAAGTAATCCTAAGGAGAGAAGAAGCGAGGTCAAAGATGCCTGGAAAAGCTTCATAGGACCTCTCCCAAATCTAGCTTTAAACGATAGGGGAAAGAATGGGCCTCATTCTTGTTAGAGAGTAAGACCTTACGGCAAATTCTCTGTGGTAGAGCTCTGTTTTTCACTAAGTTATCGGTGATGGACTTAAGGCCCTGATGCCAGAAGATCTGGCGGCAATGAATCCGTGAGAAAATGGTCACACTCACAAATAAAAAAGATAAAGACAGGCTTAAGAGGAAGAGGCCTTTTAGAATCTTCATTTTATTTGAGCTTAATTTCGTTAACTATTTGCGTACGCATATTATCGATACGTTTTTTAACAACTTCCCCAAAGCTTTTCACAGCAACTAAAGAGATGATGCCAATTAAGCTCGTAAGAATGACGTATTCCATGATTCCTTGGCCTATTTGGTTTTTGATAACTGATTTTTTCATAATAGCTCCTTTAAAGTTGAGTCCAAGAGATACAGGAGGGTGAGAAGGAATGAGGAGTCTAATGAGAATTAGTTGATCGAAAAGTTCGGAATTGAAAAAGTCATTGTGGTTTTTCTGGAAGGCCTTAGAATGTTTAATATGGAAGAAAATAGTAAAGTTGTCGTATTTGAAAAAAAAGAGATCGCTCTCATTCTTTTATTTGTTGTGGTGTTGATTATCACGAGTTTTACTCTTGGAATCAGACTAGGTAAAAAACTAGGTCCTCAAGTCACTACACTTACACCTAACGAGAAGTCTTTTGAGCTTAAGTCACCTCTTGAGGAAGATGCGGAAGTTAGCGTCATCAAAGAGAATGAATTAAGTGATGAAGAAAAGCTCAAAAGGTTAATGGATGAATCAAAATCACGTTTAAACGATGAACTTAATAAGTTCAGAGAAGATACTCCTGCTCCAAGAGGAGCAGACTCAAGCGTTGAAGAAGTTCCAACAGATAATCCGATGGCAGGAAAATTCACAATCCAATTAGGCTCTTATAATACAGTAGAAGAGGCCCGTCAGTTTGCTGAGGGCTTTACCGTCCGTGGTTATTCTCCAATACTTAATGAAGTTGTCATTCCAGGTAAAGGAAAATGGTATCGAGTAAGCTTAGGACTTTTTGATTCAACAGAAGAAGCAAAAAATTACATTCGCCAAGAGCAATCTCTCTTTGCCGGTCAAGATCACATCATCACTGAAATTAAATAATTAAAGTCCAGCATAGCTTTTAACTCTCTCAAAAATTTTATTCGTTTTTTCTGAATAAAATTTTTGAGGGGTAAAATCTTTTAAGAAACTCATATCAACATTCGGGAATGAAGAGCTTAGCTTTTGTGAGAAATCCTGAAGTGAATTGGCTTCAAAACTTGCCTTTTGAACCTTAGAGTAAATTTCTTCTCTGGTTTGATTCACTTCCTTAATAAGTCTGTGAAGGGCCAGGCTTGAGAGAGTCGTAAAAGCTTTTGTGGTTTTCTCCGTAATGGCTTCTTCGTTTACATGAAGTTCATCAATCATCCGTTGAGAGCGACGAATGATATAAATAACGAGACCGAAATTATCCGGAAGCCAGATTCGTTCACTGGAAGAATGAGAAATATCTCTCTCATGCCAAAGGAGAGTATTCTCATTAGCAATATTTTGATGAGATCTAATAACTCTAGAGAGTCCTGAAATATTCTCACTGGCAATTGGATTCTTCTTGTGAGGCATAGTAGAGGAGCCCTTTTGTCCAGGTCTAAAGCCTTCTACCACTTCTGCGACGTCAGAACGATGAAGATGCCTAATTTCGATAGCAAGACGTTCAAGTGCATTGGCAATGCCTGTTTGAATGGCCGCAAGAGTGGCCAGGTAATCACGAGGAATAATTTGAGTTGAAAGAGGTTCAACTTTTAGATTGAGTTCTTTCATGACCAGTGATTCAACTTCAGAATTCAAAACTGTATAGTTACCAACAGCTCCGGACATCTGGCCAGTTAGATTTTCTTTATAGCTTCTAAGTTCATTAACTCTTCGGACGAGTTCACAGAGGTAGCTCAAGAACTTTGTTCCAAAACTCATAGGCTCAGCATACATTCCGTGAGAACGGCCAAGAGTATAAAGCTCTTTGGTTGCCACTGCCTTATCCCAAAGAGAGGAGATGAGTGAATCAAGATCTTTTATTTCAATTTCAAGAGAATCTCTTATTTGAAGAGAGAGAGCAGTATCAATAATATCTGAAGAAGTGCAACCAAAATGAAAATACTTAGCTGCAGAAGTATCGACTTGTTCAGTAATAGATGTCGTGAAGGCAATGACATCGTGATGAACCTGGGCCTCTAGCTCATTAATCCGATCTATATTGATGGAAACCTGATTATACTTTTGTGGAACATCGGATGGAATAATATTTAACTTTGCCAAAGCCTTCAGAAGCGCCAGTTCTACTTTAAGAAAGGCAGTGAACTTTGAATGTTCGTCCCAAATGTTACTTACTTCTTTTATGTCATAACGATTAATCATTAGAAAAACACTCCTAGTTCTAAGGCCACTGATAACCAACCTAAAGTGAGAGAACGATCTTTCTTCTTCTCATCGTTGATAGCTTCTCTTGTAACAGAGGCGAGGTTATAAGAGAGTTTCCCTCCATAAAAGAAAGATGTTCCTGATCTTTTATGAATACCGTAGTTTGCTGTAAGACCGTAACCTTGGTAGGTTTGATCAATAAACTTTTCATCTAAGCGTACATAGTTGGCAAAAACATCAATAGTTTCGAAAACATCTTCAGTATTCCAAAAATCTAAGAGCAGTTTGAAACGATAACTCATACCAAGACCAGCTCCCATAACTGAATTTTCAATACCATTAGGTCTTTGGTTTGCTGCTTCAGAGCCTGTGTTAGAACTAATTCCTGTTGAATGGTTTTGAGTGATGGCATCGAACTTAGCGTTGTGACTAAAGAACTGGGCTCCCCACCAAATTTTGTCATAGCGGCTAGACTTTCGAAGATAGTTCACTTCAAAGCCCAATAGATTATCAAAATGCTCGTAGTTTGAAGAAAGGTGACCCGCTACTGCGAGTTTATTCTTATCTTGCCCCGTATATTTTCTTTGATCTTTCACTCCAAGAGTAGAATTGAAGTTATAAATCATACTTTCACGCCGAAGATGTTTCTCAGGTTTTTTTATGAGAATTTCTTCTGCACTCGGATTCTTCTCCTCTTCGCTGAGAGTAATAGCATTGAGAGTAGAAGTTGATAGTAATAGGATAAAAAATATGTTTTTCATTATTTCACCGCTAATGATTCGAAGTTTTCGCCAGGGAAGTCTTCCAGCCCCATCAAGTCTGCCAGTTCAAGTTTTTTGAGAAGGTGTTCAAACTTTACTTCTTGAGTGTTGATGTGGGACAGGACCAGGTTATCAAGAGCAATTTTGATGTCTGGATATGTGGCCACTCCCGAAACATAGTTATCAAGAACTACGTCATAGTTACTTTGGGCATTTTTGTGTTGAAAGCCTGAAATCTCGACTTTTTGTTCTAGAAAACGAAGAGTCTTAAAAATGGTTCTAACTTTTACTTCAAGTTCACGTCGAGTATTGTAAAAATTTGTTTCTGTAATCTTCTTATTAAGAAAGGCTTCTTGGGTTCTTCTTCCATTGAAAAAACCACCTTCTCCTAAAAGATTCCATCGCATATCAATAGCAGCGACTAATTCAATATTTCTGTTCCCAGGGGAAGTTTCATACTGCCAGTAGCTTCCATCAGAATCAAAGCCGGTGCGATAAGTTCCAAGACTTAGCGAGAACTTAGGGAGAGGAAGATTATCCTTGAGAGTCTTTTCATAAGTTCTACTGGCATTGTCATAAGCAAGTTTTGCATCTCTAAAAGCAGGGGACTGCGCTTGCGCAAGTTTTAAAGCTTCATCTTGAGTAGTATTTAAACTTTTATATTGAAGCTGCTCATTAGTTCTGTAAGACCCTCTGTATTCATCCCCAAGTAAATTGGACATTCTTTCTTCATCAACTCCTAAATCAAATGAAGCTTCTTGATACTCTGTTTGAGCACGGAGGTATTCGGACCGGGTCTGATAATATTCCTGGGCCCGGATTTTTTTGAGTTTTAGTTTTTCTCTCGCCACTTTATGAACAAAAGAAGCTTGCCGAAGTTGTTCTCTCTTTATCTTAAGAATTTCTCTTGTTTTCAAGAGACGAAAGTATTGCGCAATAACTGCAAATTTAAGGTGCCTTCTTTGTTCAAGAAGAATTTGATCCTGACGGTTAAGAAGCTGTTTATTGTTTTGGTACTCAAGATAATCTCTTCCCCAATTGAAAAGAGTGTAATCTTCCATGACCAGCCCGAGACTGCCCGTAGGTGCCTGCTGAGCGCCCATTCCCGGAGTACTCTGGGTAGATTCTTTGATACGGTCGATTTTATGATTCGAAGACTGAAGCTCGAGAGAAATATTAGGTAGCCAGAAACTTTGAAAAATATCAGACCGACGAAGATCAATCTTACTCTTTTGATAGCCCCGTATTTGTTCAAAAGGATTTTTGCGAATGGCTTCTTCAATAGATGATCGCAGATCAATGAAGCGCCCTTCGGCATTGGTTGAGACAGGGTTTGATTGAGGATTCCACTTCCGAGAAGAAGAAGAGGATCCTGCTTCTTTTAATTCTTCTGAAATAGTTGTTTCAAAGACATTTAAGTCATCGTCTTGCGCCCAAAGTGCGAGAGGGACAAGAGCAAAGAGAGGCCAGAAATAGCGCAAAATTGTTCTCCCAAATTTTACCAAGTGTGTGTGGGTAAAATTTTAGCACTAACAATTCTGAGAAGTAAAATCAGTTATAGAGCGATTCCAGGGCATCCGGAACGAATAATGTTCTCTTCCATTTTTTCGATTTGAAGATTTGTAAGATAAAGTTCGTTTTCTATGCGGGCTGCATTTGATTTTAACTGACCATGAAGCGTTTTTTTGGCCTCTGGACTTCTCTTGATGAGGCCTTGATTTCTTTGGAGGAGAGCATTGAGTTTTTGTTGGACTTTAATTTTGGCGCTTCTTTCACTATGAAGTTCTTTACAACGCAGCGACAAAGCAGGACGGATCGTAATGTCGTGCGTCAGGTCGGATTGAGCATGGCCCAACTGAACAAAACAGAATAAAAGTAATAATCCCTGTATCATACTCATATTCTATCATGGCACTCAGGACTCACAAGACTGAATTTCTTGTCGAGTCAAGACGCTAGAAGTATCATGAGGGGTCACATTTTATAGGTTAACTTATGTACGAAAAAACAGTGATTCTTATACCTGCCCGTTTTAGTTCCTCGCGCTTTCCGGGTAAGCCCCTAGCATTAATCGCGGGGATATCGATGATTCAAAGAGTTTACCAAAACTGTGAACAATCTGGCATTGAGTGCGCAGTTGTGACCGATGATGATCGAATAGAAGAACACGTGAAGGGATTTGGTGGTAAAGTTGTGCGAGTTGATGATGATGTACCATCTGGATCAGAGAGAATTGCTTTGGCATTTCAGCGCTTTTATAAAGAAAGAGATATCGAGATCGTCATCAACGTTCAGGGAGATGAGCCTCTTTTGAAAGGAGATATCTTACAAGAGTTGGCCCAGTTTCATGCAAGTTCAACTTATGATATTGCAACCTTAATCAGACCAAGACTGAGTTCAGAAAAAGAATTTGTGAATCCCAATGTGGTTAAGGCCGTATATTGTGAAGGAACAAAAGAGTGCCTTTATTTTTCGAGAGCATCTCTTCCTTATTCACGAGATTCTCTTACAAGCTATAAATGGTATCAACATATTGGTGTTTACAGCTATAAAGCAAAGGCACTTGAAGCTTTTGTAAAACTCCCGGAATCATCATTAGAAGTGATGGAGCGTCTGGAGCAATTGCGTGCCTTAGAAAATAATATGAGAATAGGGGCCATCGTTTCTACCCAAAAACTGGTAGGAGTAGATGTGCCAGATGATGTAGAAAAGGTTGAAGAGGTTTTAAGTGAATCGTAATAAAAAATATATTTTTATAACTGGTGGAGTAACAAGCTCTCTTGGTAAGGGACTTGCTGCTGCAAGTATTGGATGTTTACTTGAGCGTAGAGGGTTAAAGCTTAATATGCTTAAGATGGACCCATACATTAACGTTGATCCTGGTACAATGAGTCCAACTCAACACGGAGAAGTTTTTGTTACAGAAGATGGAGCAGAAACGGATCTTGATTTAGGTCACTATGAAAGATTCACAAGCCTCAACTTAACAAGAGATAACAACTTTACCTCTGGTAAGGTTTACCTCCAAGTCATTGAGAATGAGAGAGAAGGTAAGTATCTCGGTAAAACAGTACAAGTGGTTCCTCATATCACTGATGAAATTAAGAGAAGAATTCACAAAGCATCAGAGAACTGTGATCTTCTCATTGGTGAGATCGGAGGGACAGTAGGTGATATTGAATCCCTTCCATTCATGGAAGCTATTAGACAATTCGCTTTAGATGTTGGGCCAGAGAACTGCCTTTTTGTTCATCTCGTTTTAATTCCATATATCAATGCTGCAGGGGAATTAAAGTCAAAGCCTGCTCAGCACTCTGTTAAAGAACTTCGTAGTATTGGTCTTTTTCCTCAGATTGTTATTTGTCGAGCAGATAGAGAAATTGAGCCTTCTATTATTGAGAAGATCTCTCTCTTCTGTAATATTCCAAAACAAAATGTTTTCCAGAGTATTGATCTTGATCTTATCTATAAAGTTCCATTGGCCTTTCATCAGCAGGGACTTGATAAGAGAATTACTGAGCTTTTAGGAATTTGGGCAACAGAACCTAAGCTCGATGAAATGCAAAAAGTAATCTTCAATGCCGAAAACCCACTCAAAACAGTTAATATTGGAGTAGTAGGTAAGTACACGGAGTTAATCGAGTCTTATAAATCTCTTGATGAAGCACTCACACATGGTGCAATCGCCAACCAAGTAAAGCTTAGCCTTACTTATATTGATGCTGAAGATTTAGAGAAGGGAATCAAGAGAGATCTTCTAGAGAAAGTAGATGGGATTCTTGTTCCTGGAGGCTTTGGTTCCCGTGGAACTGAAGGAAAAATTTCTGCTATTGAATATGCACGAACACACAAGAAGCCATTCTTTGGTATTTGTCTTGGGATGCAACTTGCTATCATTGAATACGCTCGCAACGTGGTAGGAATTAAAAATGCTACCAGCCAGGAGTTTAGTGAAGAAGGAGAACTTCTTGTTCACTACATGCAAGGTCAATCGAAAGATGTTGCTAAGGGCGGAAGCATGAGACTCGGTTCCTACGAGTGTAAGTTTGAAGCAGGTTCATTAGGGGAAAAAGTGTACGGAGCAAGTCTAGTTCATGAAAGACATCGCCATCGTTTAGAAGTTAATAATAAATATATAGAACAGTTAAAGAATAATGGACTTACAATTTCTGGAGTGAATCCTGATTTGGATTTAGTAGAGGTGATCGAAATTAAAGATCATCCTTACTTCATAGCCTGTCAGTACCACCCAGAGTTTAAGTCGAGACCATTCAAACCACATCCGTTGTTTGTTGGGTTTATTAAAGAAAGCGCACAAATAAGAGGTTAAACATTATGAGTAAGAAAATGGATTTTTATATTGGACCATGTGTGATTGAGAACGAAGGTCTTGTTCGTCAAATCACAGAGACATTTTTAAAAGATTTAGAGCCATTTAAGGATCAGATAAATCTTCATTTCAAAGGAAGCTGGGATAAGGCCAATAGATCTTCTTATACCTCTTATAGAGGACCAGGAATGGAAGAAGGTTTAAGAATTCTAGAGATGGTAAATAAAGAATACGGACTTCCTACATTAACGGATTATCACATTCCTGATCAAGCGGAAGCAGTAGCACAGGCAGTGAGCGTTCTTCAGGTTCCGGCGTTTCTCTGTCGTCAAACGGATATGATTTTTGAAGGTGCAAAGGCCTGTAAGAAATATAATCGTGAACTAAAAATTAAGAAGGGACAGTTTCTTTCTCCTGAAGAAACCAAAAACATCGTAGATAAGGCCACAGAGTTTTTACCTCTTGAGAAAATTATTCTTACTGAACGTGGTTCTTCATTTGGTTACAATAATCTTGTGGTTGATATGGCCTCATTCATGATTATGAAGTCATTCGGAGTTAGAACTGTACACGATGCTACCCACTGTGTTCAACGTCCAGGAGGTCTTGGTACAGCGACAGGTGGAAAGCGTGAACAGATTCTAGTTCTTGCTCGAGCTGCTGTAGCTGCTGGCGCAGATGGTGTCTTTATGGAGTGTCACCCGAATCCAGCTGAAGCGAAGTCAGATGCAGCAACAGCTCTTCCTCTCGATCAAGTGAAGAAAGTTGTGGGTGAACTACTAAGAATTAGACAGGCGGTTATCTAAATGACTCTTAGAGAAGTTGCAAAGAAACTTGAAGATAAATTAAAGAAAATAAAAGTTGTTGCCTTCGATCTAGATGGAATTCTCACAGATGCTCATTTGTGGTGGGAAAGTGAAGAGGTTGGTTTCAATAGAAAGTTCAATATTTACGATGGCTACGGAATGAAACTTTTAATGGCCAATGGAATTAAGGTAGGAGTTATCACAGGTGGTAACTCTGTCTCTGTCCAAAAACGCGTCACTCAATTAGGGCTTGATTTCTGTTATGCTGGAAATGAAGACAAGAGGGAAGCCTTCAAGTCTCTTCTTGAAGAGTATCAAGTTGATGCCTCTGAAGTTCTTTATATGGGAGATGAGCTTTTTGACATTCCTCTTTTAAAGAAGGCCGGTTTCTCAGCAACTGTTCCAAACACTTCAGACGAAGTAAAAGAAATAGTTGATTACGTTACTACTCGTGAAAGTGGTAAAGGATGTGCCAGAGAAGTAATAGACCTCATCCGCTATGTGCAAGGGATTGAGTCATCAGTTAAGGATTTCTAATGGGAAAAAAGCTCTATAGAACTTCAATGCTTTTTGTTTTTAAACTTATTGTTTTGATGGTTGTGATTTTCTTTTTTAATAACTTTTATCTCGAAACGTTCACCAACCCTAAGTTCAATGTGGAAGGAGGGCGATCGGTTCTAGATGTTATTAATTTCCATTATCGTTATCCTGAAAGTTTTATACGCTTCTTTTGCATCATCATCATTCCAGGTCTTTACTACGCTTTTTTTCGTGGGATTTCCTTTCATGAGAAAGGCTTTGTTTATAATCGCGGACTTCCTTTCATGAATAGAAGCGTGAATTATGAGAGTATAAAAAACTACAAACTCCTTCATCCCAATCTTGCTCTTTCAATTCATTGCAAGAATGGAGACGTTTTTTTAGTTGCAGATAATAGCATCGAGAGAGTTATTGCGATTTTAGATCAGCAAAGTATTCCAGGCGATCTTGCTCCAGATGAATTTGTAAAAATGATTACAAGTTATCGAAAATTTCTGTTGGTTGTTTTAGGAGCTTCGTTTGTTCTTCTCATCTTAAAGAAACTTGAATTATTCTTCTGGGCCTCTTAAGGGAGGCTCAGGATTCAATGAGCAAGGTCTTGGCCTTCTCTAGTCGATTCCAAATTCCTTTCCAATCCTCTTCTTGATACTGACTGTTTCGAACACAAAGGATAATATCATTTCCTTGCTGTTCAAATGATCTCATCTTTTCGTAAAGTTCTCTCGAGGCCAAATGGGGATTTGGGGGTTGGATCCATAATGCGGGAGAAGAAAAACTTCTTGAAAGGTCTTCTTCTATTCTTATCTTCAGATCTTTCCAGCCTTTCCCCTCAGGAATGATAATTAAAGGGATGTTAGGCATATAATGGTGTTTTAATTGTCCTGGAGCGACTGGGGATTGGGCATAAGTAACAGAAACATCTAAGTGATGTTCTTTTAATATTTTTGTTAAAGCTTCGGCAGTATAGAAACCTGGTCGATAAATTTTAACAGAACCATTTTCGATTCCGGCCACTGTGGATTCAATACCAATTTCACAAGGTCCTCCATCAAGAATTCCTACTTTTCCATTAAATTCTTCTTCTACATGCTCAAAGCGAGTAGGGGAAGTCTTTCCAAATTTATTGGCACTAGGTGCAGCCACTCCACCAGGAATGAGGGAGAGGAGCTTTAGAGTTAGAGGGTGATTGGGACAACGTAGCCCCACTGAATCAAGTCCTGAAGTGATATAAGAATTAACATGGGGCGCTTTCTTAGCAATCAAAGTAAGGGGCCCTGGCCAGCAGGTTTCGGCCAGGACTTGGTGAATCTCTGTCCATTCGGAAGAGAGTAGTTTTGCTTTATCAATTGAATCAATATGAACAATGAGAGGATCAAAGAAAGGTCTTTCTTTCGTCGCAAAAATTTTTTGTATTCCTTCAGGAGATTCAATCCACCCCCCCAGTCCGTAAACTGTTTCAGTTGGAATTGCGACTACATCACCTGAGAGGAGAGCAGCTTGTGCTGATTTAATATCTAATTTCACTGTTACTCACTTATAATACTAGCTGTTTGACGGGAGCCCATGCTCCGCTGGAAGTTATCAATAACTCCCAGGCCTCGAAATTGTCCAGCAGAAAAAGTTGTCATAAAAGGACTACCTTGTTTTGTAGTTGCACTAAAAGATCCATGAATGAAGGAATGATCACTACCAAAAAGAATCACAAATT
>Ga0079224_100005661_pt1 | contig 16442 bp, 39 predicted proteins | sample Stecom2015_FD_80414 | JGI IMG/M metagenome (GOLD analysis project Ga0079224, IMG submission 80414) | Agricultural soil microbial communities from Utah to study Nitrogen management - Steer compost 2015 | ecosystem: Environmental > Terrestrial > Soil > Agricultural land | place: USA: Utah... | reverse complement strand
GAAGGCTTCGAACAAGAAACCGCAGCCGACGAAAAGCCGGAACTGAAGGCTACCGAAGTTCGCGGTTTCGATCTGAAGATTGGCCGCAAAACCGAAACCATCGTTAAGGTGGTTCGCGATAAGGCTACCGGCCAACGTATGGTCGTAACCGAGGCCGGCAATCAATACCCGCTGGCTGCTATTGAAAAGGTTCGCGGTGCCCTGCGCCTGACCGAAATCAATGCACCGAAAGCCCCTGCGAACGTTAAAGCGGGCGGCGTGAAGGCAAAGGCACAAGTTAAGCCGGTTGCCGCACAAGCCAGCGAAGTTCGCGGCGCTCAGGTTCTGGTAGTCAAGGGCAGCAAGTCTAAGGAAGTCACCATTACCAAGGTTGTGCGCCGTGACGACATTCGCTACGCAATCACCGAGGGCGGCGTGGCGCTGCAACTGGAACTGATCGTAAAGAACGCCGATGGTTCCTTCGCCTACAAGGGCAAAGTAACCGCCGCCGAACTGCGCGAAGCCTAACAGGTAGCGCAAACGAAAAAGGGCCGAACCGAAAGGAACGGCCCTTAAACGTGTCCGGGAGTTTCCCGGCTTTCGCCGTTTAGGAGAGACCCGAATGAAATACACCAGTCCCAGCGACCTGTTTAACGCGCAACTCCCGCTATGGTCAGAGCATCCAAGCATCAACTACATGAAAGAATCCGAGGAATTGGCGAAACGCTTTAAAAAGCTGTTTGCCGATGACTCGAAAAACAGTGTAGCGCTTACAGAAGGGTATAGCGTCTACTACATGGAATTACCTGTATCAGAATTCAGCACGCTAGTTGCGGATGCGTTTCGCCGCTCTATGCTAGATAAAGGCTGGCATGTGGTGCTCGATGCCAGTGACGAAACTAAGCCGCTGATGCGTGTTTCGCAAGTCCCGTTTGAAAAGCTCGCGCCGGAACCAAAAGAGAAAGGCGAAGAAAAGCCTACCAAAGGCAAGGATGCAAAAGCCAAAGGCAAGGCTGCAATAGAAGAATGCAACAAAGCAATCGGCAGTCCAAAAACTATAAGACTTCAATAAGGAGAAAAACATGGGAAAGGAACGTGAAGCCCTTGTCGTGTGTCGTGACGAAAAAGTCTACCTTGAAATGAAAGGTGAGTCTTTTGTTTTGAGCGATGGTGTCGTGGTGCACGATATGTTGGCAGACTACGTAGCGTCCGGTTTGCCTGTACGTGCCTTCGATACGCTTTCCATCCACCGCTACAACGGGCGCCACTACTTCGAATTTTCGTTTAAGCCGAGCGCCGAAAAGGAAATCAGCGCACGCCATGAAATTTCGCCTGAAGTGGTGCGCGAAATCTCCAAGCATCTTGTCGGTGTGGAAACCTTCCACAACTTCAATTTCAAACAAACGCCACTCAGCGTAAATGAAGACCTTGTAGACCTAAACGGTTTGCGTGTGCGTATGCGTATGCGTTCGGAGCTTGTAAAAGAGCTGCCGAAAAACGGCAGCCACATCGATAGGTTTAGTGCCGTAGTGGTCGAAAGCATGCCGAGCGCTATAGGGTTTAAGGTGGGCGGCAAGTTTTACGCTGGCGTTCTCGTTTGGCATTTGGGTATGCTCGAAATGTTTGGCGTTAACGAAATTCATTTCTACGAGCTTCCCTACGAAGATCAGCTTAAAATGCTGGCGTGCTACGAAGATAACTCGCGACCGCTCCCACCGTCGTACTGCCAAGGCCGCGCTACCGCCGCCATTTACGATACGGGCAAATACACATTCGCCAAAAGCCTCGTGCTGACAGGCCCGAACAAAGAAATGGCAATCGGCCTATCCGATGCTGAGTTCGACGCGCTGCGCAAAACGCGTTTGGGTAAACGTCCGCAGCTCGTAGAAGGTTTCGAAGCCTTTACGGTAGAGCCGGAAGGTAACGAATGTCGGCTGAATATTCAGGAGCGGATCGGGCGCGATCTTGTTGGTGCTTCTATCAAGCTCACTGATAGCCAGTTTTTTGAAATCGCAGAACTGGCGCCGTAAAGACTGTAAAGCAGGTGGAGAAACCTTCACCTGCTTTAAGGGAGAAATGCCTTGCGTACTAATACAAGTACCTACGAAATGCTAATGGACCGCGCTGCGAAATACGACACACAAGCACATTGTGCACGAATCGCGGAGCTTATTCTGGCAGAAATACGCAAGAACGAAAAGGAAGGCTCTGATTCGTTTATCGTCCAAGTGAATGACGCCCACATCGACGTTCGGCAATGGTGGCCGCCGTACAACGCTGATGTTCGTGACTTTTTGGGAATCTGCAACAAGTGGGAAATAAAATCCGTCATGACGTGTGAAATCGACGGCTCTACTACGTACCGATTTGCGAGGGTTTAATTATGTCGCTGTTTGGTTTCCTGAAGCGCAAAAAAGCAACGGCCGATCCTGTGGTTGTAGGGTATCTACGTACCGCCATCCGCAACAGTAAGAAGCTTGGTAAGGCGAAGTTCACCATGTGGCTCGAAGGTTCTGATATTGGAACCGTATTCACCGAAAGTTTGAATGCTGTAAATGGTGACGGGCGATTCAAGGCCGAGTTTGGAGAGTGGGCAGTTGTATACAAAGTGCCGTCGTTGCGCGACGGTGTGGGCGGCGTTGAGTACGCCCTTATAAGGCAGTAATTTAAAAATAGGGTGCAATTATGCGCCCTATTTTTTGTTACTGAGGTAAACATGTCTAGATACGCTGGTGTTGCTTGGAGTCGTCACGTCTCGAATACCTTTTTAGATCGGGCGAAATGGACTTGTGACGATTTGGGCATTCCTAGTTTGGATGATCTTATGGCGTGCATGGCTTGGGAATCTGCGGAGACCTTCAGCCCGCGCGTGAAAAACGGAGCAGGTAGCGGCGCAACCGGCCTTATCCAATTCATGCCTAAAACCGCAATTGGCTTGGGCGTGACGGTGGAAATTCTGGAGCGTATGACGGCTGAAGATCAGCTCAACTACGTGTGGAAATACTTTAAGCCATATAAGGGACGCCTGAAAAACCTTGGCGACCTTTACATGGCAATTCTGTGGCCCGCCGGTATCGGCAAGAGCGATGATTACGTTCTCTGGAATAAGGAGGATCGTCCGACTACGTATATTCAAAACAAAGGTTTGGATGTTAACAAGGATGGCGCTATTACTCGTGGCGAGTGTTTGGTAAAGGTCAACGCCATGCTGGCCAAGGGGAAGCGCCCGGAAAATACCCTCTGAGAAATAATAATGTCGCGCGCTGACTGCATTATGCAAAGTGATGTTTCGCTTTGCGCTGTTACTGCAATCCATGTATTCGAAGGCGTTGTATCCGTTGTGCTAGGTGACGGAAGGGATGAGCGTGTTTCGTGCACTTGGGATGATTTGGAGCAGCAAGCGTTGCGCTCCGGTTTTGTTCAAGTCAGGCGCGGTTGTTGTGTGCAGCCTTTTTCTGTGAAAGAAGCGTTCGCAAATCGGGTTGAGCTGCACAACGGTAGATTTTTTGTAGTGTCTCGCCATTGCCGCAAGACGCTACGAAAACTCTTCAAGCTCAAAAGAAATGAGGAAGACAAATGAACATGTTTGAAAATGTTTTCAACAGCGTCCCTAAGACTGCTGTTGCTTACAGCTTGACCGAAAAAGACGGCGTGACGACTTATACGCTGAGCGAAGAAATTCGCACTGCCCTATTTACCGTACCAGCCGGTTTCACTTCTTCCTTCGAAAATGTGCCCGGCCCGTTCCGCACAAAACTTATTCCTACGTATGCTCAATATGCGTTGAGCAAAATCGATCCTGACTTCAAAGTTGCGCCTCTCGTGAATGCGTCGTTCATCTACGAATACGCTTTGGCCAACCGTATTATTTGGGACACGGACGGCAGTGCCGCCGATATTCTGAATCGCTACGATTGTGATTCTATGTATATCGAAGCTCTGCGTTATCTGGAAGCCCGCACGCTGCTGGTCCGTTCGCTGCAAATTTATATCAGCCTGCGTACGTTCCTCGCCAACCTGTTCGGAATCAAAATCTAACCACAAGGCCGCCTCCCGCAAGGGTCGCGGCCTTTTTACGTTTGGTGGGCTTGACTGTGATGGCACCCTGCTATACCATGTAACCACCTAGCCCGCCTGTGCCCAACAGATCGGCGCTAACGTGTTAAGGGAAGTTTCACGCCAAGGATGGTTTCCCCTAATAAAGGAACTCGAAAATGGTAAAGCTCAAAAATAAAACGAACGAACTCAGTCAGGTTGCAGATATGCGCGGCTTTCACCCGGCCTGCATTGCTACGCGTGAAGCACTTTATCTCATGAGTGCTCGTCAGCAGCTTGTCGATTACGCCAACAAGAATGGTCTGCGTATCGAAAACGATTCTGCCAAGTTCGACACCCCGGATTTTAGTATCGTTGTCCTGTTTCACGAAAAAGCTGAGCAGTTTCACGCGACTGTCAAAGTCGATATGCAGTCCTTCTCAGCTTATGGTGCTACACCGAAAAAAGCCGTAAAGGCTGCTAGCGCAAGCTTGCGCCAGCATGTGCGCGAATCTCTTTCGAAAGACGCACTGCGTTAAGCTGCAAACTGTAAACTCAACTAGACAAACCAAAAGGAAATCCTGCAATGTCCACTACCCCTATCTCCAAAACCCTGTCTTCCCTGAAACTGCACGGCACCATCCGCGATGCTGTCCGCCTCGAAGAAACCGAGCGCCGTATCGGCAACGCCATTGCCAAGTTCGCCGCTAAGCACGGCCTGCAAGTTGACGGATTTAATAACGCCGTTTTTGTTCCGTGCGGCGAAAGCGTCGGGTCGAATTCTGCGCTGCGTATGCGTATCAATGGCCGTACGCAAGAAGACGGTTCGGTTGTTTACACCTGCACCATGAAAGCTACCCATACCAGCACTCCGGTCGAAGCCGAAGGTTCTACGCCCGCTAAGGCTTTTAAGAATCTGAAGAAGGCCATCGAAAAGCGCTGTGCCGATGACAAGAAAGAAGCAAAGAAAGCGGCGAAGCGCCTGAAGAAAGAAAACAAGGAAAAGCGCGCCATGGAAAAGAAAGCAAAGAAGCTTTCCAAAAAGGCTTCGAAGAAAGCGAAGAAAACCCTGAACATCGCGACCAGTAACGCGCAGCAGGCAACCGATGAGCTGAAGGCGGCTTTGCGTGAGGCTGGCCCCGTCTACAATCAGGCTGGCCCTGTTGTCACTCCGCAAGGCAGCGTGCTGTAACACCTGCGTGAAGAAGATGACGATGCGTTAGGAGAGCAACACGGCCAAGGATGGCCACTTTTACAGAGAGTTTATTTATGTCCTCCCAAGACCTTGAGCAAATGCTGGACGATGCACTGTCCCTGAATTTCTTCCGCGTAGCTGTAATGACTGCGCTGCGTATTACGAACGGCCACAAAGATAAGGCGTTCGAATTTGTTGAGCATCGTATGAGTCGCGATCACTTCGACTCTACGCTTGATTTTGTTGGCAAAGCCACTCGTTAAAAAGAAGGAATCTTTTATGGATATGCTTCAGGTTCTTCGTGCTGTTTTGGCAGGCGCGTACTACTGGGACTCCGTAGAAATGCCTGCGGGTTCTCCCGGCGTGTACAAAGTCGTCATCAAACATCGCCGCGATGGTACGCCACCTATCTGCTTGGATTACGACGAAATCGCTTACAAATTCACCTTGCGTCATTTGTCCGGTGAGCTTATCGGTAACTACGCAGGGGACCATGCGTTCGTTCGTATGTGCCGTAAGCTAGCAGAATTCGACATGATATCGGCGTCGGCCGATCTGAGCATTCCAGAATAAACGCAGGCGCTGTCAGAAAAGATAGCGCCTTTTTCGTATGGAGCTAAAAATGAAAATGCAACGCGGATTTACTGTGGTTGAGGCTGTGCTGGTCATCGTCATCCTAGTGGGATGTTTCGGCTGGGTTTGGAACATCATCAAGCTTCTCGAAATGCCAACAGCCGAACTTTCCATCATGCTGATTCTGCGCGCGGTTGGCATTTTGTTTTTGCCGTTGGGCGCCGTCATTGGGTACTTGTGAGGAAATGCTATGAATCTCGTATTTGAAACCGGGCCGATTTTCAATGCTGTTGCATGCAATAACGTAAGTTCTTGGCGGGAGTGTAAGACTCCGTTTACCTTTGAGTACAAAGTGAATGGCGTCCCGTTTGTGCACAAGCACGGCAAATCTAGCCAGTGTGGGTACGCTAGCGAAAGTGAGGCGGCTGCTGCTGCGGCTGACCTTATCTTTATGCTGCCGGACCTGCTGGAAAAATGTGTTTGGGTTGTCCACCGTAACGCAGACATGAATGCTGGCGACGGGCCTATGATTATAGACAAAATATTCCGCAATCCCAAAGACGCACATGATTACATTATGTCTAGGACCGGAGTCCAAGGGCGCGCCGTATCCAACGACCGGCGTTTCGGCGTCAACATAAACGGCGAACTGTACGGCGGTTACGAATACACCGACCACACCATCCGCGCTGTTGAGTTGAACTGATAGGAGTATTTAAATGTCACATTCTCCCGGCCCGTGGTCGAAAGAAGGCATACAGTTGATCGATGCCAATAAGCAACCTGTGGTTGTTAGCGACGGCCCTTCTTTCGGTAGTGCTTCCGTGTGGCGTAATGCCGAAGACAACGCCAAACTCGTTATAGCATCGCCGCTGCTGGCGGAAGCTTTGCTTAACATGCTTGCAGCTTTTGACAATCCGATTGCACGTCGCAAACTTAACAGCGAGTTTAACGACGAAGCAATCCAGTCGGCGCGTAACGCCCTGCAAGAAGCCGGCGTGAAAACTTCGAGAGGTGCATTGTGAAACCACCGTGAAATGTTTCCGCTGTGCTGCGTAGCGCGAAGCAAATAACGCTGTGACGATAAAGGGGCTTGCCTGTATGGGCGGCCCCTTTCATCGTTCCTGTTGACATAATGGCCCTATGGTGGCACTATGTACCTGTCGGCGCTTCTGACGTTAACACTACGACGCTCACACTATAAAGGAAGTTTCCTGTGAACATAAAAGACCTGTTTCCTGAACTCGACTTCAAAGCCGGTTTACCGTTCGAGAAAATCGAACGTCTGTACGAGGCTGAAGCCATTTTGGAAAAGCTGAGCAACGAAATTCCCGGCAGTGTCTACGATCAGTTTGAACGTGAGGTGCGTGTAGACGGGGAGGACTTCTCCTTTGAGGTTTTTATAGTAACGGCTCGCCGACCGAAACCTACCGCGTTTTTCGCAGGCACGATGCGCCACCCTAAAGCCCCGTTAATGTTTACCACGGGAGTGCATGAAACCCCTGAAGAAGTCCTGAAGGAATTGCGTAGCCTTCTGGACGAAAGAATGGCGCGCGGTCGCCGTCGATAGAAATAGGAAGCAGGCTGGAGAAATACCGCCCGGTTAAAACTGTAAAGTGAGGGAAACCCAATGATGACGCGCTTTAATCGTAACTGGAAGCACAAGGTAAACGTTGCTGAAATTGTCTGCGAGGCACAGGACGTAGACGAGCTTACTGGCGAAAAGGCAGTCGCTATTGCGAAAGCCATTGTGGCGCGGTTGCGCGAAAGCCTCCCGGAACAGTGGTTCAACCTTAACGATATTAACTGCGATGAAACGTTGATCGATATCGTTACTAATCTTGAAGCCATAAGCGTTGATGACGACGAGTATCCGGCCGAAACCCTCGACGATTGTCTGGAAGCCCTTTACGAATGGGGCGACGCTGAACGCGTCTGGTTGAGCGCCTAACTCAACCAGATTTTCTCAAACCAATAATAGGAATGTGACCATGCACACTGCAAAAGTTATCTCTGTAAATTTCACCGCTCTGCATGCGAATTACGAGCGGCTGAAGAAGCGCATTGTTGTTCTGCGCAATATGCTCGAAGCTGCTGCTTCACCCATCCAAAAGAAAATCATCGCGGATCAACTGGCAGTGGCTGAGAATATGGTGCGTGAATTCGAAGCCTCTCCCTATGAAGTGGAAGCGCAAGTGGACAATGCACTGCGCAATCTTCGAACCCGCAATACGATTCTGGCAAAGGTAGGTAACGCATGAGTCTCCGCGTGGAAAAGCCCGATTTATTCGCGGCATGGTCGCCCGCCGACTTCAACGGCATTTTCGAAAAACTGGACGCCACGCCGAAACGAAATCCGCACGATGACGAAGCAACCTTCCATCGTATGCAAAAAGTTTTCCATGACAACATGGAAAAACTCCGGGATCAAACGGACACCCTTTAATCCCGGTGTAGCTGTAAGTCTCAGACTATAAAAATGAGGTGTATCATGTTCTGGTTGCGTAAAATGCTGGCTTCACCGAGCGAGCGCCGTCGTCTATTGCGCGAACGTGAGTGGATCATCCAGCGAGCCAAGGCTATGTCTGAAATGAAAATGAACCCTGCAATCAGTTCGCACAAAGACGGTACGCGAATTCAACTTGTTACGCCGAGCCAAGTTATCACGCTGGGTTCGTGCTACGTGGAATGCTGCATTAACTTGGCCTGCTACTACGGAGTCAGTCTAGCTGATGCTGTTTTGGCGGAAATGTACAAAAGTGTAAATCGTGCTTCGCTTAGCTTCGCCTAAGCAGAGCACTCAAAGCGTGCCTTTGTGCGCGCTTTCCATCACAGCGCGAAAACGCTGAAACCCGATAGTCCAAAAAAGGAAACCATCATGTGCTACAAACAACTGCTTTCTGAATCGGTCGGCGAAATCCGCGCACTGAACAAAGTCATCGCCAACGCAACGAACGAACGAAGTGTCGAAGTTGAAGCTTTCGGGCACATGCTGGCGATTGCTCTTTCGAAGATGCCTATCTCTGGATTCCTGTCGCAAAAACCTGTGCTCGTTATTCCGCTGTTCGGCAGCGCCGTTGCCATGTACCCGGACGCGGCTCTGGAACTCTCCGGTGACGAGGCTGAAATCGCAACGAACGCGGCGGTACTCGCTCTGAGCGACGCTTTCCCGAATGCTGACGTGTACGGCTACGACCACGGCGCGCTCGGTTCCGTCCTGCTGCTGATCGAAACCGAATCTTCGCTCGCTGAAAACTTCGCCGGCATGAATGGTGAAGATATCAACTTCAAGCTGCTGGGCGCGGAAGGTCAGGCAGCTTTCCTCGCCTTTAATTTCGAAGGTGAAATCGACGCCAAGGCGTACTACGAATTCTACGAAACCACTCTGGAATTCATGGACGACACTGACGAAGAGGAAGTCTTCGAAGACGTTGACGATGGCGAGGTTGAGAGTGAAACCGTGCTGCCCGATGCTGATGTAAGCGATGGGGATGCGGAAGCACTTGAAGAAGTCGAAGATGAAGAATCCGACTACCAAAGCGCACTGGAAGAACAGGTGGACGAATTTGATCCGCGTATCGTCCTTCTGAATCCTGCCGCTGCGATCCGCGTAACGCTCGCCTGATGAGTAAACGGCGGTGTGCATTTTTGTGCGCCGCCGTTTAGGAGACGTATATGAAAGTAAAAGTGGAAGTTTACGCAAACCACAAAGCTTTTTCTGATGGCGCCGCCCCTATCCACCAATACGTTATGAACCATAACGATACGCACCAGCGCCGCGTGCTTGGTGAACAGTGCCGTAACGCGTTCGAGGGTGGGCAGGTCATCGTCACTTACCCGGTGGATAGCGCCTATGGTTAGGCCAAGCAAAAACGTCAAGGTTTACACTGTACGTATCCACATTACGCACAGTGAATTCACAGGCGCGCCTCCGCATATCTACAAGGCCGCTACGTCCCTTTCTGATTTTATCGAAAACAAGCGGAAACAAGCGGTCGCCAAAATTGATCGTAAGATCGAACAGATGGCAGAGCGGAAACAAATGCGCGCCGTTGTTTCCAATTACTTCGACTGCCTCGAAGTATCCAAAGATAAACCCGCAAGGCTTTACCTTTCGGTCAAAGCCATCGTCGACTTCACTCCGAAATTGGAGCTAGTGAAATGAAAACTTCTGCACTCATCGTTTTCGAAGAAATCCCTGACGACTGTCGTTTGTTTTTCGTCCCTGATGCGAGCGTGCTCCCCTCTAACCTTATGGCGGCTTTGCGTGAGGCGGACGGAATCACTTTCAACTGTGATGACGCCACCGACGCACAGTGGGAAGCTTACAACCTGATCGCAAAGCAAGCCGTCAATGACGGAGAAAGCGCCCTGATGCCGTATCAAATCGGTGACGAAAAGGGAGCGTTCCTGTCAGGTGCCGGCGAGCGCATTGAACTCTTCCGTATTGCGCTGGTTATGTGAACCAATCCACAAAAGGGGCCGAAAGGCCCCTTTAGCCGTTCGGGCAGCCTATTGCTTAGAGTTAGGCCCATGCTACACTGCAACCAAGGCCGAACTACGGCCACCCAAACCACAATAATGCTGTAAAGGAAGTTTCCCATGCTAGGCCGAATCAAGACGATTGTTAATGTATACCAAGCGGTACGCGAGAATATCGCGTACATGCGAACACTGAAAGCGGCTGTTGCGGAATGCACACAACCGCTACGCGATCTGGTGGACAAGGATAACGCGTATTCGCAAGCCGCCGATAAAGTGAAAATCAAAACCGAATTTATTTCGCCGGGAGGTTACGCTCGAATTTCTGTCGGAACCAAAACGTTTTGGGTTGGTGACGTGTTTATGGTTTTTGATCGTGGTGGACGCGCAACGAAAATGACTGCCGAGCTGCGCGGATGTTGGAAGGTGGAGTGTGAAACTCCGCACGATGTTGCGGCAGCATTCAAGATGTATCTTACTGACAAGGAGCCTGAAAATGGAAATCCAAGCACTGCAAGACCTGAATGAAATCGAAGTTCTCGTGAAAACCCTTTTCCGTGGGTGTGCGTTTTACACCGACAGCCATAATTGGGTGAACGTCGTCCAGCCGACGAATAACGGCGATGCGTTCCGGCGCCTGTTTGCTTACCAGACTGATACTGACGGTGTTGTGACTGCTACCGTACGTGACGCGCATACTTCCGAATGTGTGGGTGCCACTACTTACAGCGCCGGTCTGTACGGATGTTTGGCGCCCTATTTGGCAACACTGCAATCTTCCGCACCTGATACAGTTCAGGTTGCGCGTATGCTGCATAAGGTAGATACGCGTTCGCTGCGAAAAGTAACAGGACATGAAGGTCACGTGAATTTTTATTTCGCGGTAGCTGCGAATGGAAGCGAAGTGTCGGCCATACGCCTTTACGTTGAAGTGAAAGGCGACGCGCAGTTCGAAATTTTCCGTGGATTGGAACGCCTCGCGCACGGAAGCGCAAAGATGCACGCACTGATTGGATCGCTGCTCGTTAAGTACGGTGTACCCTCCGCAACCGAATAAGCGTACAAGGGAAAGCTATGGCAACCATTGAAAAGGTGAACGTACCAGAAATGCACGCGTTAGCGTTCGCGGCATTTGTTAGCGATGAATTAAACCATTATACAAGGATCGCAAAGATTTACCGCGTACGCTATCAAGTGGAAATGGCGATAGTAGAGCGCATGGAATCAGAAGGGCAGGACGCCTCTCTGTTCCATGCTCGATGCGACTCGTGCTTGGGTATGGTGGATGATGCTAGGCGACGGGTGGCTACGCTAGCAGCCTTCCGCGCCACGCTAGGGCTGGCAGACTGCTATCATGGCGGCTTGACAGCAGATGCCACGCTGCTATACTGAGTGTGCCGCCCCTTGCTGCGGACGGCAGTCATCCACGAACGCGTCAAGGGAAGTTTCGTCGCGAAGCCGGAAAGGAGTCCTGCCGGTGAGGTTTATATGCGATACGATTACGATAACCTGACATGCGAGCAATTCCTAGAGTGGCTTTACGGTGAAAGGGATTTTTACCTTCGACTCTCGGAACAATGTTTACGGATGCACAAAACACAGCAAGATGGCGGCGTGCTTTTAGGTCGAGCTTTTAGGCTTAAAGCATGTGCCCTAGATATTGAACGATTCATGCTTGGCGTGCATATAAAAGGGAATGTGTCTAATGGATAGGACAACATTTATTTACCGCGACAGCGGGTTCCTTTTCATCCGCGTAACGACTGCAATGCGCCGGGCAAAGCCGGCGCGTCGGCGCGTGTACAGAAGGAACGCAAACATCAACAGCTATAAGAGGTTAACAAATGGAAGCTGTGAGTCTTTCTTTTCGGGATCGCCTAGCCCTAGCAGTGGAGCGGGCATCCAGCGATTGCCGGAAATCGCGTGACGTTTCGTTTTCGCTGCGCGTAAGGCGTAGCCGTTTTAAGGCGTCCGTTCAGTATGATGTTTACGCTGACCGAAACGGCCTTAGCCGGCGATTCATATCGCTACGGCGGCAAGCTGACGGCGGCCTTTTTGTGGCGCAAGGCGAAAGCAATCAATACGTCGCCGCTCCGTGCGACAAAACCCTTCGCGAGCTTGTTGGCGAAGGCTACAACGCCAACTGAGAAAAAAGGGGCCAATCCGCGCCCCTTTTTCTTCGCCCTAGTGTGCCATCATTTGGCCAGCAAAAACTGTAAAGGCTGGGTGGCTCCGGCCAGCCATACCAACTCAAATATAAATAAGGTGTTTTATGATTCGTATTCTTGCATGCTTTTGCATGGTAATTCTATCGCACTTCGTCTATGCGAATGCGTATGCACAAGACTGTGCCGCACTCGGCGAGTTTACCGAAGAGGCTTACGAAGCCGAAGACGGCGTTATACGTGAACACGCTGAACCGAAACTGGATTTGCTCTTAGCCATCGCACGCGCTAAAAAGTACGAAGCCGGCGAAGCCAAAGAAATCGTGTTGTATTCTTGTGTTGCTGTTTACGGAGAAGTTAGCAATGGCTAAGGACATGTTCGGTAAGGTCGTGCGCTCTAATCGCGTCAAGGTCGGGGAGCTGCCGACGCAATACGCATTCTCCTACGAACTGTCGGCTGAAAAGGACGGGCGCGAAAGACTCTATGTCTGCCACGTGCGGGCGCTGAGTCGCTTTGAAGCCCGTATGGAGCTGGAAAAGCATTTGACCGCGTGCGGGCTACGGCTTATTAAAATCGAACGCACTTTTGAGCACGGTAAAGATCGTTCTTGGATGTACGGTGCAAAGAAACTGAAAACGGAAGTGCTGCGCCTTTTTAGGCTTGATGAAACGAGCGGTATTACGTGTACCGCCAACCGCGACTTTTGGGAAAGAGTTTTCAAGCGGGGCGGGAAGCCGGTATGAACATTGAAGACGTTGAAAAGTTTGTGGGTGGCGTTGAGGCGCTGGTTGCCTCCGGCGCTTCGCATAAAGACCACGGCGCCCTGTTCCGCAAATTCAGCGAGCTTTCCGCACGTATGACTGAGGCCCGCGATAACTATACGATCAACTGTATCAAAGCTGGTTCGGATCAGAAATTCATCGCTGCGAATATTGGCGTAACGCCGGCCACTGTAACGCGAGTTAAGCAAGAACGAGCACGGAAGCTTGAGCATGCGCGCAGTTGAGCAGATCGGCGAAATTCTGAACCGGCTTGAGCACGAAATACAAGCCGGTTCATGCGACGAGCTGCACGGTGATATCCTGCGCTTGCTTGCGGAGTCTACGGAACGCATCCACGCCTTACGTGCCAGCTACGTTTTGAATTGCGTGGCTGGTGGGATGACGCATGCGGCAGTCGCAAAACGTTTAGGGGTTACGCAAGGCCGCGTAACTCAAATCCATACACGGAATGTCGCAACGAGGAATAATAATGTACTTTCCGAAAGCCACTGAATTCGACCCGCTCACGAAAAACGAAGTAATGGCTGTGCGAAATCATCTTGCCAGTTATTTCAAAGGCTGTAAGAGTTACAGCAAAACGTGGGTCACGGTTATTCGTGACGGCCGTCCTGCCCATTATGCCTATATCAATCTAGGTGTGGCAGACTACCCTGAAGACGTTGTGCCTGCCGAAGTGAAAGCGGAAATCGACACGTGGGTCGAAGGACTCAAGGCGGCCGGGTGGGACGTGTACCTGAATCCGCATTACATTTTCCTCGAAGTCGCCACGATTGATATCGAGAAGACCGTCAAGACGTTGCTGGAAATCAACGCCTCGCGCCGGAGTGATCCGTCCTCCGACGAGAATTTCGTATTATGTTCGTGACGCAGAATGCTGAGGAAAAGGGGAATTTTAATGGCCGTATTTTTAATTGTCGTCTTGCTTGCAGCAACAGTTAGCGACATTCATGCTCGCCACGCGAAGCGTATGCCGCGTTGGTTGGTGCGCGTCTATCTGAGCCCAACTGCAAACGGCGCTGCCCTTATGGCATGTTCTTTTCTTGTCGTATTCGCAGTTCCTTACCCTTCGGCAATTGCCGTCGCTATATCCGGCCTTAATCTTGTACGCTTCCTAACGTACGTGAGCGCTCACAGAAAAGTATACATTACCGAGGTGGAAAATGCCATTGCACGTTGTAGTGGTCGGGGTTGAAAAAGAACCCGACATATCAGAGGCAGCTTTACGGAATGCTGTGGGCAGCGGCCGTGTGGACTACAGTAACTTGTTTTCCTACATTCTGCACGAGAACGCTAGCGTAAAAGTGCGTCACGTTGTTATCAACGATCCGAACTGTGACTCGCCAGACGTTTTGTACAATGTACAGATAAAACGGTACACAACAGACGATGATGCTGAGTCGAAAGCTATTATCCACATGCTGGGCGACGCGCTGCTACAATCAATGGTGAAGGCGGGCGCCACTGTAAATTCAGAAGATTTTAGCCAAACCGAAAAGCTGGAACCTTGCAATTACATTATCCCGATCAAAGGTGCGGCAAAAGCATTCGCCTACATGGCTGTAATGGCGCGCCGTGAGAATTTTCGAGTTGTTGGCTGAGACGTTCAAGCGTTTCGTAGGGCGTGATCCCGTAGAAGACGATTTGGAATGCTGCAACTGCGACAAGGTAGGCGAGACCGGACACTTTTTCGGTGGCTGGAACTCGAAACGCAATCTCCCGCGCTTCATGTGCTCTGACGAATAAAAGGAAGTAAATCATGTTCCCGAGCCCGGACCAAGTTTTGAAACGGTTCATTAATTTCCCTGCCGATTCGTTTCGCAAAGAAGTTGATCGCTGCTTTGCAAACGTAAACGAGTGGTGTTGGCACGGCGATGCCGTTTACGTGTATATCGAAATTCCGCCAACGGCAGAACAGGAACAGGATGATGCCCTTGAGGCTGCCTTGGAATCTACAACTTCCGATCTTAAAAAGGCAGGATGGCATGCTTGGTGTTCAGGCGGCTATTTCTATATTTCGTCTGTCCCGCCCGAATCTCTTTCCGAATTCCTCGAAGAAGATGTGGACGCTGACGACGTAGATGATGATGACGAAGACGATGGGGACGAAGATGAAACCGGAATTCGCATAGAATATAAGGGTTAAGAAGATGACTAATTTTCACATGATATGCCTCATCGCTTCGTTGTTGTTTTTCACGGTTTCTTACAATGTCATCGCACTGCGTAGATACCGCAACCCGACGCCCACAATGCGCAAGCTTTTCCGTGGTTACTTGGACACTGTTTTTTCCGCAGTGGCAGCGCTCGCTTTGTTCGGCATGTACTTTCAAGAATTGCGCCACCCCGTCACGTTGCTGGCCGCATTCCTAATGGCCGCGCACAGCGTAACTTATGCACTGGCGGCGTATCGTATCAAAGCCCACCAAAATTTTGAAATTCATCCGTGAGGTGTAGTATGAAAGCGCTTTTTGAATACACTCAGTATCCTATGGATCGGGAGACTTCCATGCTTTTTGTGGCTTTGGCCATGGCCGGACCTGAGCAGGAAGAGCGTGCCGAGCGCGCTGCAACAGAGCTTTGCGCGGAAGGGAACTTCCTACCCAACATACTGACCAAGCGCCTGCAAGTCATGGGTGAGATTTTGAAGTTCGAAGTTTCGCATCGTGTGCAGCTGTTTCTGATGCAGCTTGTGAATTCTCCGGGTGACATTTCCCTTTACTGCTATGCGCTTTGGGCCATCCACAAACGCACAGGCAACGCTGAGGTTAAGTTCGACGATTTCGTGAATTTCTTCCATGGTTTCCCCGATGCTAGCGAAATGAGCCGTGCGTGGGATGCTCAAAAGATTAAGCACTTTAAAATCGCCGGCCGCCGTGGTTTCTCCGACAACTTCGTCGACGCGTTCGACCTGTACGAAGCTGAGTACAACGGAGAATTGAAATGAGTTCGCGAGCATTGGACAAGTTCGTAGTCCGCATGGGTTCCGGCCAGCGCGACCGTTTGGCGGCTGTTGCCTATAAGAATTCGCGCAGCATGAACCAAGAATGCGTCATTGCGCTGGAAAAGCACCTTGAAGCTCACGAAGCCAGAGGCAAGGACACCAGCACCGCTGAAGCAGCAAAGCTCTTTCAGCAGCTCGATAAGAGCCGACGCGCCGTTGTAATTCAGCTTATGACGATGCTGACTACCTGAGTACGCAGCCATGCAAGCAAATAAGGTTAAGGTTCGTT
>Ga0079224_100005660_pt1 | contig 16444 bp, 12 predicted proteins | sample Stecom2015_FD_80414 | JGI IMG/M metagenome (GOLD analysis project Ga0079224, IMG submission 80414) | Agricultural soil microbial communities from Utah to study Nitrogen management - Steer compost 2015 | ecosystem: Environmental > Terrestrial > Soil > Agricultural land | place: USA: Utah... | reverse complement strand
TGGATCAGCGTGAGACCAAGCCCGATGGCAAGAGGCGCAAAGCCGACCGGGGCGCGGCCGTGGGTCGCTCCCATGATGATGAAGAGGAACATCATGGTCAGCACCAGTTCCGTGACGAGGCCTGCGCCAAGCGAATAGCCTCCGGGGCTGTGCTCCCCGTAGCCGTTGGCGGCAAAGCCCGAGGCCGCTGCATCGAACCCGGGAGCGCCACTGGCGATGAGGTAGAGCACGAATGCACCGAGGATGGCGCCCACCACCTGCGCCCCGATGTATGGCGGGATCTGCGAGGCCGGGAAGCGGCCCCCTGCGGCAAGCCCGACGGTCACCGCCGGATTGAGGTGGCAGCCGGACACATGGCCTATCGCATAGGCCATGGTCAGCACCGTGAGCCCGAAGGCGAGTGCCACGCCGAGAAGGCCGATACCCACTTCGGGAAAGGCCGCCGCCAGCACGGCCGACCCACATCCCCCGAAGGTGAGCCAGAAGGTACCGATGAGTTCGGCAAGGTATTTCTGCGCGTCGTTCATTGCGCGGTTCTCCCTGTCCCAGGACAGTTCCTGTCTGACCTGTTCGGACGGACCTGGATAGCTGCAAATTCGTGGCTCCCGGTCCGGCCGCATCCGGGTCCGGCTCCCGATCCGGAAGTTGCCGGACATGCCGGGCAGAGGGCGCCCCCCTGCCCCACCTGCGGCGTCGAGTGCGTGATCATCTCCCCTGTCCGCCCCGGACCGGCGGCTGTGGGGCATTCGCAGGATGAAGCCCCGGGTCCGCGGGCCGCACCGGAGACCGGGTCCGGCTGCCCTGCCATGCACTGGCGGCAGACCTGCCTGCCGCCTGCAGCTTCTTCTTTTCTGCGAAATGAACCCCTTGTTCTGAAGGGAGACATTTCCAGACAGAAAGGGAGAGATCACGGTGCAACTTGCATCCGATGGAATCGAGGCTGCCGTCAACGCCCGCAACCCGCGGAACATCGCCCGCCTCGAGCAGGAGGCCCGGCGCGAGCGCGCCCGCCTGGTTTCGGCTGCGACGCGCGGGCTTCTTGCCCGGCTTCGGCGCGCCTTCGGGGGAAGGACCGAACGGGCGGCCTGAAGCCGCCCTGTTCCCCCCCGTATCCATTCATGTCCGGCAGGCGCCCTCCGGCTGCCCTACTTTCCCGGCCGCAGCGGCGCCGGGGACGGCCCGCTCCCCGCGAAGGTCGGGGCGGATTGCGGCAGCGGCGCCGAATGCGGCACCAGGGCGAGTGCCGGTTTTTCCACCAGGTTCCAGGACAGCCAGGCGAGCGCCAGCGTCACCGGCAGCGCGAGGGCGATGTTCATGAAGGGTGACATCGTCCCGAAGAGCAGCACCACCGTCTGCTGGATCGGCCAGGCATAGATGTAGATGCCGTAGGAGAAATCCCCGACCCGGTTGTAGCGCCGGATGAAGCCGCCCGGCAGGAAGGCGAGGACGAAGACGCCGTAGCCGAGCGCCAGCACCAGCGCCGGCTGGTAGAGGGGCGTGTCCTTCACGAGCACCGCGCCGGCGACGAGGACGGCGAGGATCGCCGGGTGCAGCGGCAGCCAGCCCCGGCAGAGATAGAAGGCCACCCCGACGGCGAAGGGCATCCCGAGGGCGAGGAAGGTACGGAATCCCCCGGGCACCGCCTCCTCCGGCAGGACGAGGACGATGACGTTCGCCGCGACATAGAGAAGCGTCGCCGCCACGAGCGGCCCCCAGCGCCGGAAGGCGCCGAAAAGCCCCATCACCATCACCGCCCCGTAGCAGAGGACCTCGTAATAGAGGGTCCAGAGCGAGCCGTTGGTCTCGCCCCCGTAGGGCGTTGCCTCGAAGACGCCCGGCAGCCAGGGCTGACGGAGGGCGAGCGAGAGATTGTTCGGCAGATAGCCCAGCGTGGCGGGATGGGAGAAATAGGCCCCGGCCGGCAGGGCGGTGACGAGCGGCCCGAGCACCAGCACCATCAGCAGCAGCATGACGAGGAGCGCGGGGAAGAGCCGCAAGGCCCGCGCCAGCAGCCAGTGCCGGAGCGTCGGCTGCCGCTCGAAACTGCGGGCGATGAGAAAGCCCGAGATGCAGAAGAACACGTAGACCGCCAGCGCGCCCATGTCGTATCCGGTGAGTCGGTTCAGCGGCTGGATCTCGCCGAACCCGCGCGAGATCGGCCAGGCATGCGACACCAGCACCGCGAGCGCCGCCAGCACCCTGATCAGGTTGAGATTGTTGTCCCGTCCCCGGCACACATCGGAGAGAACGACCACCCTCTTCATCACGGAACACCCGGAAATCACCCCACCCACAGGCGGCACGATACCACAGGATGGACCTGCGGGAACGGCCGGTGCGCGAACGGTATTACCGCGCCCCGCCGGAGGCGGTCCCTCCCCATTGCCCGACCCTGCCGGAACATGCGGATGATCGTGAGGAAACAGGACGATCTGCCCGGATGACGAGCGGAAACGAGGGCGGGAATTTATTTTCGCGACGCATTCTCCGCGCATTCATGACGAGGGGCGGTGCAATATGACTCGAAATGACCTAAACCCGGGCCGGGGCTCCGGGCCGGGCCCCCGAAAGGGGAAGACGGGGCCCGGACACAGATCGGGGGTGGAGAACGAGATCATGAAAGTCGTGATTTTTGCCGGCGGTTACGGCACGCGGATCAGCGAGGAGACTTCGGTCCTGCCGAAGCCGCTCGTCGAGATCGGCCAGATGCCGATCCTGTGGCACATCATGAAGATCTATGCCGCGCACGGCCTCACCGATTTCGTGATCTGCTGCGGCTACAAGGGCCATCTGATCAAGCAGTATTTCCTCGACTTCTTCCACCGTGCGAACGACATCACCGTCGATCTCGCCACCAACTCGGTCGAGGTCCATCGCGTGGAGAGCGAGCCCTGGCGGGTGACGCTCGCCGATACCGGGCTCGAGACGATGACCGGCGGCCGGCTGAAGCGGGTGCGCGACTATATCGGCGACGAGACCTTCTGCCTCACCTATGGCGACGGGGTGAGCGACATCGACATCCGCGCGCTCATCGACTTCCACAAGGAACAGGGCACGCTCGCCACGGTGACGGCGGTGCTGCAGCCGGGACGGTTCGGGGCGCTCGACCTCGCGCCGGGCTCGACGCGGGTGAACGGCTTCCGCGAGAAGGCGGCGAAGGACGGCCATCTCATCAACGGCGGCTTCTTCGTCTGCGAGCCCGGGGTGATCGACTATATCGAGGGCGACGCCACCGTCTGGGAGCAGGAGCCGCTCCGCGGCCTCGTGCGCGACGGCGAGCTTGCCGTCTACCACCATTCGGGCTTCTGGCAGAACATGGACACGCTCCGCGACAAGCACGTGCTCCAGGAGATGTGGGAGAGCGGCAAGGCACCCTGGAAGATCTGGGATCGTCCGGACGAGCACTCCACGGAGACCCGCGCCCGGCTCGTCTCCTGAACCGGGCGGAGGGGCCTCTGCTCTGGACTGGGATCCTCCCCGCCTGCACCCGCAGGGCTGCCGCGTGTGCCGGGGAGTTGACGGCGATGGCGGGTATTTCCATTGTGCGCGCCGCCGCCGGGGAGGGGAACGTGGACGGTAACGAGTACGGACAGGCATGATCATCATCGACAATGCGCTCCGCGCGCGGGCGGAGGCTGGCAATCCGGTCGCCTTCGGCATGTACGGGGCGGGGTTCATGGGCCGCGGCCTCGCCAACCAGGTGCTGAACTACATGCCGGGGCTCAGGCTCGCGGTGATCTGCAACCGCACCGTGGAGGCGGCGATCGCGGCCTACACCGATTTCGGCGTGCCGCGCGAGGACATCGTCGAGGTGCGGACGGCAGGGGAGCTCGCCGATGCGATGGCATCGGGCAGGTTCGCCGTCACCGCCGATCCGGAAGTGCCGGCCGCGGCGCCAGGGATCGAGGCCCTGATCGAGGGGACCGGCCATGTCGAATACGGCGCCCGCGTCACCATGCTCGCGATCGAGCATGGCAAGCACATGGTGCTGATGAATGCCGAACTCGACGGCACGGTGGGGCCCATCCTCAAGGAGAAGGCCGACCGGGCGGGGGTGATCCTCACCGGCTGCGACGGCGACCAGCCCGGAGTGCAGATCAACCTCCTGCGTTTCGTCGAGAGCATCGGCCTCACGCCCCGGGTCTGCGGCAACATCAAGGGGCTGCAGGACCGCTACCGCAACCCCACGACCCAGGCGGGGTTCGCGAAGCAATGGGGCCAGACCCCGCATATGGTGACGAGTTTCGCCGACGGCACCAAGATCTCCTTCGAACAGGCCATCGTCGCCAATGCCACCGGCATGAAGGTCGCCCGCCGCGGCATGATCGGCATCGAGCACCGCGGTCATGTCGACGAGATGGTCGGCATGTACGATCTCGACGAGATCCGCGAACTCGGCGGCATCGTCGAATACGTGGTCGGCGCCCAGCCCTCGCCCGGCGTCTATGTCTTCGCCGAGGCGCACGAGAAGACCCAGGCCCATTACCTCGACTACGGCAAGCTCGGGAAGGGACCGCTCTATTCCTTCTACGTCCCCTACCACCTGACGATCTTCGAGATGCCGCTGACGGTCGCCCGCGTCGTCCTCTTCGGCGACCGTGCCATCGCGCCGCTCGCGGGGCCGGTCGTCGATGTCGTCGCCACCGCCAAGATCGATCTCGAGGCGGGGGCGACCCTCGACGGGCTCGGCTGGTACATGACCTACGGCCAGTGCGAGAATTACGACACCGTGCGCCGGGAGAACCTGCTGCCGATCGGGCTCGCCGAGGGCGCGAGGCTGAAACGCGCCATCCCCCGCGACCAGGTGCTCACCTACGACGATGTCGAACTGCCCGATACGCTGGCTGTCAGGCTCCGTGCCGAGCAGGACGCCCGCTTCCCCGTCTGATCCGCGAACAAGGTCCGCCCATGAAAACCGCCGCCGACGTCGTCGCCGCCGACCTCGAACATATCGCCCATAACCTGCAGTCCGAATTCCGGGAAATGGAAGGAGGCCGGCTCCTGATCGTCGGGGGGGCGGGTTTCCTCGGCCATTACCTCGTCCAGGCCGCGCTGCACTGGAACCGCACCCGCGCAGCGGCGCCGATCGCCGTCGAGGTCTGGGACAATTACAGCCGCGGCGTGCCGCCCTGGCTCACTGCGCTCGAGGGGGATGCCAATCTCACCCTGCGCCGCCACGACATCACCGACCCGCTGCCTGCGGACATGGGTGATTTCGACTGGGTGATCCACGCCGCCTCGATCGCCTCGCCGACCTATTACCGCAAGTTCCCGATCGAGACGATGGACGCCAATGTCGACGGGCTCCGGCGTCTCCTCGACTATGCGCTCGGGCAGAAGGCGAAGGGACGGCCGCTCAAGGGGTTCCTCTTCTACTCGACCTCGGAGATCTACGGCGACCCGACCCCGGAGAACATTCCCACGCCCGAGACCTATCGCGGCAATGTCTCCTGCACCGGCCCGCGCGCCTGCTACGACGAGAGCAAGCGCTACGGCGAGACGCTCTGCGTGAATTTCGCCGAAGCTCACGGGCTGCCGGTGAAGACGGCGCGGCCCTTCAACAACTACGGGCCCGGGCTCAAGATCACCGACCGCCGCGTCCTTCCCGATTTCGCCCGCGACGTGCTCTCGGGCCGTGACATCGTCATGCTCTCGGACGGGGCGCCGACGCGGACCTTCTGCTATATCGCCGACGCCATCGTCGGCTATTACAAGATCCTCGTGAAGGGCCGCCCGGGCGAAGCCTACAACATCGGCATCGAGGAGCCGGAGATCTCGATGGCCACCCTCGCCGACAAGGTCGTCGCCCTCGCCCGCGAGCTCTGGGGCTACGAGGGCCGCGTCGTCCGCCGCGAGAGCGAGGACAAGGCCTATCTCGTCGACAACCCGAACCGCCGCTGCCCGGTCATCGCCAAGGCGCGCGGCGAACTCGGCTACGATCCCTCGATCGGCGTCGACGAGGGGTTGCGGCGGGCGCTCATCTGGTACGGCGATAACCGCGAGGCGGAGGAATCGTGATGAAGGTCGCAGTCATCGGCACCGGCTATGTCGGGCTCGTCTCCGGGGTCTGCCTCGCGGAAAAGGGCCATGAGGTCACCTGCGTCGATCTCGACGCGGCGAAGGTGGCGCGGATCAACGCGGGCGATCCGCCGATCTACGAACTCGGCCTCGAGGAACTGCTGAAGCGCAATGTCGAACGCGGCAGCCTCCGGGCGACGACGAGCCTCGCCGAGGCCATGGAAGGGGCGGAGATCTCGCTGATCGCGGTCGGCACCCCCTTCGAGGGCGATGCGATCGACCTCAAGTACATCCGCGCCGTGGCGGCGGAGATCGGCGCCGAGCTCCGCGCTCACACCGGCCATCACACCGTGGTGGTCAAGAGCACCGTCGTCCCCGGCACCACCGAGGACGTGGTGCTGCCGATCCTCGAGGAGGCTTCGGGCAAGCGCGCAGGCGTCGATTTCGGCGTCGGCATGAACCCGGAATTCCTGCGCGAGGGTGAGGCGGTCGAGGATTTCATGGAGCCCGACCGCATCGTGCTCGGCGGTATCGACGAAGCCTCGATCGCGGCGCTCGACCGGCTCTACGCGGTCTTCCCCGATGTCGACAAGGTCCGCACCAGTCCGCGCACCGCGGAGATGATCAAGTATACCGCGAATTCGCTCCTCGCGACGCTGATCTCCTTCTCGAACGAGATCGGCAATCTCTGCGCCCGCGTCGGCGTCGACGTGGTCGAGACGATGGCGGGCGTGCATCTCGACAAGCGCCTGTCGCCGATCCTCGGGAACGGCACCCGGGTGAGCCCGGCCTCGCTCACCTATCTCGCCGCCGGCTGCGGCTTCGGCGGCTCCTGCTTCCCCAAGGACGTGAAGGCGCTGATCGCCTATGGCCGCGAGACGGGTTCGCCGATGGATCTCCTCGAATCGGTGATCCGCGTGAACGAGGCGCAGCCCGCGAAGATGCTGGAGCTGCTCGGCCGGCATTTCCCCGACCTCGCCGGCCGGCGCATCGCCGTCCTCGGCATGGCCTTCAAGCCCGGCACCGACGACATCCGCGAGAGCCCGTCGCTGCCCGTCACCCATGCCCTGATCGAGGCGGGGGCGCGGGTCACGGCCTATGATCCGATCGCGCGTCACGAGGCGGAGAAGGTCTTCGGCAACCGGATCGCCTTCCGCGACGATCTCGGCGCGGCGATCGATGGCGCCGAGGCCATCCTCCTGATGACGCGCTGGCCGGAATTCGAGGTGCTGCCGAAGCTCCTCGAGGGTCATCCGGCCCCGCCCCTGGTGGTCGACGGGCGGCGGATGCTGCCGAAGGACGCGTTTGCCCGCTACGAGGGGATCGGCCTGCGCTCCGGGCCGGAGACTGCCGCCGGGAGAGGATGACCATGCGTTTCCACCCGACCGATCTCGCCGATGCCGTGCTGATCGAGATCGAGAAACGCGGCGATGAACGCGGCTTCTTCGCCCGCACCTTCTGCGAGGAGGAATTCGCGCAAGCGGGCCTCGTGACCCGTTTCGTCCAGGCGAATGCATCTGCCAGCCGGAAGGCCGGCACCCTGCGCGGGCTTCACTACCAGGTCGCGCCCCATGCCGAGACCAAGGTGATCCGCTGCACGAGGGGGGCGATCTTCGACGTGATCGTCGATCTGAGGCCGGATTCGCCCAGCTACCGCCGCTGGCAGGGGTTCGAGCTCACGGCGGCGGAAGGCACCATGCTCTACATTCCCGAGGGCTTCGCCCATGGCTATCAGACGCTCGCCGACGACACCGAAGTCGCCTACCAGGTCTCGGCGCCCTACGCGCCCGGCGCGGAAGCGGGGATCCGCTACGATGATCCCGCCTTCGGCATCACCTGGCCGATGCCGGTCACGGCAATCTCGGAGAAGGATGTCTCCTGGCCGGATTTCGTCGCGGAGCGGTGATCCGGCCGTCCCTGCCCGGCGCGGGGCCGGGAGGGCGCCGCGCGGAGCCTGCTCACACCGGGCCGTTGCACGGTTCTGCCGCCGCCATCACCTCCTCGGCGATGGCGAGCGAGGCGGTCAGGCCCGGGCTCTCGATGCCGAAGAGATTGACGAGGCCCGGCACTCCATGGACCGCCGGCCCCTGGATGTCGAAATCCGTGGCGGGGCCGCCCGCCGGGTGGAGCTTCGGCCGGATTCCGGCATAGGCGGGGGCAAGCGCGCCCTCCGGCAGGCCGGGCCAGTAGCGCCGGATCGCCGCCTGGAAGCATGCCGCGCGGGCGGCATCGACCCCGTAGTCGATCCCGTCCACCCACTCGGCATCCGGTCCGAACCGCCCCTGCCCCGACATGTCGAGCGTCAGGTGGACGCCGAGCCCGTCGCGCTCGGGCAGGGGATAGATCAGGTGGCGGAAGGGCACGCGTCCCGACATCGCGAAATAGCTGCCCTTGCAGTAATGGACCTGCCGGCGGTGCGTTGCGCCGAGCCCCTCGATCGCGGCCGCCACCTCGCCGGCATGGAGCCCCGCCGCATTGACGAGGAGACCGGTCGCGAGACGCATGATCGTGCCCTCCGTCTCGACCTCGAGCACGAGCCCGCTGCTCCCGGGCCTTGCCGCGACGAGGCGGGCGTGGAAGGCAAGGCTTGCACCGTGGTCCTCGGCCTCGCCCCGGAGGCTTCTCATCAGGGCATGGCTGTCGACGATGCCGGTGGAAGGCGACAGGAGACCGGCGACGCCGCGGAGGGACGGCTCGAGCCGGCGCAGATCCGCCGCTTCGAGAGGACGGAGATCGTCGACCCCATTGACCCCGGCCGTTGCCGCGATGCTGTCGAGTTCGGCGAGCTGATCCGTTCCGGTTGCGACGATGATCTTGCCGATGCGCAGATGCGGCACGTCGCGTTCAGCGCAATAGGCATAGAGCATCTCCCGTCCCCGCAGGCACAGACGGGCCTTGGCGGAGCCCGGGGGATAGTAGATCCCGGCATGGATCACTTCCGAATTGCGGGAACTGGTGGCGCTGCCGATCAGCCCCTCGCGCTCGAGCACGATGACCTCGTGCCCTGCCCTTGCGAGCGCCCGCGCCACCGCAAGGCCGATCACGCCTGCGCCCGCCACCACACATTCCACCCGGTCCATCGTCATCCTTCCGTCCGCAGGACGCCGGCATCCCGCGCCCCTTCATGCCGGAGGATAGAGGAGCGCGACCGGAAAGGCCGGAGCCTTGCCGACAGGATGAACCCTGCCCTCCTTCGTCCGGACTGTCGCTCCCGGCGCTGCCGGCCATGCCCGGAAACTGCAGGCGCGAGGGACGCCGATGCCGGTATCGAGTACTGCCGATGAGCTCTGACGGAAATCCTCCCCGCCCTTCCGAAGAAGCCGCCCGCAGCGAGGAGGCCGACCGCGTCGCCCTCGGCTGGGCGCGAGCCGAACGCGGGCCGCTCGGCCGCATTCTCGAGCGGATCGGCCGCCAGCCGCGGCGGGCCTGGCGTCTCTCCGCGCGCCTCCTGCGGCAGGGCCGGGCGGAGATCGGGCGGCGGAGCCTCGCGAAGATCCGCGCCCGGGCCCTCGCCGATCCCGCGCGGAGCCTGCGTCTCGTGCGGCGGCTGCCGAAGGGACGGCTGCGGGCCGAGGCCGAGGCGCTGCTCGTCGCCCGCACCCGGGGCTGGGAGGCAGCGGCGCCCCTCTTCGAGAGGCTGGCGGCAGGGGGCCGTGCCGCCCCCGGGCCGGGAGGCGCGGCCTTCCTGCTCCGGCCACGGCCGCCGGTGCCGGCGCTCGACCTTGCCGTGCCGGTGCGCGACCGCAGCGTCGATATCCCGGCCGCCCTCGCCGCCCGGATCGTCGTCTATACCGCCTGTTTCGGCCGCGAGCCGCTGCTGCCGCCCCTCCTCGATACGGGTGGCGTGCGCTTCCTCTGTTTCACCGACGCCACGATCTCCGTTCCCGGCTGGGAGTTGCGCCCGGCCGCATCCGGGGCGCCTGGGTCCCCGCGCGCGGCGGAAGCCTTTCACAAGATCCGCGCCGGCACGGTCCTCGCCGAAGCCGCTCCGGAGGCGGAATTCTCGCTCTGGCTCGATCCCGAGACCCGGCTCATCGGCAATCTCCACACGCTCGTCACCCGCTGGCTCGACCGGCACGATCTCGCGCTGTGGCGGCATCCCGCCTGTATCGACTGGCACGACCTGGCCGAGCACGGGCTCCTCGCGGGGGGCGAACCGGGGCCGCTCCTCGCCCAGGCGGCGGCAGCCGCGCGCGAGGCTGCGCCGCGGGACCGGGGCGCGGTCGATACCCGGTTCCTGTGGCGCCGGCACCGGGCGGAGGCGGTCGAGGCGCTTGCCGACTGCTGGTGGCGGCTCGAGGAACCTGCCCCCGGAGCGGACGCGATCAGCCTCTACCGGGTGCTCCACGGCAGGGATGGCGTGGCGATCCGGCCGACGGTCCTGCCCCAGGCACTCGGGAGCGCCGCCGATAACGCCTTTTCCGCCCATGCCCCGCGGCAGGGCCTTGCGCGGCCGCCACGGCTGCCGGCGCCCGCGCCGGCCGGTTCCGGCCCTGCTGCTCCCGCCCTGCCCCGCGGCCGGGTACCGATCGCCTTCGTCTATGCCAAGGCGCATGCGAAGACGGCGACCACCTTCCTGCGCGGCGAGCAGCTGAGCGGCCTCGTCGCCGCCGCCTATCCCGACCGGTTCGACGTCACCTATACCCACGATGCCGATTCCGTGCGCGACCAGGTGGTGATCGTGACGAAGAGCATGCTGTCCACCCGCAGCGCCGAGGAAATCGCCGCGATCCGCGCGCGCAACATCCTCGCGATCGGCAGCTGGGACGACGTGATGCCCGAGCCCGCCCATGTCGCGGCGCTCGATGCGCACATGACGCTGTCGATCCGCCAGACGCTGGCGCTGAACCGCCGCTTCCCGGCGACGCCCGCCTTCCTCGTCACCCACCATGTCAGCACCCAGGTCCGCCCGAGCCGGCCGCCCCAGGACCGGCTGCGCACCGCCTATTTCGGCGACCTCGCCAATACCGAACGGCCGGAATCGCTTGCGCGCATGGTCGATCTCGTCGGCACCAACACCGCGCGGGTCAACGACAGCTGGCTCGATGCGCTTCCCCATTACAACTGCCACTGGATCGTGCGGCGCTGGCAGCCCTGGAACGGCTGGAAACCCTTCCTCAAGGGTTTCGTTGCCGCCCGCTGCGGCGCGGTCCTGGTGGTGACCCGCGACGATGGCGATGCGCTCCACTATCTCGGCGATGATTACCCCTTCTATGCCCCGAGCCTCGCCCATGCCGATCTCGAGATGACGATGGCCCGTGTCGCCGCCGCCTTCGGCGGACCGGAATGGCGCCTCGCCCTCGACATCATGCGCCAGGTCGAGGCGCGCAGCACCGATGCCCAGGTCTGCGCCGACTTCCGCGCGATGATCGAGGCGCTGATCCGTTAAATAACCGGAGCCTGCCGGCTTCTGTCCCGTTACCCCTTCATGTAACATTTGTGACGACTGGCTCGGGGGTGGGCCGATCCTTCCCGGTCGCGGACCTGCGGCCCGGGAAGGAATTGTCTGGGGATGGGTGATGCGTGCAGGCACAGGGAACGTCCCGGGAAAAGGCGGGAGAGTGGAGGAGGGTCGTCGGGAGCAGCCGCCGCTACCGGTCGGAATGCGCGGCGGCCTTCGCCGGCTCAGATCCATGCTCGCCGAGATGGGACAGGCCCTGCGCCATGGCCCCGACCGGCCGCGGAGCCTCGAGCGCATCTGGGTCGATCCCCGGCAGATCCGGCACGCGATCATCCACCCGAGCGACCTGCTGCCCGACCTCGCCGAAGGGGCCAGCGACCGGCCCTTCTGGATCGCCCGCAGCTGGCGCGGCCGGGTGGTGACGCGCGCGCAATTCGCCGCCGTCGAGCCGCATCTGCGGCCGCTTTCGCACAACATCAAGCTCGAGGCCTGCCGGCGCCACTGGACGGAAGGCATCCCCTGGGAGGCCACCGGCGTCTACGAGAGCTTCTTCGACTGCATCCGCGAAGGCCGGCAGAAGGACGAATGCGCAAGCCGCGAGGATGTCCTCGAGCGCTACGCGCGGCTCGACGCGATCTTTGCCGAGGTGAAGGCGGAGGGACGGCTGAAGAGCCAGATGGAGCTCTTCCCCCACCAGGACCGCGAGCTGGGCGGGATCGAGATCCATATCGGCCCGGACGACGAGCCGATCTTCGGCGATTCCGGCAACCACCGGCTCGCGATGGCGCTCGTCCTCGGCCTGACGCGGATCCCGGCGATGCTCGGCTTCGTCCATGAGGACGGGCTCCACCGGCTCGCGGAATACCGGCGCGAACGGGAGGAGGAAACCTCGCCCGGAAACCGGCGGAACCGCACCCCCGCCGCAACCGCCGTTCCGGCCCCGCTCGGGGGCTGACCTTCCCCGGACCCTTCTCCCCGGGCGGCCTCCGTCAGTGCAGGGGGGCCGTTGCGCCGCATTCCTCCCGCCTGGGCTCCCGGGGCTGCGGCTCCGTGTCCCTGTCCGGGCGGCGGCGCAGCCGGATCTCCGGCGTCGGCGGCAGGACCACCGCTCCTGCCGGCACATCCTCCCGCACCACCGTGTTGGCGCCGATGATCACGTCGTCACCGATCCGGATCGGGCCGAGCACCACGACGCCGGCGCCGATCTCGACCCGGTCCCCCAGAACCGGCACTTCCCTGTTCGGTCCCTTGCTGCGCAGCTTGCCGATCGTCACGTTCTGGCGGATGACGCAATCATCACCGATCCGGCAGTACCGCGAGAAGACGACCCCGCACTGGGCATGGGCGAGCTGGAGGCGGCGGCCGATCTCGGCGGTATAATTGATCTCGATCCCGTAGCCGATCCGCACCAGGGCGTTGAGAAGGAAGTAGAGCCGGCGCAACGGCCAGCGCAGCAGCCCGGAACGGATCCCGTCGACCCAGACCCCGAAACGGTAGATCGCGAGCGCCTGGAACCCGGGATCATGAAGCCGCCGGCCGTTGACGGCATGATCCTCCCTCCAGAACGCCCGCAACTCCGCAAATGACCCGATCCGCACCTGCCGCGACATTGTCATGGTATCCTTCCACACCCGCCACGACCTTCGCCGATTCGACGGTGCAGGTCGAGCGCGCCGCGTGCTTCTGGTGAACGTCCCGCAACCGGGAGACCATCCGGCGCCGGAGGGCCGGCGCTGCGGGTCGGGTCCCCGGGAGGAACCGCCGGCGACGACCCGGGATTGACGACGAGAATCCGAGGTTCCCGACGAGGCCGCATGTCCAGTTCCGCTCCCCGCCCCATACCTCCTCCCATCGTCGGCGTGCTCGAGACCGTCCTCTATGTCGATGACCTCGAACGGGCCGCGGCCTTCTACAGGGAGGTGATGGGCCTGCCGATCCTCTATTCCGATCCGCGGATCCGCGCCTTCGACGTCGGCGGCCGCGGCACCCTCCTCCTCTTCCCGCGGGGCGGCACCCTTTCCCCGGTCGAGACCCCGGGCGGCACCATTCCTCCCCACGACGGTTCGGGGCCGGTGCATATCGCCTTCTCGATCGAGGCAGCGGCGCTCGATGACTGGCGGAGGCATCTCGCCGCGGCGGATGTCGCGATCGAGAGCACCACCCGCTGGCCGCGCGGCGGCACCAGCATCTACTTCCGCGATCCCGACGGACATCTCGTCGAGATCGCAACCCCCGGCCTCTGGAGGGGTTACTGAGGACATCCCTCCCGGGACCAGGCGGAAGAAGGTGCGTGTCCATGTCGAAACGTGTTCTCGTGACCGGCGGTGCCGGTTTTCTCGGCAGCCATCTGTGCGAGCGACTGGTCGCCCGGGGCGACGAGGTGCTCTGCGTCGACAACTACTTCACCGGCCGCCGCGCCAATGTCGCGCATCTCCTCGACCAGCCGAATTTCGAGCTGATGCGCCATGACGTGACCTTCCCGCTCTATGTCGAGGTCGACGAGATCTACAATCTCGCCTGCCCGGCCTCGCCGATCCATTACCAGCACGACCCGGTCCAGACCACGAAGACGAGCGTGCACGGCGCCATCAACATGCTCGGCCTCGCCAAGCGGACCGGCGCCAGGATGTTCCAGGCCTCGACCTCCGAGATCTACGGCGACCCGTACCAGCACCCGCAGACCGAGGACTACTGGGGCAACGTCAACCCGATCGGACGGCGTTCCTGCTATGACGAGGGCAAGCGCTGCGCCGAGACCCTCTGTTTCGACTACCACCGCCAGCACGGGCTGCGGATAAAGGTCGCGCGGATCTTCAACACCTACGGGCCCCGGATGCATCCGCATGACGGCCGGGTGGTGTCGAACTTCATCGTCCAGGCCCTGAAGGGCGAGCCGATCACCATCTACGGCGACGGCAGCCAGACCCGCTCCTTCGCCTATGTCGACGACCTGATCGAGGGGTTTCTCCGGATGATGGCATCGCCCGACGACGTGACCGGGCCGATCAACCTCGGCAATCCGGGCGAGTTCACCATCCGCCAGCTCGCCGAACTGGTGGTCGAGCTCACCGGCTCGGCCTCGCCGCTCGTCCACCGGCCGCTGCCGGAGAACGACCCGGCGCAGCGCCGCCCTGACATCACCCGCGCCCGGCTGCTCCTCGACTGGGAGCCGGCGGTGGCGCTGCGTGACGGACTTGCCCGGACCATCGCCTATTTCGACCGGCTGCTCGGCGCCGAGCCGCCCGCGCCGGCAGCCTGACCGGCACGCTCCGCCCCTCCCGTTCCGGCGGCCGCCCCTGCGGAGGGCTCCGGCCCGGATTCTTCCGCGCCCTGCGGCCGCTGCTCAGGGGGCCGTGACGTCGGGACGGATGCCGCCCAGGACATCCACCACCCTCTCGGCGACGAAACGTGCACCGTACATGGAGATGTGGTTGTCGTCGTAATAATAGGCGATGCCGCCATCGCCGGCGTAGCACTGGATCTCGTCGCAGAAGATCCCGGTCGGATCGACGACGGTGACGCCCTCCGGCACCTCGAGCTCCCGCCGGAGATAGGTATTGCGCGCCTTCCACCACGAACGGGTGATGCCGAGGAGCGGCGCGTCGGAGTCGGTGTGGCGCATCGCGAGTTCCTCGATCGAGCGCGGCAGTTCCGGGCTCTGGAGCACGAGGACCACGCGCTTGCCGGCGGCGGCGAGATCCCCGAGGATCTTCCGGTACTGGGCGAGGGTCGCCTCCCGCTCGTGCGGCCGGAACTCATCCGGCAGGTCGGGATAGACGCCGGCCGGGCTGCCGAAGAGGTCATAGAGGATCCGGTAGCTGACCACGACCGTGTCGATCTCGGGCCGCGCCGCGAGATGGGCCACCGCCTCCCGCGTCCACCTGCCGCACAGCGTCTCCTCGAGCCGCGAGAAACGCGGGCCGCAGGCGCCCCGGGTCAGGTGGACGATGCCCCGGCCCTGGGGCTCGAGCCTTTCGGCGATGGCATAGGCAAGCTCGTCGGCATGACTGTCGCCGAGCACCGCCAGGTCGACGCGATCGCCGAAATAGACGCAGGCATCCTCGGGAGCACGGTAATCCGAGGAATCGGTCGTGCATTCGCCGCGCAGGGGGAAGGGCACGGCCGTCTCGACATAACGCCTCTGCATGTCGTCGAGCTGGAACCGCCAGTCGAGCCCCTCCCCGGCATGGCCCCAGACGCCGAAACCGATGAAGACCGCGGCCCCCACCCCGGCCGCTCCGAAGAGCCGCGGCCGGGCCGGGAACAGCGGCCGCCGGCGCCGGCGGAAGGGCTGCTCGACGAAATACCAGCTCAGCCAGGCCAGGCCGAGCGAGGCGGCGGCGAGCAGCAGCATCAGTTCCGGCCCCGGCGTCGTATCGAAGCGGATGCGGGCGAAGGCGAAGAGCGGCTGGTGCCAGAGATAGGCGCTGTAGCTGATGAGGCCGATCCCGACGAGCGGACGGGAGGCAAGGAGCGCGCCCGCCCCGGTCCCCGGCCGGGCATGGAGGATGATCAGCACCGCCCCGAGGACCGGGATCAGGGTGAGGAGCGAGGGCGTGCGGGTCTCGCCGAAGGCGAAGACCGCGAAGAGGATCATGCCGAGGCCGAGCCAGGCGAGGAGCGCGTTCCCCTCCCGTTCGCGCCGGTGGAGCGCGAAGGCCGCGAGCGCCCCCGCCATCAGCTCCCAGACCCGCGTCGGCGCAAGATAGAAGGCGGCGTCCGGATGCAGGCGCGAACCGACCTCCGCGAGGACGAGGCTGGACATGGCGACCAGCACGATGCTCCAGAACGCCAGGCTCCGCCCGAAACGCAGCACGACGAGGAAGGCGAGCGGGAAGAACAGGTAGAACTGCTCCTCGACCGCAAGACTCCAGGTGTGCAGGAGCGGCTTGTGCTCCGCGACCATGTCGAAATAGCCGCTCGTCGACCAGAAGTAGAAGTTGGAGCCGAAGAGGCTGGTCCAGGTCAGGCTGCGGGAGAAATCGGCGAACTGCGAGGGCAGCATCCAGGCCCAGGCGAAGGGCA
>Ga0079224_100005659_pt1 | contig 16445 bp, 14 predicted proteins | sample Stecom2015_FD_80414 | JGI IMG/M metagenome (GOLD analysis project Ga0079224, IMG submission 80414) | Agricultural soil microbial communities from Utah to study Nitrogen management - Steer compost 2015 | ecosystem: Environmental > Terrestrial > Soil > Agricultural land | place: USA: Utah... | reverse complement strand
TTTGAAGAATATTTGCGCCTCAAGGAAAAAGAGGTAGAATTGCTAAAGACGGTACCGCCGAAGTTGTATCCATATTACAAGCGGGAGGTCAACGAGTATTTCAAACGCATGGGCACCACAAAATGAAACGATAAGAGTATTCATGAAGACGATCAGTATTCAGGTTCCGTCGATAATGGAAAACATCCGCATGATTGAGAGTTTCATCGACAATGCTAAAGAGAAGTTTGAGTTGGACGATGACATATACGGCAACATCATGATTGCGGTGACGGAAGCCGTCAACAACGCTATCAAGCACGGCAACAGTGGCAACAAGGCCAAGAACGTGTATTTGAGCTTGTCGTTAGAAGAGAGCATGATCCGATTCATCATTAAGGACGAGGGCGTCGGCTTCAATTACGAATCCCTTCCCGATCCCACGGCGCCCGAGAACCTGGAAAAGCCCGGCGGCAGGGGAATCTTCCTCATGAAGCATTTGTCAGACGAAGTCGAGTTCAAAGACAATGGCCGCATTGTTGAACTCAGCTTCTATATGAACAACTAATGCCGACTATATCCTTTTTCGAGCAAGACATCTCGTTCAAGCTCAAACATCCTGGTAAGACCCGCGCTTGGATAAAAAAGGTTATTCACTCCGAGAACCAGGAACTCGCACACCTGAACTTCATCTTTTGTTCCGACACCTACCTGCTGACTATTAATCAGCAATACCTCAACCACAACACCTATACCGACATCATTACGTTCGACAACAGGGAGAGCGACGGGGCCATCGAAGGCGATATCTTTATTAGCATTGACCGCATTAAGGAAAACGCAGAAAAGCTGGGAGTGCCCTTCGATGACGAACTCCACCGTGTGATTATACACGGGGTGTTGCACCTTCTGGGGTACGGGGACAAGACCCCAGCTGAGAAATCGGCCATGCGCAAAAAAGAAGATGCTTGTCTATCTTTGCGCCAAGTCCGGGACTAAAACGGGTGTTCCACGTGGAACATGTGAAGCGGCGATTCCGTATTTCGCGGGAGTAAAGCAGCAATGTTCCACGTGGAACCATTGTCCCCCTGGTGTACTAAAGATTATACAGAAATAACGATATGTTTCCTTCTTACGATGTAATAGTAGTCGGGGCCGGCCACGCCGGCTGTGAGGCGGCTGCAGCGGCTGCAAAAATGGGCTCGCGGGTGCTCCTGGCCACCATGAACATGTCCACGATCGCTCAAATGTCCTGCAATCCCGCGATGGGTGGTGTTGCCAAGGGTCAGATTGTCCGCGAGGTTGACGCGCTCGGCGGTCTGTCGGGAATCGTCACAGATAAGTCCATGCTCCAGTTCCGCATGCTCAACCGGTCCAAAGGACCTGCTATGTGGAGTCCCCGGGCTCAAAACGACCGTATGCGCTTTGCCGAGGAGTGGCGCCTCCAATTAGAGCGCTTACCGAACGTTGACTTCTGGCAGGAAATGGTTACCGGTCTCATCGTTAAGAACGGTCGGGTAGCAGGAGTGAGGACGAGCCTCGGCCTCGAAATCGAGGGTAAGGCCGTGGTTCTGACAAATGGGACCTTCCTCAACGGGCTTATTCACATCGGGACGAAGAACTTCGGCGGGGGACGCACTGCGGAACGTGCAGCGAAGGGAATCACGGAACAGCTCATCCAACTCGGCTTTGAAGCGGGACGTATGAAAACCGGTACGCCACCCCGGATCGACGGCCGTTCACTCGACTATTCAAAGATGGAAGAACAACCAGGAGATGAAAACCCCGGCAAGTTCTCTTACACTGATACAAAACCGCTCAAACGACAACTCAGCTGCTGGATTACCTACACAAATAAGGACGTTCACCAGGAGTTGGAGAAAGGTTTCGACGATTCCCCCATGTTCCAGGGCCGCATTAAAGGCCTCGGCCCCCGCTATTGCCCATCAATCGAAGATAAAATCAACCGCTTCGCTGAGCGCGACCGCCATCAGATATTCGTCGAGCCGGAAGGGTGGGAGACAATCGAAATCTACGTAAACGGCTTCTCTACCTCGCTTCCGGAAGACGTCCAGTATCGCGCGCTCCGAAAAATTCCAGGATTTGAGAATGCCAAGATGTTCCGCCCCGGATACGCCATCGAATACGACTATTTTCCACCCACACAGCTCAAACTCACACTTGAGACCAAACTCGTTGAAAACCTCTTCTTCGCAGGACAAATCAACGGCACCACTGGCTACGAAGAAGCCGCCTGTCAGGGTCTGATGGCCGGAATCAATGCCCACAATAAAGTTCACGAACAGGATCCGTTCATCCTCAAACGCTCCGAAGCCTATATCGGCGTTCTCATCGATGACCTGGTTAACAAAGGCACTCAGGAACCCTATAGGATGTTCACCTCGCGCGCAGAATATCGCATACTCCTACGTCAGGATAATGCCGACCTTCGTCTCACGGAAAAAGGACACCGCCTCGGCCTGGCCTCAGATGAACGAATGAAAGCCCTCCTCGACAAAAAAGCCGATATCGAAGAACTGCTAAAAACCCTCCAAACCATAAAACTGGAACCCGAAACGGTAAATGCCGACCTCTCAGCACTCAATACCGCCACACTTCGTGAGAAGGTCCCCGTTGTCAATCTCTTGCGTAGACCCCATATCGGCATGCCCGAACTCCGCAAAATCGATAACCGCCTCAACGAACTCCTGGGAAAATACTCGGCGGAAGTCCTCGAACAAGTAGAAATATTCGTCAAATACGAAGCCTATATCAATCGGGAAGAAGAACTCGCCCGTAAGATCGAAAGCCTGGAGAACTATCATATCAGAGGCGACTTCGACTACGACCGGGTAAAAGCACTATCAGCAGAGGGAAGGGAGAAACTCAAAAAGATACGACCTCAAACAATCGGACAAGCTTCCCGCATCAGCGGCGTCTCGCCCTCCGATATCTCTATCCTGACTGTATACCTCGGCAAGTAATGGAAATGCTCGAAACATGCCCGATCTGCAATCAATCAGATCTGCGAACCACATTGTCGTGCCGTGACTATACCGCCTCCGGCGAAACCTTCAATATCCAGGCTTGCTCCCACTGCGGATTCCATCTCACCAATCCCAGACCGCTGGCCGACGAACTCCAGAGGTACTATGACTCGCCCTCCTATATCTCCCACTCAAATACTTCAGCCAACCTCATTGACAAGATCTATAAGCTGGCCCGAACATTCACCCTCCGCTGGAAATACAAACTCGTCCTTCACCATGCCTCTCCCAAACCTGCCACTCTCCTCGACTATGGCTGCGGCACCGGATACTTTCTCGCCTATTGCAAAGAACACGGACTGACCGTAAGCGGGGTCGAACCAAATCCCCAGGCCCGCGCTGAAGCTGCCCGCCAGGTTGGCAATAACATCTACTCCGACATCAATGAAATAAAACAACCCTCAGATATCATAACCCTTTGGCACGTACTCGAACACGTCCACAATCTCCACCAGACCATCCAAGATCTCTCAGGAAAACTCAACCCGCACGGCACGCTCGTAATCGCGGTTCCTAACCATAACAGCCGGGATGCACAAGATTACCAAGACTACTGGGCTGCCTATGATGTGCCCCGCCATCTCTGGCACTTTTCTCGCTCAACGATGAAACGACTCCTTGAACAAAACCATCTCACAATAAAAGCCGTACTACCCATGCCACTCGATGCCTACTATGTTTCACTCCTTAGCGAAAAATATCGCCGGGGAAGTCATACAATACCCGGCATCATCCGCGCTATCAGAAAAGGATGGATCTCAAACCGTAATGCATCCAAAACTTCCGAATATTCCAGCCTAATCTATATTGCCACAAAACTGTCATGACAAAATACTTTAACTGGATCATCTGCAGCATCTTTCTCCTTGGCGCCTGTGCTCGCCAAAGCGCCCCTACCGGCGGACCCAAAGACACAATACCCCCACAACTCGTTCGTGTCAATCCCGCGCACGAAACCGTCAACTTCAATGCGAAGAAAATTGAACTCGAGTTCAGTGAACACATAATACTCAACAATCCTAAAGATCAACTCATCGTCACGCCAAACATCAGCAAAGACTATAAACTCACCTACAGAAGAAACCTTGCCACCCTCGAACTCGCAGAACCCCTTGACTCTAACACCACGTACACCTTCAACTTCCGAGATGCCATCGCCGACATCACCGAAAAAAATCCAGTGCGAAATCTCTTCATCGCCTATAGTACCGGTACCTATATCGACTCCCTGCAAATCACTGGCAACGTCCACAACATCCTCGCCGGCACAATACCAAAAGAAGCAACCGTCGCACTCCATCCCAAGAACGACACTTTCAACATCTTCCAACACCCCGCACCGTACTTCACCAAAACCGATACAAAAGGGAATTTCAAAATAAGCCACCTGAAACCAGGTGAATACTTTCTGTACACCTTCGAAGACAAAAACAGAAATCTCGTCGTCAACAGCAGAACCGAATCCTTCGGATTCCTCGCCGAAGAAATAAAACTCACCAAGAACGTAGACAGCATAAGACTCGGATTGCAACGAATCGACGCAGGACCCCTGCGCCTCGTCAGCGCTCGTCCTTATAACACCTACTTCAACATCAGAACATCAAAAGCCCTCCAGTCCTATACCGTATCCGCTCCTGACAGTACTCAACTAACATCCACCTACGGAGAAGACCAGGCAAACATCCGCATCTACGACACATTCTCTGCAGACAGTCTCCTAATTCACTTCAAAGGAATAGACAGTCTCCAAAACGCTATCGATACCACACTATATGCAAAATTTCTTGACCGTAAGGTTACACCCGAAAACTTCTCTTTCTCAGTCACCAACACCTCCGTGCTTGCTCACCGGGGTATACTACGCGCAACACTACAATTCACCAAACCCATTGCTCATATAGCGCTTGACAGCATATACTATCTAGTAGACTCCACTCAGACCATAAAATTTCAGTTAAGCGACTTTACCTGGCATCCCGACACGCGAAAACTTGAACTACAGTCAAGTTTCAATCCCAACATCTTCCCTGCCCCCGAACGTTTAGCCGGTCCTCGGTCAGCGCCAGTCCAGGATCAAAACCAGCCTGCTGCCCCCAAACCGATCAATGAGTTGCGCTTCGCCAAAGCAGCCTTCCTCAGCATCGAGGGCGACACATCAGCTCACAACACCCAAACGATAAAGCCCCTTTATGAAAAGGACCTCGCTATCATAAACATCAACATCGAGACCAACGAACCTGACTTCATAGTACAGCTACTTAACAACCGAAACGAAATCATTCAGTTCGTCAGAAATCAACACCGCGTGAGATTTACCGATGTACAGCCCGGCGACTACAAAATCAGGCTTATCATCGACCGAAATCAGAATGGCCGATGGGATCCAGGCAACTACGAAAAACGGATAGAACCCGAACCCATTGTCTACTATCTCGCTCCAGATGGATCACAAAACATCAAAGGAGTCAAAGCCAACTGGGAAATCGGAACGGAAGGGGAAATGTTGATAACCTGGTAGCAACCGTGTGGACAACTTTATCGATAATCAACAAACATGGGGGAAACCCGAAACACAATAAAACACAATCCCACATTGTTGATCAATCAAGAGTTACCCACACCTGTTCACAAGCCAGATTATGCACAACAAATCTATCCACACAGAAAAATCGTGTGGAAAACGTCATAACAACTTGATCCTTAAAAACTTGTCGGAAACAAAACATAAACATACATTCCACATAAAAGCGGAACGATATTTATCCACGAATCAACATGACTAATGATAACTATTATATAATATACTTTATATTAATAAAAAGGCATCTTGTTTTCTGGATAGCATCACTTCTGCTCACCCTTCCAGCATTAGCACAAAATCATGCCGACATACAACTTGCCAACGAGTACCTGGTTCAAGGAGATAAAAAAAAGGCGCTGGATCTTTACAAAGATCTTAGCCGGTCAGACGTGAATATTCCTCTGATCCACACCAACTATTTGAATTTGATGATGGAAGTTGGGGCATTCGACGAGGCGCAGGATTATTTGAAACGAATACTTCGTCGCGACCCGCAGAACATGCAATACAAGCTGGATGTGGGCCTTGTCTATGTTCGATCGGGTGACGTGTCGAAAGCGGATCGCCACTTTAAGGATTTGAGCAGTGAGGTGCGCTCCAACATGCAGCGCGCGAAAATGATGTCTGATTATCTGGCGGCGCGCTCCCTTCCCGAGTATGCAGTGATGACACTGACGGAATGTCGGAATCATCTCGGGAACCCGCAACTCTTCTGCCTCGAGTTGGCGATGCTCTATCGGATACAAGGCCAGCAGGACAAGATGGTGCAGGAGTACCTGAATTATGTAACCCAAAGTTCGGCGAATATTCAGTACGTCAAGAATGTAATGCAGGCGTTGCTTACCAAGCCGGAAGAACTTCAAAGTCTCGAGCGCCTGCTATACGACAAGATTCAACGCCATCCCGATGTAGAGGTGTACTCGGATCTGCTTATCTGGGTAACCATGCAACAGAAAAATTTCTATGCTTCGTTTGTGCAGGCGAGGGCGTATGACAAGCGTTATAAGCGCGAAGGAGAAAAGTCGCTCGAAGTTGCCCAGGTTGCGTTAGCCAACGAAGACTTCGACAATGCGTCACGCATCTACCGGTATGTCATCCGGGAGTATCCAGGCACCGGCAGTCACCTTCTTGCCCGTCTCGGTTTGATACGAACCCGGGAGGCTAGAATTAAGCAGACGTTCCCCGTGAATCGCGATTCGGTGCAGGTGCTGATAGGAGACTACGAGAGATTCATCAGCGAATATCCGACGAATCCAAATTCAATGGAAGCAGCGCGTAATCAGGCTCTCCTCTACGCAACGTACCTCAATCGTAACGACGAGGCTATTGGAATTCTTGACAAACTGATCGCCAATCCTCGCGCTACCCTCTACCTGAAGTCCCAGGCAAAGCTCGACCTCGGCGACATCTACCTTCTGAAAGGAGAACCCTGGGAATCAACCTTGCTCTATTCGCAGGTTGAAAAAACGCAGAAAGAGAATCCAGTGGGTTACGAAGCTAAACTGAGAAATGCCAAACTCTCGTATTATCGCGGCAATTTTCGTTTGGCGCAAGAGCACCTTGACATTCTCAAAGAAGCGACAACCCGTGAGATAGCTAACGATGCGATGGATCTAAGCATGCGGATCAAGGAAAACATAGCCTTTGATTCAACAGGCGAGGCCCTCAAACACTACGCGCTCATCGAGCTACTGCTATATCAAAACCGCATCGACTCTGCCCTTCATCGAATGGAATTGCTCAAGCAAGGGATTGTCGACAGTGTAGCCTTTTCGAATCGGACGATCCTGGACGATGTATATTGGCTGGAGGCAAATATTCGATTGAAGCGGGGCGAGTTCGAAAAGGCGATCGCGCTTCTTCAGCGCGTGCTCGATGAGTATCCGCAAGATATTCTCGCCGACGATGCGTTCTTCCTACAGGGTGAAATTTATGAACGTCATCTCAAGGACAAGGACAAAGCGATGGAATCGTATCGGGAATTCCTGACACGTTATCCGGGGAGTGTTTATGCGGCCGAAGCGAGAAAGAGGTTTCGAACCCTTCGCGGCGACTTCGTTAATGAAATTCCGGCGCCGATCAACTGAAATCGGCGATGCCGGGACCGGGTCATTCCTCTTCGTCCCGACCAAACAGAAAAACCCGGGATTCTTCTCCTTCGCGAACGTATCCCCGATACATCCCCGCGGTGTTAAAGGTCATCGTTATGTTGCTTTGCTGATCGAGGCCAATCACTCCTCCGGTTCCGCCGAGTCGTGTCAGCTTTTTCATGATGACGCTGTCTGCAGCTTCCTGCAGAGAAAGTCCGCCGTACTCCATCATCGCGGAAATGTCGTGTGCAACACCCAGGCGAATAAAATACTCTCCCCATCCGGTTGAAGAAATTCCGCACGTCTTATTCTGGGCCCAGGTACCTGCGCCGATAACCGGAGAGTCGCCGATCCGACCCCAGCGTTTGTCCATCATCCCGCCGGTTGATGTACCTGCGGCGATGTTTCCAAACCTGTCGAGTGCGACGGCCCCGACTGTTCCGTGTTTAGAGGGGGTTGCTTCCCTCGCTTTCTTTCGGCGAAAGTGTTGCTCATAACGGGCACTGTCGATAAAATACGATTGTGGCACAATGGCGAGATTTTGAAGTCGGGCAAATTCCTCGGCCCCGGATCCGGCCAGCATGACGTGAGGTGATTTTGTCATGACGGCATGTGCCGCGAGAATCGGATTTCGAATTGTCTTTGCGCCGGCCACGGCCCCCGCCTGAAGGTTGCTCCCGTCCATGATGGAGGCGTCGAGTTCAACTTCGCCGTAGTAGGTAAACACAGCTCCCTTCCCTGCGTTGAAAAGAGGATCATCCTCGAGAACGGTTATGGCCGCCAGCACGGCTTCGACACTTGTACCTCCTTTTTCGAGCACGGCGTAGCCCTTCTGGAGGGCTTGTTTCAACGAAGCGCGGTATTGCTCTTCCTTTTCCGGAGTCATGTTCGCTTTGAGGATCGTACCCGCGCCTCCGTGGATGACGATCGCGACCGGCGTTTTGGCATTGTCGTTTTGATTGTTGATCTTCACCGGATAACACGCAATCAGAAGTGTGATTAGACTGGCAAGAGTGAGCTTCATAAAGAAATTGCTTCGGATGGTTGCTAACTAAGGCAAAAGATACAGCTTGAAAATCGCGTTTTTCCCTTTATATTTTTTGTTTTAGTAGCCATCCTATAATTTTGCGAATCTTTTACCAAACGGAGGACTGAAAAATGGCCAAGACGAAGAAAACTGTCGCCAAGGCAGCGAAAAAAGCGAAAAATTCGAGGCCGGCCGCCAAAGCCGCCAAGTCTGGCGCGAAAGCGAAAAAGACGGTGGCCAAAAAAAGCAAGCCTGCGAAGAAAGTCGCTAAGGTGAAGAAGGCAGCTGCCAAGAAGGTTGCCAAGGCACCTAAGAAGGCTGTTGCGAAAAAAGCCGCCGCTAAGAAAACGACCGCGAAAAAAGCGACTGCTAAGAAAGTAGCCGCAAAGAAAGCCGCTCCGTCGAAGAAGGCCGCTCCTAAGAAAACCACTGCAAAGGCAGCACCCAAGAAAGTAGCGCCTAAAAAGGTGACGGCAGCGAAGCCGACGCAGACAAAAACGGTGACAATCGAGCCCACAACTCCCGCAGCAGCAACACAGCAGGCGACAGCTGCAGCTAAAGTAGCGGCTTCCGCTCAACTGAACTTTTTTCAGATGCCGAATCAACGACCGATGGCACACAAGCCTGCGCGGCCGACTACAGTTCCGGAAGACAAAACCCGCTATACCGAGGAGGAATTGAAAGAATTCGAGGAGCTGATCCTGCGCAAGCTGGAGAAAGCCCGCGAAGAATATAAGATTCTCAAAGACACGTTGAACCGGACGAATGACGAAGGAACCGATGCGACATCGGGCGGGAACACGAAGGTTCTTGAAGACGGGGCTGAGACAGCGGAGAAAGAAAACTTGAGTCAGCTGGCGGCGCGTCAGCAGAAGTACATCACCAATCTTGAAAATGCACTTGTGCGGATCAAGAACGGTACATACGGAATCTGTTGGTGACGGGCAAACTGATTTCCAAGGAACGGCTCATCGCTGTACCTCATACTACACAATCCATTGAGGCGAAATTGATGCAGCAGGATTAAACCTGGTGCTCCCTGATCGCAACGGCGGGAACGAGACTTTAAACGAGAAGAGAATGGATTTTCTGCAAAACCATATTGAGGCACTGATCTTTTGCTCACCAAGCCCCATCAGAATAGGGGAGATCAAAGCCTGCCTCTCCGAGATGTTCAATGCGGAAATTCCGGAGGAAGACATCCTGGGAGCAATTCAACGGCTGGAAGAAAAATACAGCGCCGAGGAATATGCCTTCCAGTTGTTCAAGGCTGCAGGCGGTTACCAGTTTCTTACGAAGCCTGCCTACCAGGCAAGTATCAGCATTTTGCTGAAACAACAGTCGAAGAAGCGACTGTCGACCTCGGCGATGGAAACCCTTGCTATTGTTGCCTACAAACAGCCGATATCAAAAACTGAAATCGAGAACATTCGCGGTGTGAATTGCGATTATGCTGTTCAGAAGCTCCTGGACAAAGGCTTGATCGAGATTACCGGCAAAGCAGAAACAATCGGAAGACCTATGCTTTACGGCACGACGTCGAAGTTCATGGAGTACTTTGGCATCAGCGAGCTCTCCGAACTTCCCACACCGAAAGATTTTACCGCGGAGGCGAACACCATCGGTGAAAATCCGGATACAACCACGGAATCAACCGAGACAGATGCCCAAGCCTGAATCTAACCGCTCACCCCGAAAATCCGGTTCGCGACCGGCAGGACGTAATCCCCGCAAAGGTCGTAACGACGATCGGACGCCGCGTGGCAAACGAGACGAGTCACCATCAAGGCGTCCGGGCTCAACGCCGCCAGCCCGCCGCAGGAAATCAACCGACGACAGCACGCCGGTAGCCCGTCGCAGGAAATCAACCAACGACAGTACGCCGGTAGCCCGTCGCAGGAGATCAACCGACGGCAGCACGCCGGTACCTCATCGCAGGAAATCAACCGACGGCGGTGCGCCTATACCCCCTCGCGGCAAGTCTACCCGCCCGGCACCGCGTCGTAAGACAGCACCGCCAACGCGTCCGGCAAAAACGGATGATAAAATCCGATTGAACAAGTACATCGCAACCAGTGGCGTTTCATCTCGCCGCGAAGCGGATGAACTAATCAAGATGGGACTCATCTCGGTTAACGGAAAAGTGGTTACCGAATTGGGTTTCAAAGTGAATCCCGGAGACGTTGTGCGCTATGAGTCGCGTGTGCTGCGTGCAGAAAAACCGGTGTACATCCTCCTTAACAAACCGAAAGGTTACATCACGACAACCGACGATCCTCAGGAGCGGAAGACGGTCATGCAATTGATCGGCCCAAAGGTAAGGGAGAGAATTTACCCCGTCGGTCGGCTCGACCGAAACACTACCGGTCTTCTTTTGCTGACCAATGACGGTGATCTCGCGGATCGCCTCATGCACCCGTCGTTTGATGTCAAGAAAATCTATAAGGTTGAGCTTGACAAACCGCTTACGCGTGCCGACTATCAGAAAATTGTAGAAGGTGTACAACTCGAGGAAGGAAGGGCCGTCGTCGACGACCTGGCTATCGTATCGGACGACAACCGGACTGTGGGCATAGAACTGCACATCGGATGGAACCGGGTTGTTCGGAGGATTTTTGAAGCCCTCGGTTACGAAGTTCTTAAACTTGACCGTACCACCTACGCGGGGCTAACCAAAAAAGACCTCAAACGCGGACAATGGCGATTCCTCACACGCGAGGAAATAATCAGATTGAAGCATTTCAAATAAGTCGCACCTTCGCTAATTTGGGGCCACGACCCATCAGTATTATCAGCAGGAGATGACCAGACCCAACCTCGAATCGGTTCCGGATTTTTATCGGGGCTATGTTGAGATCGTTCAGGATATGGACGTTCTTGATGCCTTGCGACATGCCGGACGTCGCGCGCAGCAAATCGTTCCTTATGTGCCGGAAGAGAAGGGAGCCTTTCGCTATGCGGAGGGAAAGTGGACGATAAAGGAAGTGATTTGTCATCTTCAGGATGCGGAGCGGGTGTTCGCCTACCGGGCATTGCGCTTTGCGCGAAATGATCAAACGCCGCTAGCTGCCTTCGACGAGAACCTCTACGCAACACAGGCCAATGCCCATGCGCGTAGTGTGCAGGAACTCGCCCGTGAGATGAAGCGGCTCCGGGATAGTACCATCGATCTGTTTGCAAGTTTTACCCCCGATATGCTCTCGCGTGAAGGAACTGCCAGCGGAAAGAAGATATCCGTTCTCACTATCGGATATATCATTGCGGGGCATGAACTTCATCACTATCGAATATTGAACGAACGCTACCTCAACACCTGATCATGCGATCGTCGGCAGTCGCGGCCCTGATCATATTCCTTTATGCGTGTTCTCCCGTAACGCCTGCGCGCCTGCAGAAATCTTTGGAGGCCACGGAGAGGCAGTTCCAGGATCATACCGGATTTGTTCTCTACGATCCGGAGAAGGGGAAAACAATAGTTGAGTTCAACGGAGACCGCTATTTCACGCCGGCGTCGAACACGAAAATCTTTACACTGTTTGCCTCCCTTCGCATCCTGGGGGATTCGGTTCCCGCCGTCCACTACTCCCAGAAAGGTGATTCGTTGATCTTCTGGGGCACGGGTGATCCCTCTTTCCTGTACAGCGAGGTGACGGGCGATTCAACCGTTTACCATTTTCTGGTGAATGCGCCGCAGGACCTTTACTTCTCCCAGACAAACTTCCATACCACACGATTTGGCAGCGGTTGGGCCTGGGATGATTATAACTCTCGCTATTCACCGGAGCGATCACCCTTTCCGATGTATGGAAATCTGGTCACGGTAATCGCCGACCATGAAATTCTGGACATCAGACCAAAGACGCTGGCGCCGGATTTTATCACCGGCGCGCCGCGCGAAAGGGCGCGCATTGATCGCAGCGAGTTTAAGAATGAGTTTACCGCGTATCCTGCGGATCGCATCACAACTGTGCGCGAGCTAAATGTACCCTTCCGGGCCGACTCAACAACTATCGTCAAACTTCTGTCAGATACCCTTGGCCGCCCGGTACTTCACGCGAACGAGCCACTTCCGCAACGGCGAAATACTCTTTACAGTGTTCACGTCGACAGCCTTTACAAAGTAATGATGCAGGAAAGCGATAATTTCATCGCCGAACAATTGTTGCTGCTGTGCGCTCAGGTGCTAACGGATTCTTTAAAAACGGAAATAGCGATTGATTATGTGAAGAAGCATTTTCTTAATGACCTGGTCGATGAGCCCGTATGGGTCGATGGATCGGGTCTTTCCCGCTATAATCTCTTTACCCCGCGGTCCATCGTTCAGTTGTGGCAGAAAATTGATGCAACGATCCCGCGGGATCGCCTGTTTCCGTTACTCGCGACGGGCGGAGTCAGCGGCACACTTCGAAATTGGTACCGGGGCGAAACGCCTTTTATCTTCGGAAAGACCGGGACACTTAGCAATAACCATTGCTTGAGCGGTTTTCTGATCACCCGAAAAGGAAAGGTGCTGATCTTTTCTTTTATGAACAGCAATTACGTCCGGTCGGGAACAGCCATACGGCAAAACATGGAGCGGATCTTGCGAGACATTCACGAACACTATTGACATGAGGAGGAGCAGAAACAGTTGGTTGAGCCTGGCATTGGTCACAATGCTATTTCCCTGGTCGGGCAAGGCGCAGGAGGCCGACAGCCTTGATATTAAGATCGGACAAATGCTGTTGATAGGATTTCCCGGGCCCAAAGTTGACAATCTGGTGCTCGAGGAAGTTCGCCGCGGAAAGGTGGGCTCCATCATCATCTTTGAGAAGAACATCCCCCGGACAAACTCTTTTGTCAATCTCAAGAAGATCGTGTGGACTTATCAACAGGCAGCACCGATTCCTCTCTTCATAGCGATTGATCAGGAGGGAGGCCGCGTAAACCGGTTGAAAGACAAATACGGATTTCCGCGTTCCATTACTGCCGAAGCGATGGGGAAGGCAAACACCCTTGACTCGGTGCGCTTCTATGCAGAGGCAACGGCTGCGACACTTGCCGGTTTGGGTATAAACCTCAACTTTGCTCCGGTCGTGGACCTTGCCTCAAATCCAGACAATCCCATTATCGCCCGCTATGGTCGGGCGTTTAGCGCTGACGAAGATTCGGTGGCGCTTCTCGCGGCAGAGTTTATCCGTGCACATCGGAAATTCAATGTTCTCACCTCTCCAAAACACTTTCCGGGACATGGGAGCTCCCAGGCAGATACTCACCTGGGTATGGCAGATGTCACACAACAATGGGAGGAACGCGAGCTCAAGCCGTATCGGCTGTTGATTGACTCTGGGTTGGTTGATGCGATCATGACGGCTCACATTGTGAACCGAAATCTCGACCCGGAGGGCCGGCCGGGGACGCTGTCGCATCACATTCTGCACGGTATCCTCCGCGAACGCCTGGGCTACGATGGCGTCATATTCTCCGATGATATGCAGATGCATGCTATTGCCCGACATTTCGGTCTGGAGGAAGCGATCCGTCTCGCCATACTGGCTGGAGTTGATATCATGACATTTTCAAACAACATCTCCGGTAGCGCTGAACGAACAGTCGACAAGGTGCACGCCATAATTCGCGGCATGGTGGAGTCGGGTACAATTTCGCGGGAGCGAATAGACGAAAGCTTTCGCCGTATCATTGCACTGAAACAAAGACTGTACGCTCCCGACGCGACCGAACGTCTTCACCAGGAAATCCGCTCGTTGAAGATGTCGCTCAACGACGCGATAGAAGCTGTGCGCGATGTGAACCAGAACATTCAGGAAGAACAGCCCTCGCCTGGTAAGAAAAAGAAAAAACAATAGTTTGCTTTTAACCTTCCTCGAGGTATCAAAGACAACGATTACCGATCATGGCCATTTCGATAAGAGACATCCGTCCCACCGACAATTCCGCAATGGAAAACATCATTCGTTCGGTTATGACGGAATTCGGAGCCAGCGGACAAGGATTTGCAATTCACGACGATGAAGTTGCTCAGATGGCGGAAGCTTACCTTGGCCCAAAGGCGAAGTATTTTGTGTGTGAAGAAGATGAAAGGATTCTTGGAGGAGCAGGGGTTGCTCCGCTAAAGGGGGGCGATGCCGATACCTGCGAGCTGAGGAAGATGTATATACTTCCGGAGGGCCGCGGTCGTGGGTTGGGAGAAACTCTTCTCCGCCATTGCCTGCGCGAGGCCGCGGTCATGGGTTACCGGTACTGCTATATCGAGACATTCAACACCATGGCAGCGGCGATGAAGCTGTACGAACGACTGGGCTTTTTTCGTATACCCGGGCCGTTGGGAAAGACCGGACACTTTTCCTGCGACCACTTTTATCTGATGGACCTTCACGGGCAGTCTATTGCCGGCGAAGGCAACAGATAATGTATTTAATCGTCAGCAATCATAAACAGAGCGTTCGAAAAGAGCATTTTCCCGTTCTCCCAAAAACCTCTGAACAAGGGATTGTCAACAAAGTACACAATGTGGCCCCTGCCGTGTTCGTAAACACCTAACTGCAGACTATTTTTCAGGCGTTGGTTGGCAAAGTATCCGGCGAAGCCCTGTATGGGCTTGACCTCGGACCCGAAGCGAGAAACATTCCAGCCATGATCAAGCGGCGCGAATCGGCGACCATGTGTTTTCAATGTATAGTAATTGTCGCCGACTCCGAAGCTCAGCGGATGAGACGAGTCGAGATCGACCTTGTACACCGCCCCTGAAATCGTTTCGGATACTTGACGACGTTCGCGTTCCCGGTACTGCGCAACGGTTTGGCTCGTGTTCGAATATTCGAGCTGCTTTCGCTCCTCGTCGTTAGCAAATCGCGTCAGTCCATAGCCGGTTTTCTCCACGAACGCATTCATGGCGTTGCCAATAACCACGAGCCTGCCACCGTCCCGAACCCAGACGAGAATTTTCTCGAGGAGAGCATCATCAAAAATAGTGTAGTAACCCTCGGGCACCACAAGCACATCATAATTTTCCAGTCGCGCCCTTTGCAGATAGCGCGTCCGTATTTGCGTCACGGGATAACCTATTTGTTGTTCAAAGAAGTGCCATACTTCTCCCGACGAGAGCGATGAGGTCTCATCGCCAAATGCGGTTGCGATGCGGGGAGGATGGAGAAGTCGAAGCTGTCGCGATCCAAAGTCGGCACCCGACTCGACGAGGCCGGTTGTCGAAGGATAGATAACTCGATTCATCTCACGGGCAAGTTCCTGGACGGTAGCATCGAAATCGGTAAGGGCTTCATTGTTTCTACGAGTTACAACGAGGGTGCCGGGCTCAAATGATTCGCCGTTCAGGGAGAAACTTTCTACGGCTGAGCGCACTGTGAAACCAGCGTTGATGAGTTTGCTTAGAAAGGCAACATCCGTCAGGCTCCTATATCGAAAAATGTAAGCGTAGGGTTCGGAGTTCTTTTCAGGCGACACGTTGATTTGCGGACTCCAGGGTTTAACAACGTCGACCCGGTCCTGCAAAGCCCAGGCGTCCAGTCCCATGGCGTAGAAGGGATTCCACGCGGTGATGTCATAGGTCAGCGAATCAGGCAGTGGAGGTTGAGGCTCGAAGATGGCGGTGATAAATCGGCTGCGCGGTTGATATACGTTGATGACCAGATCGCCGGGAGAAACGTCAACCTTCCCGGAAGTTTGAGTCAGGAACTGAAATCCGTTCAGCGACCGGCGTGGAG
>Ga0079224_100005657_pt1 | contig 16446 bp, 12 predicted proteins | sample Stecom2015_FD_80414 | JGI IMG/M metagenome (GOLD analysis project Ga0079224, IMG submission 80414) | Agricultural soil microbial communities from Utah to study Nitrogen management - Steer compost 2015 | ecosystem: Environmental > Terrestrial > Soil > Agricultural land | place: USA: Utah... | reverse complement strand
GGGTCTATCCCTATTTATAGCCTGCGGCGCAACCCCGAACCAACAGAGCATTCGCGATTGTTCTAGTCCAGGATTACAAACTTAAACGAAACACACCTTGGCAAAGAAGACAAATAATGGTCGAATAGACTTCTCCTCCGTAGAGAAAGTTCTCGACTACCCGGATTTTCTGGATCTGCAGCTCCAGTCTTTCAAAGATTTTCTCCAGATAGAAACGCCTGCGGAAAAACGACAGAATGAGGGTCTTTACAAGGTTTTTGCCGAAAACTTTCCTATCAGCGATTCGCGTGAAAACTTTGTGCTCGAATTTGTCGATTACACTATCGACCCGCCGAAGTACAGTGTCGACGAGTGCATCGATAGGGGCCTCACCTTCTCGGTGCCCCTGAAGGCAAAATTGCGCCTTACCTGCAACGATGAGGACAACGAAGACTTCGAAACCATCGAGCAGGAAGTATTCCTGGGCAACATCCCTTACATGACCGAGAAAGGGTCTTTTGTGATCAATGGCGCTGAACGTGTTATTGTTTCTCAGCTGCATCGGTCACCCGGCGTGTTCTTCGCCATGAGCAAGCACACCAACGGCACCAAGTTGTACTCTGCCCGGATTATCCCTTTTAAAGGCTCCTGGATCGAGTTCGCAACTGACGTTAACGCCGTCATGTATGCCTACATCGACAGAAAGAAGAAGTTCCCCGTAACGACGCTGCTGCGTGCTATCGGATACGGATCGGATAAGGATATCCTCGACCTCTTCGGTCTCTCCGAGGAAGTGGAGGCAAACAAAAATACACTCAAGAAAGTAACCGGCCGTCGACTGGCTGCGCGGGTCCTGAAAACATGGACGGAAGATTTCGTCGATGAGGATACCGGTGAGGTCGTCTCTATCGACCGGAATGAAGTGCTCCTCGAGCGCGATCACGTCATTGAGGCGGAAGACCTCGATATAATTCTTGAGTCAGGAACAAAGTCGATTATTCTGCACCGCGATGATATAAACATCTCGGATTACAATATCATTTTCAATACGCTCGCCAAGGATACTTCGAACTCGGAGAAAGAAGCGGTCGAGTATATTTACCGTCAGCTTCGCAATACTGAAGCTCCTGACGAGCAAACGGCGCGCGACATCATCCAGAGCCTTTTCTTCAGTGAAAAGCGCTACGACCTGGGCGAAGTTGGACGCTATCGTATAAACAAAAAACTCGGCCTGGACCTCGGCTACGATCAGCGCGTTCTGACGAAGGAGGATATTATCCTCATCGTGAAATACCTGATTGGCCTTATCAACTCGAAGGCTGTTGTTGATGATATCGATCACCTGAGCAACCGCCGGGTAAGAACCGTAGGTGAGCAGTTGTACTCCCAGTTCGGCGTTGGCCTCGCCCGTATGGCGCGGACGATCAAAGAGCGAATGAATGTCCGCGACAATGAGGACTTCAAACCTGTCGACCTGATCAATGCCCGGACGCTTTCGTCGGTCATTAACTCGTTCTTTGGAACGAACCAGCTCTCACAGTTCATGGATCAGACCAACCCGTTGGCGGAGATCACGCACAAACGGCGTATGTCAGCACTCGGTCCGGGTGGACTTTCGCGGGAACGCGCAGGCTTTGAGGTGCGTGACGTTCATTATACTCACTATGGCCGTCTGTGTACCATTGAGACGCCGGAAGGTCCGAACATCGGTTTGATTTCATCCCTTTGCGTTCACGCAAAGGTCAACAAGATGGGCTTTATCGAAACGCCCTACCGTAAGATTGAAAACGGTAAGGTGAAGCTTAAGGATCCCGTGGTGTTCCTGACCGCTGAAGAAGAAGACGCTAACTATATCGCCCAGGCAAGCGTACCGCTTAAGCCGACCGGTGAGGTCGATGCGGAACGCGTGAAGTCGCGCTTTGAGGGTGACTTCCCTGTTGTGGAGCCGAATGATTTGCGTTACATGGACGTGGCACCCAACCAGATCGTTTCGGTTGCTGCTTCGCTGATTCCGTTCCTTGAGCACGATGATGCAAACCGCGCGCTCATGGGATCGAACATGCAACGCCAGGCCGTGCCGCTTATGCGTCCGGAGGCACCTATCGTGGGTACCGGTCTCGAGGGTCGCGTGGCAATCGATTCGCGCGCGCTGATTCTGGCTGAAGGCGATGGTGTTGTCGAATTCGTCGACGCCAAGAAAATCACGATCAAGTACGACATTACTGACGAACAACGTCTCGTGAGCTTCGATAATGAGTTCAAGACGTATAACCTGATCAAGTTCCGTAGAACGAACCAGGATACCTGCATCAACCTGACGCCTATTGTTCGCAAAGGTCAGCGCGTAAAGGCGGGACAACCGCTTTGCGAGGGCTATGCCACACAAAATGGCGAGCTGGCACTCGGCCGTAACCTTCTGGTGGCTTACATGCCCTGGCAGGGTTACAACTTCGAGGATGCGATCGTTATTTCTGAGCGCGTTGTACGCGATGATATTTACACTTCTATACACATAGAAGAATTCGAACTGGAAGTCCGCGATACCAAACGCGGAGAGGAAGAGCTGACTTCGGAAATCCCGAACGTTAGCGAGGAAGCTGTCAAGCATCTTGATGAAAACGGTATCATCCGAATTGGTGCTGAAGTCAAGGAAGGAGATATCCTTATCGGTAAGATTACGCCGAAAGGTGAAACAGATCCTACACCGGAAGAAAAACTTCTTCGCGCCATCTTTGGAGACAAAGCCGGCGACGTGAAGGATGCCTCGCTTAAGGCACCGCCATCCCTGAAGGGTGTGGTTATCGATACCAAGCTTTTCTCACGACCGAAGCGCGATAAAGATGTTCGTAACAAGTCGAAGAAAGAGCTGGATACACTGCGGGCTAACTATAGCAAACAGTTGAGTGCCCTCCGCGAGGAGATGATCAAGAAGCTTACAACGCTACTGAATGGTAAAACCAGCAATGGCGTTAAGCACAAGTTCGGTGACGAACTTGTAAGCAAAGGAGTGAAGTTCAGCGCGAAGGTGATCGAGAACAACCTGTTCCCCGATAAAAACATCTATCGCGATGAGAGCAGCTACAATGTGCCCGAAGAGGTGAACCTGATTGCTGACGTTAGTCTCGAGAACTGGACGACTGACGAGCATACCAATGAGTTAGTGGCCCAGACGGTTAAGAACTATCTGAACAAGCGCAATCAGTATGCCGGTGAGTTCAAACGCGAGCGGTTTACCCTCGAAGTGGGAGACGAGCTTCCCACGGGAATTGTACAACTGGCCAAGGTTTATATCGCTAAGAAGCGCAAGCTTAAAGTGGGTGATAAGATGGCCGGACGCCACGGTAACAAAGGTGTTGTCGCAAGGATCGTACGTGAGGAAGATATGCCGTTCCTGGAAGACGGAACACCGATCGATATCTGTCTCAACCCGCTAGGTGTACCTTCGCGGATGAACCTTGGACAGATCTATGAAACCGTGTTGGCGTGGGCCGGTTTGAAACTGGGCAGAAAATACGCCACACCGATCTTCGACGGTGCTTCGCTGGAAGACGTTCAGGCAGAGCTCAAGGAGGCAGGTCTCCCGGATTACGGAAGGACTTATCTCTTCGACGGTCTGACCGGAGAAAAATTCGACCAGCCCGTTACCGTCGGAATGGCCTATATGTTGAAACTGGGTCACCTTGTCGACGACAAGATGCACGCGCGTTCAATCGGGCCTTACTCGCTCATCACTCAGCAGCCGCTGGGAGGTAAAGCGCAGTTCGGTGGTCAGCGCTTTGGTGAAATGGAGGTGTGGGCACTTGAAGCATTCGGTGCGGCTCACATTCTGCAGGAAATCCTTACTGTGAAGTCGGACGACGTCATTGGAAGGGCCAAGGCATATGAAGCTATCGTTAAGGGCGAAAACATGCGCAAGCCAAATATCCCTGAGTCGTTTAACGTACTTGTTCACGAGCTCAGAGGTCTTGCGCTCGAGATCACCATGGATTAGGAACCACATCAGCACCGCGAGCCTGCAAACAGCAGGCTGCGGCTGATTAAAAGAAGTGGTGTTAACTTGTAATAACTGAAAACCCGGAATATGTCTTTCAGAAAAAATAAAAAGATCAACAACGATTTCTCGAAGATCACCATCAGCCTGGCTTCGCCCGAATCAATTCTGGAAAGCTCCCATGGTGAGGTGACGCAGCCGGAGACGATCAACTACCGGACCTACAAACCCGAGATGGGTGGGTTGTTCTGCGAAAGGATCTTCGGCCCTGTGAAGGACTGGGAATGTCATTGTGGAAAGTATAAGCGTATTCGCTATAAGGGTATCATCTGCGACCGCTGTGGCGTAGAGGTTACCGAGAAGAAGGTGCGGCGTGAGCGTATGGGACACATCGAACTGGTGGTGCCCGTAGCGCATATCTGGTATTTCCGCTCGCTGCCGAATAAGATTGGATATCTGATCGGACTTCCTACCAAGAAGCTGGATCAGATTATTTACTATGAACGCTATGTCGTAATTCAACCGGGTATTAAGGAAGAGGACGGTATCAACCGACTTGATTTCCTCACGGAAGAAGAATACCTCGATATCGTTGATAAACTCCCTCGTGAGAATCAGTTGCTCGACGACAACGATCCTAAGAAGTTTATCGCCAAGATGGGGGCCGAGGCCCTTGAAATGCTCCTGGCGCGTACGGAGCTCGATACGCTTTCGTACGAACTTCGCCATCAGGCGGCTACTGATACTTCGCAGCAACGCAAGGCCGAGGCGCTTAAGCGCCTGAAAGTGGTTGAGGCGTTCCGTGAAGCTCGCACCCGCATTGAAAACCGTCCTGAGTGGATGGTGATTAAGATGGTCCCGGTAATTCCGCCGGAACTGCGTCCGCTCGTGCCGTTGGATGGAGGTCGCTTTGCGACGTCCGACCTCAACGACCTGTATCGCAGGGTGATTATCCGCAATAACCGCCTCAAGCGTCTGATCGATATCAAAGCCCCCGAAGTGATTCTCCGCAACGAGAAACGCATGCTTCAAGAGGCTGTTGATTCTCTGTTCGATAACTCCCGCAAGGTGAATGCTGTGCGCTCCGATGGAAACCGCGCCCTGAAATCACTTAGCGACATGCTCAAAGGAAAGCAAGGACGCTTCCGTCAGAACCTTCTCGGTAAACGCGTCGACTACTCAGGTCGTTCGGTTATCGTGGTGGGTCCGGAGTTGAAGCTCCATGAGTGTGGTTTGCCGAAAGACATGGCGGCAGAGTTGTTTAAGCCGTTTATCATTCGGAAGCTTATAGAAAGAGGTATAGTCAAGACGGTGAAGTCGGCGAAGAAAATCGTCGATCGTAAGGATCCGGTTATCTGGGATATTCTTGAGAATGTATTGAAAGGACACCCGGTTCTTTTGAACCGCGCTCCTACGCTTCACAGACTCGGTATTCAGGCATTCCAGCCGAAACTGATCGAGGGTAAGGCTATCCAGCTGCACCCGCTTGTGTGTACGGCCTTTAACGCTGACTTTGACGGTGACCAGATGGCGGTTCACGTGCCCCTGGGGCAGGAAGCGATTCTGGAAGCATCACTTCTGATGTTGTCGTCGCACAACATTCTCAACCCGGCTAACGGTGCGCCTATTACCGTTCCTTCTCAGGACATGGTTCTCGGGCTGTACTATTTGACGAAAGGAAGGAAGTCGACACCGGAAATGCCGGTACCTGGCGAAGGCAGGAGATTCTATTCGGCCGAAGAAGTGATCATCGCGTACAACGAAAGGAAAGTATCGAAGCATGCTTACATTAAAGTGCGCGTCGAAACCCGCGATAAAGCGACCGGCGAACTTCGTAGCCAGATTATTGACACCACCGTCGGACGCGTAATCTTTAACCAGTACGTTCCTGAGGAAGTAGGTTTTGTTGATGAACTGCTGACCAAGAAGAAGCTGCAGGGCATTATCGCCGACGTATTCAAGCGTGCAGGTCAGGCGAAGACTGCGAAGTTCCTCGATGACATCAAGGATCTTGGATTCCAGATGGCGTACAAGGGCGGATTGTCGATGGGTCTGAACGATGTGAAGATTCCTGTTGAAAAGCAGAAGCTGGTAGCCGGAGCTCAGGAAGAAGTTGATGCCGTTTGGAACAACTATATGATGGGTCTTATCACGGATAACGAGCGCTACAATCAGGTGATCGATATCTGGACAAGAACCAACACGCTCTTGACGAATACATTGATGAAGCAACTGGAAGAAGATAACCAGGGCTTCAACTCGATCTATATGATGATGCACTCCGGTGCACGGGGTTCGCGCGAGCAGATCCGTCAGTTGGGTGGTATGCGCGGTCTTATGGCCAAGCCGCAGAAGAACCTTGCCGGGTCGGTGGGATCAATCATCGAGAACCCGATTCTCTCCAACTTCAAGGAAGGTCTCGATGTATTGGAGTACTTTATCTCTACTCACGGTGCGCGTAAAGGTCTTGCCGATACGGCCCTCAAGACGGCCGATGCCGGATACCTGACCCGTAGGTTGGTCGATGTGGCACACGATCTCGTAATCACCGAGGAGGATTGCGGTACGCTTCGCGGTTTGAAGGTGACAGCCTTGAAAGACAACGAAGATATCGTCGAACCTTTGTCGGAGCGTATTGTCGGACGCGTGACGGTTCACGCCGTTTACGATCCGCTTACTGAGGAAATGATCGTTGACGCCAATCAGGAAATTACCGAAGAGATTGCCCGCAAGATCGAGGATACTGCTATTGAGGAAGTGGAGATTCGTTCACTGCTCACCTGCGAGTCGAAGGTCGGTGGCTGTGCGAAGTGTTACGGACGTAACCTCGCAACCGGTCACATGGTTCAGGCCGGAGAGGCGGTTGGAGTTATCGCCGCTCAGTCGATCGGTGAACCGGGTACCCAGCTTACTCTCCGTACGTTCCACGTAGGGGGTACGGCATCGAATATCGCTGTCGAAGCGAACATCAAAGCGAAGTTCCCCGGTGTGGTTGAGTTTGAAGGTGTCCGCGTGGTTGAAAGCACGGACAACGATAACAACCCGGTCCGTGTCGTTATGGGGCGGACAGGCGAAGTTCGTATCGTCGACAAGGAGAAGAATCGCGTGTTGATTTCCAACAACGTCCCGTACGGTGCGATTCTCCGCGTGAAAGATGGCCAGACCGTCGAAAAAGGAGATGAGCTCTGCTACTGGGATCCGTACAACGCGGTAATCCTGTCCGAGTTTGACGGTACCGTGGAATATGAATCGATTATCGAGGGTATAACGTTCAAGGAAGAGTCTGATGAACAGACAGGTCACCGTGAGAAAGTTATTACCGATACACGTGATAAGACGAAAAACCCTGCGTTGATCATCAAGGGTAAGAATGAGACTAAGGCTTACAACATTCCTGTGGGTGCTCACCTTGCGGTTGACGAAGGTGATAAAATTAAGGCCGGGCAGGTGTTGGCGAAGATCCCTCGTACAATGGGTAAGTCGCGCGACATCACCGGTGGTCTGCCGCGCGTAACTGAACTGTTTGAGGCGCGTAACCCGTCTAACCCCGCAGTGGTTAGTGAAATCGACGGTGTTGTAACCTATGGAGGCATCAAGCGCGGTAACAGGGAGATCTTCATCGAATCGCGCGATGGCGTTCAGAAACGCTATCTCGTGCCGCTGTCGAAGCATATCCTCGTGCAGGACAACGACTTCGTGAAGGCCGGTCAGCCGCTGTCTGACGGAAGCATTACCCCGTCCGACATCCTGCTCATCAAAGGCCCTACGGCAGTTCAGGAGTATCTCGTGAACGAGATCCAGGAGGTTTACCGTCTCCAGGGTGTGAAGATCAACGACAAACACATTGAGGCTATCGTAAGCCAGATGATGCAGAAAGTCGAGATCATCGATCCGGGCGATACCAACTTCCTCCCGGGTGAATACGTGGATAAGTTCGTATTCCGTGAGGAGAACGATGCGATCATCGATAAGAAGGTTGTCACTGACGCAGGCGAGTCGAACGTGTTGAAGCCGGGTCAGATTGTCACGCCGCGTGAACTGCGCGACGAGAATTCCCGTCTCCGCAGAAACGACCAGAAACTTGTTGAGGTACGCGATGCAATGCCGGCGGTATCCCGTCCGACCCTGCAGGGTATTACCCAGGCGTCACTGAAGACGGAGAGCTGGTTGTCGGCGGCTTCGTTCCAGGAAACCACCAAGGTCCTCAGCGAAGCGGCTATCCGCGGAAAAACCGACTGGCTGATGGGTATGAAGGAGAACGTGATCGTGGGTCACCTCATCCCGGCCGGTACCGGACAGCGCGCCTTCAACGACCTTATCGTCACTCACAAAGACGAGTACGATGCGTTGACAAGCGCCGAGTCAAAACCGAAGGAAAAAGAGCTTCAGGATTAATTGCCGTTGAGGTGATAATCCCGGACCTTAAATGAAACAACAGTCATTGGTTACAGGAGTAATCCTGTGACCAATGACTTTTTGATTTTGATGGCGGGGAAGTATGGGGATCGGCAAGGAATAACTTTTCGATAGTTATGGCGGAGGAAAATAAGAACAAAGCGGCGCAGAACCAGATCAACATCGAGTTGACCGAGGAGATCGCCGAGGGGATTTATTCCAACCTGGCGATGATTGCTCACTCGAACAGCGAGTTTGTGATCGACTTTATTCGTTTGATGCCGGGCGTGCCGAAGGCAAAGGTGAAATCGCGGATTGTTATCACGCCTGAGCACGCGAAACGATTTCTGGCGGCCTTGAAGGACAACATTGAGAAGTATGAGGCGTCGTTCGGCGCCATTAAGCGGACGGAAGATATGCCCAAGTTCCCGATGAATTTCGGCGGGACGATGGGAGAAGCCTAGGGACGAAAAAATCCGGAAAACGGCGATTTTGGCCAAATTATGCCGGAAAATCTTGAGTAACTATTTTGTAAGGAGTCTGAGTTATTATACCTTTGCACTCCTAATTTTGACAGGACATTAATTTAAGAGTATAAATGCCTACCATTCAACAACTTGTAAGAAAAGGAAGGAAGAAGCTGACCTTCAAATCGAAGTCACCCGCCTTGGATTCCTGCCCGCAGCGTCGCGGCGTGTGTACCCGTGTGTACACGACCACGCCTAAGAAGCCGAATTCGGCGATGCGTAAGGTAGCCAGGGTAAGACTTACCAACGGTAAGGAGGTCAATGCCTACATCCCCGGGGAAGGCCACAATCTGCAGGAGCACTCTATTGTGTTGATCCGTGGTGGAAGGGTAAAAGACCTTCCCGGTGTGCGTTACCACATCATCCGTGGCGCGCTTGACACCGCTGGTGTGAATGGCAGGGCTCAGGCTCGTTCTAAATACGGTGCAAAACGTCCTAAGGCGGGTGCTGCTCCTGCCGCGAAAAAATAATCGGTCCAAGTCATGAGAAAGTCAAAACCTAGAAAAAGATACTTACTACCTGATCCGAAGTTCCAGGATACGCTGGTAACCAAGTTCGTTAATTACCTTATGGAAAGAGGTAAGAAGAGCACAGCTTATCAGATTTTCTACGATGCTGTGGAACTGGTTGAGAAGAAAACCAACGAGAATGGCCTTGAGGTTTGGAAAAGGGCTATGAGCAACCTCACTCCATCGGTAGAAGTAAAGAGCCGTCGTGTAGGCGGGGCAACCTTCCAGGTTCCGGTCGAAATTCGCCCTGAGCGCAAGGTTAACCTCACCATCAAGTGGATGATCGACTACGCACGGGCGCGCGGTGAGAAGACGATGATGGACAGACTGGCCGCTGAAATAATCGCTGCCTCCAAAGGTGAAGGTGCCGCTATCAAGAAGAAAGACGATACCCACCGGATGGCCGAGGCGAACAAAGCATTCTCGCATTTCAGATTCTAATAAGCACATACATAAATGGCAAGAGATCTCAGATTCACCAGGAATATCGGTATTGCCGCCCACATCGACGCGGGGAAGACCACGACGACGGAGCGTATCCTCTACTATTCGGGTGTAAACTATAAGCTTGGTGAGACCCACGAGGGTTCTGCAACGATGGACTGGATGGAGCAGGAGCAGGAGCGTGGTATTACCATCACTTCTGCAGCTACCACCGTACCGTGGAATTACCGCGGCCAACAATATCACATCAACATTATTGATACGCCTGGTCACGTCGACTTTACCGTTGAGGTGAACCGTTCCCTGCGCGTGCTCGATGGTCTGGTGTTTCTTTTCAGCTCGGTCGATGGCGTTGAACCGCAGTCGGAAACGAACTGGCGTCTTGCTGATAATTACAAAGTCGCTCGCATTGGGTTTGTTAACAAGATGGACCGTGCCGGCGCGGATTTCCTCGGCGTTTGCAAGCAGGTAAAGGAGCGTCTGGGTAGCAATTCAGTAGCGCTTCAGTTGCCTATCGGTGCCGAAGATAATTTTAAAGGTGTTGTTGACCTGGTGTACAACCGGGCTATGATCTGGAATGAGGAAGATAAAGGGATGACCTTTACTGAAGTTCCTATTCCGGATGATATGAAGGAGGATGTTGCGACTTATCGCGAGAAACTTCTTGAGGCAGTAGCTGAATATGACGAGTCATTGATGGAGAAATTCTTCAACGATCCGTCAACTATCACTGAGGAGGAAATTCTGACTGCCCTGCGTAAGGCGACAATCGACATGAAGATTGTCCCGATGCTCTGCGGGTCGTCTTTCCGGAATAAAGGGGTTCAGACCATGCTCGATTACGTCATGGAGCTGCTTCCTTCACCGCTTGACAAGGACAATATCATCGGACACGATCCTAACACGGACGCCGATGTAGTGTTGAAGCCCGATCCGAAGGAGCCTTTTGCTGCCCTCGCATTTAAGATTGCAACGGATCCGTTCGTAGGTCGTCTGTGCTTCGTTCGCGCTTACGCCGGAATTCTTGAGTCGGGCTCTTATGTGTACAATACGCGGTCTGGCAACAAGGAGCGTATCTCGCGTATCTTCCAAATGCACGCGAATAAGCAAAACCAGATCGAACGCCTCGAGGCAGGTGATATCGGAGCGGTCGTCGGATTTAAGGATATCAAAACCGGAGATACTCTTTGCGACGAGAAGCGCAAGGTTGTTCTCGAATCGATGATCTTCCCCGAGCCCGTTATCGGCTACGCTATTGAACCGAAGAAACAGGCCGACGCTGACAAGCTCGGCATGGCTATCGGAAAACTCGTCGAAGAGGATCCTACTCTTCGTGTGCATACCGACCAGGAGACCGGTCAGACCATCCTCCGCGGTATGGGTGAATTGCACCTCGAGATTATTATCGACCGACTCAGACGTGAATTCAAGGTAGAGATTAACCAGGGCGCTCCCCAGGTTGCTTACAAGGAAGCACTCACCAAGAATGTTGATCATAAGGAGGTCTACAAGAAACAAACGGGTGGTCGCGGTAAATTTGCCGATATTGTGTTCGAAATCGGGCCCCGCGAGGACGAGAAGGAAGGCCTCGAATTTGTTAACGAGATTGTTGGTGGTGTTATCCCCAAAGAATTTATCACGCCGATTCAGAAGGGCTTCGAATCAGCGATGGCGAACGGACCGCTTGCCGGCTATCCGATCGACTCGATGAAGGTTCGTCTGTACCACGGTTCGTTCCACGATGTGGACTCCGACGCCCTCTCGTTTGAGATGGCAGCTCGTCTCGGCTTCAAGGAAGCGGCTGCAAAGGCTGCGCCGATTCTGCTCGAGCCGATTATGTCAGTCGAGGTTCTCTGCCCCGATGAGTACACGGGTTCGGTTACCGGTGACCTTAACAGAAGAAGAGGAGCTCTGAAGGGAATGGATACCCGTGCAGGATCTCAGGTCGTGAAGGCAGATGTGCCGCTGTCTGAGTTGTTTGGCTACGTAACTGATTTGCGTACCATCACCTCCGGACGTGCTTCCGCCTCTCTGACATTCTCACATTATGCGCCGGTTCCCAAGAACCTGGCCGACAAAGTGATCGAAGAAGTGAAAGGCACAGCGATGGCGAAGTAATTCGTCACTCGTAATTCGTAATTTGATAACAGGATTTAGGCGATTTCCTCAACACGCGATAGTATGAACCAAAAGATTAGAATTAAACTGAAGTCTTACGACCACAACCTCGTCGATAAATCGTCGGAGAAGATCGTAAGAGCTGTGAAGGCTACCGGCGCCGTAGTAAGCGGTCCTATTCCGTTGCCCACTGAAAAGGAGAAGTTTACGGTGCTTCGTTCGCCGCACGTTAACAAGAAATCGCGTGAGCAATTTCAGCTTTGCACCTACAAGCGCCTTGTTGACATCTACAGCAATAGCGCCAAGACCGTCGATGCTTTGATGAAGCTTGAGCTTCCCAGCGGTGTCGATGTTGAGATCAAGGTGTAAAAGGAGTTTTGATTTTAGAGACTTTAAGCCATCCGGTAACCGGATGGCTTTTTGTTTTTGTCCTCGCCATCATACGGAATCGGAAGCACTCTCGCGCAGTAGCCGTGCATAGTCATCCGGCGTGTCAAGGTCAAAGTCGCCTCCTGCAAAAGGAATGAGACATGTCGTCGTTAAGTTTTCCTGAATGATTGGTTTTGCCCCCTGATGGTCCGGAAGATTCCTCAGTCGTGGAAAGTGGATTTTGTCAAAGACCGCGGGTACGCCGGGACCTCCGCGGTATTCTGCGGCCACTATTGAGTTCCGGCCCGTCTGGTACTGTTCGATCAAAGACCTGATGACGTTTGAAGAGAGAAATGGTTGGTCGCAAACAGCGATAATTACCGCATCGGGGTGGTAATGATCCTCGATGTGGGCCAGACCCGCCTTGAGTGAGCTTCCAATGCCGCGGTTCCAGATGGGGTTTATAATGACCTCAACTCGCAAGGGATGAATGTGTTGTCGATGTTCGTCGGCCCGATCGCCGAGCACAACAAGAACGTTTTCGACTGAAGCTTCTTGTATGATGCGGACGGTCCGGGTCAACATCGATTCACCGCCGAAGGTGAGCAACTGCTTTGATCGGCCCATGCGGGTGGATGAGCCGGCGGCTAGAACGAGCGCCACATACCTTTTCATACCCTCAATTTAATACGTCGCTACAGCTTTGAAAAGGCCGAATGATCCCCGCCCCTGTTTTTTGTGTTGCGGCTTTTTCTATCTTAGTAGAATATACTTGCGCATCGTGAGTATCGAAGTGTATGGCTACGAATCACAACAACAGTTCCGGGCTCTTTCAGCTCTTCTTTGATGAGTCTGACGAGTTGTATTCGATCTTCGATAAGGATATGCGGTACGTGCAGGTTAACGACGCATTCCTTCGGACCTTCCATTTGAAGCGGGAGGATGTCATCGGTCGACATCTTTCCGAGGTGTCGCCCGATGTGCGCAAATCCGGACGGCTTTCCGTTTACGAGGAGGTTCAGCGCACTGGGGGAATGAGGATATTTGATGCGACTCTTCATCCCAGTCTTGGGAAGATTCGTGTGCGCATCAAAGTATTCAAAGTAGGTGACGGTATTGGAGCGGTGATGCAGAATATCACCGATTTGCACAATGCAATCGAGGAGCTCGACACGATTTCATACCGGTCGTCGCACGATCTGAGTTCTCCTATTACAAGTATTCTCGGTTTGGTGAATCTTGCTGAACGCGATGTCACGGACCTGGATTCTGCTCACGAATATTTTCAGATGATTGGCGAGCGAGCGAAGGATATGGCTCGGCTGTTAAAGCAAATACGGGCAACCATGCGCATTCGGCGTGGCGAGCAAGTTGCACATCCTATCGACTTTCGCGATCTCTGTGATAAGGTTTTAAGCGCGGTCAAACAGGAACATGATGGTGTTCCACATTCGGTTTCGTTGGATGTCAATGTCCATCGTGAGTTTTTCGGCGACCGCTATCTGCTCGGAGTAATCATGGAGAATCTGATCGACAACTCGTTTAAATACGGTCTTGACAAAGCAGGACAGTTAACGCTTTCAGTTGCTATCCACGAAAAAGGAAACGGTGTGACCATCGACGTTACCGACTGTGGTCCTGGTATTGCCGAGGAGTACCATGAAGAGGTATTCAAAATGTTTGTTCGCGCCTCGCAGTTGTCGCGTGGCTCCGGGCTTGGGTTGTACACGGTGAAGAATGTCGTGATGCGGTTGGGCGGCGAGATTTCACTCAACAGCAGTCCGGGTAAAGGGACGACGGTGTCTATCATCGTTCCTGCCTTGAGTGCTTAAAGATTGACGCGCGTCCCTATCCAACCCTCCCGATAAACTTGTTTAATTACCTGATCACTTTCGTCATCGCGTTGGTGTATAGGGGTGGGTCTATCTTTAAGGAATCCGCCCGGGCGACCGGTGAATCTGCTCTGAATTTCCGCGATGATACTCAACGCAATTTCGTCGGGTGTCTCGGCGCCAATGTCCAGCCCGATGGGGGAGTGAATACGCTGGTGGTCATCGGCCGTGAGCGTGAGTCCCTGCAGGACGTATTCATTCAGCATTTTATCAAATCGCTTTCGCGGTCCGAGGATGCCGATGTAAGGGGTTGGGGTGGTCAGGAGCTTTTTTAATACATCGCGGTCGTAGGCGTAGTTGTGCGACATGAGCACACACGCGGTATAGGGGGTGATGTCGAAGTCGCGCGAGACAAATTCCCGATTGCAAAGGGATAGCTTGTCGGCATTAGGAAAAAATAGCGGGGCGATATGTGCTACACATTCGTCGGTCACGGATACTTCCCATCCGAGTGACTTTGCGAGTTGGCATACCGGCCGGGCATCGAATCCTGCGCCAAAAATCAAAAGCGACACCGTCGGCTGTATGACCTCTATAAAGACTTCGATTATTTCTCTGCCTATCAGATAGGCCTTCGTTTCCGATCGGTGCGTTTCCAGACATCGCACAAGATCGTCCGATACCTTTTTGTTAAGCGCAGCCGATGAGAGCCTGACGATGCATTCACCGTCGGAGCGTATCAACATTTTCTCACCCTGTAGACTTCCGTTTGAAAATACAGTAGCAAGCGCTACAGGCTGTTGTTCTGCGACCACATTTCGAAACAGGGTCACTGGATCGTGCGGATGTTGACAGGTTACGGGTTCAATGAGAACATCGATGATGCCGTTGCAGCCAAGGCTGATTCCGAGGTTTTGATTCGATTCTTCACTGGTGTCGTAAGAAACGGCCACCGGGGTATTGGTGGTCATTACCTGACGCGCTTTCCGTAAAGCATCTCCTTCGAGACATCCACCACTTATAGATCCCGTCCACGTACCGTCGTCCGTAATGAGCATGCGGGCGCCGGGGCTTCGGTAGGAAGATCCCCGAACCCGGACAACGGTCGCTAATGCCATTCTTCTGGTTTTGTCGGCCCGGTCATAAGCCTCCAGAATTGCCTTTTGCTCCTTCATTTTCCTGTTTGATGAAATTTACTAATAAATACCATATAAGCTGCCGTCTGCTTGGTGGTCTGGTTTTAGATGAATCCAGAAGATGAGATTGGTCCTTTTATCGCTAATCGCTGGGATGCTCTACGCAGGGGTAGCAGAGGCACAGACTGTCGTCACGGTTACTATTGAAGGAGTTCGCGCGGACGAGGGAACGATCCGAGTCGCCCTCTTTGACAACAGGAAGGATTTTCTAAAGAAGGCGGCATACACAGCGGCTCGTGACGTAACAAGCGAAACAGTGTTGGTGAGTTTTTCGGCGGTTACTCCGGGTAAGTATGGCATCAGTGCTTTTCACGATCGAGACGGAAATGGTGAACTCAGCACCAACGGACTTGGTATCCCTACAGAAGGTTTTGGGTTCGGGAATGACGCGATGGGAATCTTTGGCCCCCCGTCGTTTGATCGCGCGTCAGTAGAGGTACAGGGCGATACGATGGTTGTCCGTTTACGCCTGCGTCACTTCTGACGGCTCACCGAGTCGCAGCGCTGAAGAATTCGTGAGGCGTCCTTTACGTCAATGATTCCCCGTTGATGATCCCAGGTGTTATAAATGTAGGTGGCAATTTCAGCAACCTCGAGGTCGGTGAGTCGGGGAAGGGGTGGCATAGCCTGGTTGAAGCTGATTCCGTTGACGAGTATCTCGCCTGATATTCCGTTGCGTATTAAACAAATAACTTCATCGAAGTTCTCTTCCATGAAGTCGGACGTGTTCAATGGGGGGTATACGCGCCCAAGACCGCTCCCATCTTGTTGATGACAGTTGGTGCAATGCTGGCGGTAAAGAATTTCGCCCTGTACGTAGTATTGCCGGAATTTGGGCGACTGCCGTTGACAAGATGCATTGACAATGGTAAGCAATGCCATTCCGACAAGAGCGTAAAGAATATGTGATCGCTTAATCAACAATACAGTCGTGTTAGAAATTTATCGCTAAAGCAGGTTCGCCAAGCGTAACGCCATGCCGGCCTTCCCTTTCAATCTTCACGCTTCAAAACCCGGATATCCCTGATCAATTGATTGACCTCTTCTTCCCTTGTGCCATCATCCTTTCCGCGGATGCGCCCCTTC
>Ga0079224_100005656_pt1 | contig 16447 bp, 13 predicted proteins | sample Stecom2015_FD_80414 | JGI IMG/M metagenome (GOLD analysis project Ga0079224, IMG submission 80414) | Agricultural soil microbial communities from Utah to study Nitrogen management - Steer compost 2015 | ecosystem: Environmental > Terrestrial > Soil > Agricultural land | place: USA: Utah... | reverse complement strand
TCGGCGACGATCCCTTCGAGTCGCTCCGCGGTACGGCGGACGTGCAGAGGCGCGTTGCCGGGCACCCGCTCGAGCAGCGCCGACCCGAGTGCCAATGCGTGTTCCAGCGTCATTGGAGGCAAACGTTGATACATCGTGTAGTCGAACGAATCGATCGTGACGGCCATCGCGATGCAACATACGGTCCGCCCCAAACCGGCGCCATTTCACCGGGCTTACAGCCGCTGGGCCGGCGCCGAAACGCCTTTGGGACCGCTCGCAGGGCGTCATCGTCGACGCATGAGGGGGTGGATCCCCCCCTCCGAGCGGCTTGCGTGCCCGTGTGCGAGGGGCTCGACCTCACCGGGGGTGCATGCATCCCGCGCGAGCGAGGTGGAATCGGGCGAGAACGCGTCGTGCATCTTGCCTCGATGCGGTCGAGGACCCCGAATTATGATCCCTTCACTCGACGCCGCCGGGGTGGGGACCCCATCGTGGGGACGAGCGATCCGCATGATGATGGGGTCGTCTCGATATTCATGCGCCGTTGGATCCGGTCGAGGAGGGTCGAATGTCCTGTTCGACGCCGGATCGATCCGGGGGCGTACCGGTGAACGGCCTTCCCCAGGGTCGTCGAGGCGTTCTCGAGCGAACCGTACGGGTGTCGTGATGCGCGTTCGTTGCCACGGCAGCGCGCCTTCGTCCTGCGACGCGGGCTCGCGCATGGTTCCGCGGCGTCTCGCCCGGGGAGAGGAGCAGCGTTCCGGCCACGGGACGCTCCGCGGGGCGGGTTGCGTGGCGAAGATCCCGGCTGGGTGCTAAACGTCGCCCATGAGCACCCTGTACGACATCGAAGTCGAGACGTTGACCGGACAGAAGAAGGCGCTGCGAGACTACGAGGGCAAGGTGCTGCTCGTCGTGAACACGGCGAGCAAGTGCGGGTTCACGCCGCAGTTCGAAGGCCTGGAGCGGCTCTATCGCGACTACGTCGAGCGCGGGCTCGTGATCCTCGGGTTCCCCTGCAACCAGTTCGGCAGCCAGGATCCCGGATCGAACGAAGAGATCGGCGAGTTCTGCCAGGTCAACTATGGCGTCACGTTCCCGATGCACGCCAAGATCGAAGTCAACGGGGCCAACGCCCATCCGCTCTACGTGCACCTCAAGGAGGCCAAACCCGGACTCCTCGGCACCGAAGGGATCAAGTGGAACTTCACGAAGTTCCTCGTCGACCGGCAAGGCAACGTGGTCGACCGCTTCGCGCCCAACACCGAGCCGGACAAGATCCGCGGCGCGATCGAGAAGCTGCTGCCACAGTGAGCAGGGGCGGGTGTCTCGGCTCGACGGTGGCGGCGTCGGTGCCCGTGTCGTGAGCCTCCCCCTTAACTGCGTTGTCCGTGTCGTCGGTGGCCCATATGCCACCCGTTTCCGTGTCGCCCGTGTCGGTCTCCGCATGGGCCGTGTCGGTTTCGCGTGGGTCGTGGATCCTTCGCCCTCTGACCCGGAGCTACCCTCGATGGCCGAGGACTCCCGATCGCGCCTCGAGGTCCGCGCAGGACCGGCGCCGTCCGACTACGCCGCGGGCGGCCCGAACCACCGCGACAGCGCCTCCCGCAAACCCGCGTTCGTGCCGGCGCCGACCCAGGCGAGGTAGCCATCTGGGCGCACGAGGACGGCCGATGGCGCGGCGACGGTGCCGAGGACCGGGAGCACCCATGGCCCGTCGTAACGGGCGTGGAGGTACGAAATGCGAGAAGCCCAGGGCGCGGCGGTGGTCGCGAGCGCGTCGGAGGGGCCGAGGTCGAGCAGAAGGGCGCGCGCGCGGTGGAGGAGCTCGAACACGCGGCGGGGGCCGTCGGCGGTGACGAGGTCGAGGTCGGGCATGCGACGGCCGAGGAGGGGATGGCCGGGACCGAGGTCGTAGTGGACGTCGAGTCCGGAGAGCTTGGCGAGGTAGCGCTGGCGCGGTTCGGTGAGCTGCATCGTCTCGCCGATCATTTCGCGCAAGGCGTCGCTGCGGTCGTCGCCGCGCTCGAGGGCGGTGAGGGCCATGGTGTGGCGGAGCATGCGGGCGACGGCGGGGTGGCGCTCGGCGTGGTAGGTGTCGAGGAGGGCGTCGGGAGCCTGTTCGCGGACGACTTGGGCGAGCTTCCAGCCGAGGTTGAAGGCGTCTTGCACCCCGAGGTTGAGGCCTTGTCCGCCGGCGGGCGAGTGGACGTGGGCCGCGTCGCCGGCGAGGAGGATCCGGCGGTCGCGGTAGGCGGCGGCTTGGCGCGTCGCGTCGGTGAAGCGGGAGATCCACGTCACGTCGCGGAGTCCGAAGTCGGTTCCGTAGACGCCGATCAGCGCCTCGCGGAGGTCGTTTTCGGTGGGGTCGCCGGCGCGGAGGTGCGGTTCGCTCAGGACCATGCGCACGCGTCCGCCGTCGTCGAGCTTGCCGAGCGCCTGGATGCCGGCTGCGGTTCGGCGAATGCCCCAGGCGGGTTCCTGGGTGGTGGATCCTTCGGCGATCAAATAGCTGGTCGTCGCATCCCAGCCGGGGAAGGCGATGCCGGCGTGCTTGCGTACGAGGCTGCGACCGCCGTCGCATCCGACGAGATGGCGGGCGCGCAGCGATCGTCCGTCCGAGAGCTCGACCCGTACGCCGCGTTCGTCTTGAGCGAATCCGGTGACCTCGACGCCGCGATGGATCGGGACGCGGAGCTCGTCGACCCATTCGGTCAGGATGGCTTCGATTTGGTTCTGCCAGATCCCGAGGAAATAGTTGTGGCGGCTCGGGAGGTCGCCGAGCTCCAAGGTCACGTGGGCGAACGGCGCTTGGTGGTGGATCCGACCCTGGGCGAGAAAACGTTCGGCGAGGCCGCGCTGGTCGAAGGCTTCGAGCGTGCGCGGGTGGAGGCCGCCCGCGCGAGCGCCCTCGAGCGAGGAGGTGTCGCGGCGTTCGACGATCGCGACGTCGACACCGGCGAGCGCCAGTTCGCCCGCCAAGGTCAGCCCCGTAGGTCCCCCGCCCGCGATGACGACGGCGTGATCGTCGTGGGATTCGTGGTGTCCGGATGGGTCGTGCATGGGCGAGACAGGGTCGCTCCCAGACGGCAGCGTGCCCCTAGGCGCACACGTCGTTGGCGCAGTGTTCCGCGACGCGCGTGAGGAGGGTGTGGACGTCGATCGGCTTGGGCAGGCAGGGCATGCCGGGCGGGGCGCGATCGGGGGCGGAGGTCGAGATCCACACAGGGATCGGGTGCGCTTTGCCAGGGAGGCGTTTGAGCACTTCGAAGCCGTCCATGCGCGGCATCATGAGGTCGAGCAGGAGGAGACAGATGCGCGGGAGATCGCGGAGGACGTCGAGGGCCTCGACCCCGTCGCAGGCGGTGGCTACGTTGTAGCCGCGCGCTTCGAGCAATTCCCGGAGCAACTCGCGGGTATCTTCTTCGTCGTCGACGATGACGACATAGCCTGTACACATTCGATCGGTCACGACGCAACCTCCGCGGCGCGCGGAATGATGAATTGGAACTCTGTGCCTTCCGAAGCCGTCGACCGCACGCCGATCGTGCCCCCGTGGGCCAAGATGATTTGTTGAGCGATGAATAGGCCGAGGCCGAGGCCTTGGGTGCCGGAACTCTTGTCCTGCGTCGCACGGCGGAACGGATCGAACAGGCTCGGGAGGACGGCCTCGGGAATGGGGGTGCCGCGGTTCGCCACGCGGCATTCGACGTCGAGGTGGCGCGCATCGACGAGGATGCGGACGGGGGCGTCGGCGCTGCCGTAGGTGACGGCGTTGCCGATGAGGTTGGAGAACACTTGGGCGAGGCGATCGGTGTCCCACGTGCCGCGGCCTTCGCCGCGATATTCCGCCTCGATGGCGCGCTCGGGATGGACCGAGGCGATTTCCTCGATGGCGTGCTGGCAGATCTCGTGGATGTCCGCGGGTTTGCGCGCGATGGGGATGCCCCCGCCGGAGCGGGCTCGGGTGAAGTCGAGCACTTGGTCGACCATGCGCCGCATCCGATGGGCGCTGTTCTGGAGGCGGCGAACCGTTCGCAGCTGGAGGTCGTCGAGCGGGCCCTCGGAGAGCATGTGCACAGCCATGTTGACGGCGTTGAGGGGGTTCCGGAGGTCGTGGCCCAACATGCCGATGAAGAGCTCGCGGAAGCGCTCGCCGTTGTCGCGCTCGATGCCGAGGGCGATCTGTCCGGAGACGAACGCCAGCGAGTCGTGGAGCGCCGGAGAGATCGACTCGGACAAGGCCAGCGCGAGCACGCCGACGAGGTGGTCGCCGACCGTGAGCGGGTACCCGGCGAACGAACCCTCGGCGGGAATCGTGAGGGAGACGCCGTCGGCGTGCGCGGGGCCGTCCGAGAACTCGGGCTGGCGCCGCTGCGCGATGCGGCCGAGCCTACCTTCGCCCAGGAGGACGCGATCCGGTGCATCGACGGGGAGCGCCGCGCCGGCGTGGGCCCGCCGTTCGAGGGCGGCGTGGGCGGGGTTGTAGGTCCAGAGCTGCGCCTGCGGGGCGCCGAAGGCCACGAGGGCGTCGCAGCACTGCCGGAGCTGGGTGGTGAGGTCTTGGTCGGCGATCAACACCCGACCCACCTCGGCGGCGAGCGTGGCCTTCTGGCGCGCGAGGACCTGCGTGGTCACGTCGAAGCCGAACGCGGCGACGCCGTCGCGCTCGCCGCGGGAGTTCTCCGTGGGGACGTAGACGAACTTGACGATCGTCGACGCGTCGCGGCCACCACGACGAAACACGATGGGCACCTCCTCGCCCACGTAGGGGACGCCGGTGCTCATGACGCCGACGAGGAGCTCGTCGAAGCCACCCCCGCGCAGCTCGGGGAGCGCTTCGAACAACGGCTTGCCGACGACGCTGCGATCCTTCCCCCAGATCGCGAGCGCCATGGGGTTGGCGAACTCGAGCACGTACGCGTCGCCGCGGACCAACGCGATCGCGGCGGGGGCGTGCATGAAGAGCGATTCGACGACCTTGCGCTCGGCCTCCTTCTGCGCCTCGGCTTCTCGGCGGATCTTGGCGATGGTGAGCTGGGAGGCGACGCGACTGACGAGCTCGCGGGCGGAGAACGGCTTGGTGACGTAGTCGTTGGCGCCGGCGTAGAGCCCTTCGTGGATGGCCTCTTCGCCGGCGCGCGCCGACAGCAGGATGACCGGCAACGTGCGTGTCGCGGGCTCGCTGCGGAGGTGTTGCAGGAGCGCGAAGCCGTCGATGTGCGGCATCATCACGTCCGAGACGACGACGTCCGGGGGCGCGGCGCGGATCTTCTCCAGCGCGGAGCGTCCGTCGGGCGCGGTGTCGACGTGCCAATGTTTGCGCAGCAGGCGGGCGAGGTAGTCGCGCATGTCGGCGTTGTCGTCGGCGACGAGGACCCGGTCGGAGGACACGACGCTCGCGACGGGGGCCGTGGGGCTCGGCGTGGTGGCGCTCGGGATCGCGGTCGCGGGGCCCGGGAGCCAGCGCAACGCTTCACTGACGTACGACTCGGCCCGGCCGTGGCGGAGCGGGAGCTCTTCGGCGCGCACCTTGTCCGTGGGCAGATGGGCGGCCCCCTTGCGCAGCGTGACCGTGAAGGTCGTCCCGGAGCCGTACACGCTCTGGACCACGACGGTGCCGCGGTGCAGCTCGACGAGGTCACGAACGAGCGCGAGCCCGATGCCCGAGCCCTCGTGCGTCCGCGCGGGCGTCCCCTCGATGCGATGGAAGCGGTCGAACATGCGCGGGAGCTCGTGCGGCGGAATGCCGGGGCCGCTGTCCTCGACGTGGAGTTCGACGACGTCGTCGCGCTCGCGGAGCGTGATGCGAACGAAGCCGCGGAGGGTGAACTTGAGCGCGTTGGAGAGCAGATTGAGCACGATCTTCTCCCACATGTCGCGGTCGACGTAGATCGGCTCGGACAGCGGCGCGCAGTCGATCTGAAAGTCGAGACCGCCGCGCACCATGGCGGAACGGAACGCGCTCGCGAGGTCGACCGTGAGGTGCGCGAGATCGGTCGCCTCGTAGTGCGCTTCGGCGCGGCCGGCTTCGATCCGCGAGAAGTCGAGCAGGGCATTGACGAGCTTGAGGAGCCGCAGCTCGTTGCGATGCACGATCTCGAGCGCCTCCCCGGTCAGGGCGCGCTCGGGCGACGCGAGCGCGTCCTCGGTGGGGCCGAGCATGAGCGTCAGCGGCGTGCGGAACTCGTGGCTCACGTTCGAGAAGAACACGGTCTTGGCGCGATCGATCTGCGCCAGCGCTTCGGCGCGCCCCTTCTCGACCTCGTAGGCGCGCGCGTTGTCGAGGCTCGCGGCGAGCTGGGTGACGAACAGCTCGATGAAGCTGCGATAGCCTCCGTGGAACGGACGATGGGGGTTGAGGCCGGCCACGAACGCGCCGGCGGGGCGCACTTGACCGGCTTGGGCGATCGGCACGACGTAGGCGCGCTGGGGCGGGAGCTTCCACGGCGCGACGGGCCAGGTGACCGTGCGGGGGAGCTCGATCTCGACGGAACGCCCGTGCGCCCAGATCTCGGCGAGCTGCCAGAAGGGATCGCCGTACGCGAGCTCGACGACCTCGGGGGCGGCGGGGTGGTCCGCGGCGATGCCCGATCGCGCGGCGCGACGGGCCGTTTTTCCGTCGGCGTCGAAGAGGTACGTCAGCGAGAACGGGATCGGGCGGGCTTCCTGCTGCAGGCACGCTTCGACCGCGGCGAGCACCTCCGCGGCGGAGTTCGAGCGGCCGAGCATGGCTCCGAAGTCGCGCTGCAGCAGGCTCTTGCGCTCCCCGATCACGCGTTCGGTCTCCTCGATGACCACGCAGAAGAGGCCCCGGATCTCGCCGTTCTCGTCGTACGCGGGGCTATACGAGAACGTGTGGTAGGTCTCCTCGGGATAGCCGTTGCGCTCGAGGAACAACAGCAAGCCGGAGTCCCACGTGGCTTCGCCGGTGGAGATGACGTGCTCGATGCGAGGACCGACGGCGTCCCAGATCTCCGCCCAGACCTCGCGGGCGGGTCGACCGAGCGCCCACGGGTGCTTCTCGCCCAAGGTCTGCTCGCGGTAGGCGTCGTTGTAGAGGAAGACGAGCTCGGGTCCCCATCCCAGCCACATCGCGTAACGCGACGTCAGCATCAGCCGGAGGACGGTGTGGAGACTGGCGGGCCACGAGCTCGGGTCCCCGAGCGGCGTGCTCGACCAGTCCCGCGACCGCAACAGGGCGGCGACCTCTCCGTGCCGAGGAAAGAGCTCCTTGAGCATTTGAACGGCAACCATACCCGGCTTCGAACCACGATGGTCCAGGGGCACCGCGTCGAAGGAAGATTCCGCCGGCGGAGAAGGCGAGCAGTTGACAGCGTGCCGTTCCGGGCCAGGCTCCACCGGCAGACGATGCGACGACGGCAAGCCGTGCGAACCCTGGCGGGACCCGGTCTCTTCGGGGCGGTGACAGCCATGGGCTGTGCTCGCTCGACGAGCGCCCCGATGGCTTCGATCGAGTTGCCGTCCGTGCCCACGCGCGTCCATCAGCGTCTGATCGTGTTGTTGCCGGGGCTCTCCGATCACGCGGACATCTTCTTCAAGTACGGCTTCGAACAGGACCTGCGGAGCGCCGGCGTGCAGGCGGACCTGTGCTTCGTCGATACGCGGGTGCGTCATTACACGGAGCGCGAGATCATCGAACGCTTGCGCACCGAGATCCTCGAACCCGCGCGCGTGTCCGGCTATCGCGAGATCTGGATCGTCGGCGTCTCCGTCGGCGGGTTCGCGGCCCTCTACACGGCGAAGAAGTATCCGCACCTCGTCGACGGCATCGTCGTGTTCTCGCCGTTCCTCGGGCGGATGGCCAAGACGATGGAGATCCGGCGCGCCGGAGGTCTGGCCGCGTGGACGCCTCCCACGGCGAAGGAACGACGCGACTTCACGGTGCGGTTGTGGGAATGGCTGCAGGGGTACGCCCAGCCGGACGTCGAGCGCCCGCCGCTCTATCTCGCCTACGGCGCCTACGAGAACGATTTCTATTGGGGGTACTCGCTGCTCGCCCAGGTGCTCCCGCCCGACCGCGTCACGACCTACGAAGGCATTCATGGATGGCGCTCGTGGAAGCCGATGTGGCCGGGGATCATCGCGCAGGTGTGGGGCGCTCATGCCGAGCCCGAGCCCGGCGATTCGGTGTTGGCGACGTCACGGTGAGGCCTCGCGCATCGGCGGCGCAGCCGAGGGCGAGGCGGCGGGCAACGGCGGCAGCTCGCCGCGCGGGTAGAAGGTGCCGCGCCACACCACGCCGCCGCGCAGCCACGCGAGCCCTCCGGCGCGGGCGAGCGCCCAGGCGAGCGGGAGCATCCCGAGGAACGGGACGAGCGCGGGCCAGCGCGGGAGCGCCAGCCAGCGCAGGAACCGGAGGGTGACCGCCGCGGCGAGGCTCCACGTGGCGACGGCGAGCGCCGCGAGCCAGGGCGAGCCGCTCGCGAAGCCCGTGAGGAACCCCGCCTCGAGCACGAGCAGCACGGCGAGTCCGAGCCAGAGGACGAGCGGGCTCACGGTGCCGCCGTTCTTCTCGAGCGAGCGTGTCATCGCTTGGAACGACGGAAAGAACTCGAGCGCCAGGCCCGTGCAGCCGTTGACGACGCAGGAGCGGGCACCCGAGCGCTTGAGCAGGCGCCCGAGCGCGACGTCGTCGTTGATCGCGGTGCGCAGCGGGGCGAACCCGGAGATGCGTTCGAAGGCGCGGCGGCGGACGAGGTTGAACGCACCGATGCCGGCGGCGGCGGACGAGCGGGGATCGGCGACGTCGCCGAGGCGACCGCCGACGCAGAGCTGGCGCAGGAACGTGCCGAGCGTGCAGACGAGCGGTGGCTCGGTGGCGGTGATCCGCGGCAGCATGGCGACGTGATCGAGCCGCTCGCGCTCGGCGTACGCGACGATCCGCTGCAGCGTGTCGGCGGCGATGTGCACATCGGCGTCGCAGAACAGCAGCCACTCGCCGGAGGCATGTTCCACGCCGCGATGCATGGCGTGGACCTTGCCGACCCATCCGCTCGGGAGCTGATCGACGCGCACGACGGAGAGCCGTGGATGGGTCGCGGCCAGTTCTCGCGCCAAGCGGGGCGTCGCGTCGGTCGAGCGGTCGTCGACGAGCACGACCTCGAGTCGAGGGTAGGGGAGCGCGAGCTTGGAGCGGAGCGCCGGCACCAGCGTGTCGGCTTCGTCGCGCGCCGGCACGACCACCGAGACCGAAGGCCACGCCTTCGGCGGATCGGCTTCGAGATCGCGCAGACGCGGCACGCGGGCGCAGACGCGATGGACGAGCCCGGCCATGGCGCACCAGTAGACGAAACTGCAGGCGGGGAGGAGATGCTCCATGCGCATCCTTCGATTCGCTCGAACGTCGGGGCAGAGCCTAGTTCGCGGAACGGCGTCGGCTAGCTCCGGTCGCGCGAGGCCGCGCCTCCGCGGCGTTCATGGGGCTCGCAGGCGAGCACGGGGCCAGGACGAAGATGTTGCGCACCGCGAATTCGCCCGTGACCGCTCGGCAACGGCGGCGGGCGGCGCTAGACCGAAGGTGACCATGGCAGAGCGCAAGCGAGGCGGAGGCGCGGACGAACACGCCGGGCAGGTGGAGCACGTCGCCGTGGCGGCGGAGGACGCCGACGCCACGCCGTGGCACGGCCTCCGCCACGAGGAGGTCTTCGCCGCGCTCGAGAGCGGCCCCTGTGGGTTGAGCACGCGCGACGTCGACGCGAGGTTGTCGCGGTGGGGGGAGAACGTCCTCGAGCAACATCGCGGCGACGGGCCGTGGGTCATCCTGTGGCGGCAGATCAACAGCCCCCTCATCTGGGTGCTGCTCGTGTCGGCCGCGATCGCGATGGCGCTCGGCAAGGTCACCGACGGCGCGGTGGTCTTGGCCGTGGTCGTGCTCAACTGCCTCGTCGGGTTCGTGCAGGAGTATCGCGCGAGCAAGGTGATCGAGGCGCTGCGCGAGATGGTCCCCGACAACGTGACCGTGTGGCGCGACCGACGAAAGACCTCGATCCCCGCCGCGTCGCTCGTCCCCGGCGACGTGGTGACGTTGGCCTCGGGCGACAAGGTGCCCGCGGACGTGCGCTTGTTCGAGGTCAAGGGCTTGCGTGTCGAGGAGGCCGCGTTGACGGGCGAGTCGTTGCCGACCGAGAAGGCGGTCGCGCCGGTCGCCGAAGACGCGGCGCTCGGCGACCGCACCTCGATGGCGTACGGCGGCACGCTCGTGACCTACGGCACGGGCAAGGGCGTCGTCGTCGAGACGGGGCACCGCACCCAGCTCGGCCGCATCTCCGCGCTCATCCATGGCGCGACCGAGCTCGAGACGCCGCTCACGCGCGCGCTGGCGAGCATCGGACGGATGATCACGATCGCCATTCTCGCGCTGGCCATCGTCGTGCTCGGCGTGGGCCTCTGGCGGGCGTTGTCGGCCGGGGTCCCGCTCGGACCGGCGCTGCAGAACACGCTGATCTTCGGTGTCGCGTTGGCGGTGGGGGCGATCCCCGAGGGGCTCCCCGCCATCGTCACGATCGCGTTGGCGATCGGCGTGCGGCGGATGGCCGCGCGCCAGGCCGTGATTCGCAAACTCCCCGCCGTGGAGACGCTCGGGTCGACCACGGTCATCTGCTCCGACAAGACGGGGACCCTCACCCGCAACGAGATGACGGCCACCGAGGTGTGGACGCCAGGGGTGGGGTCGATCCGCGTCGAGGGGATCGGTTACGCCGCCGAAGGTCGCTTCGTGACGGAGGACGGTGCGCCGATCGAGGCGATCGACGCGGAGGTCTCGCGCTTGCTGCAGGCGGCGGCGCTGTGCAACGACGCCTCGCTCGAGCGTGCCGGCGACGGGTGGAGGATGACCGGCGATCCCACCGAAGGGGCGCTCGTCGTCGCCGCGGAGAAGGCCGGGATCGACGTGGCCGCGCTGCGCGAACGTCATCCGCGGCGCGACGTCGTGCCGTTCGAGTCGGAGAACCAGTTCATGGCGACGCAGAACGAGGGGCCCGACGGCGTGCAGGTGTGGGTCAAGGGCGCGCCGGAGGTGATCCTGGCGCGTTGCGGCGACGTGCCCGAAGGGGTGGAGGAGGTGCTCGGCAAGATGACCGCGGCCGGGCAGCGCGTGCTCGCGATCGCGGAGGCGCGCGGCGCTGCGGCGATGACGGCCGACGACCTGCGCGACGGGCTGCGCCTGCTCGGGCTCGTCGCGATGATCGACCCGCCCCGCGAGGAGGCCGTCGCGGCGATCGCCGCGTGTCAGCACGCCGGGATCGAGGTGAAGATGATCACCGGCGATCATCGCGGCACGGCGCGCGCGATCGGTCGGCAGATCGGCCTGACCGGCGCGCGCGATGCCCAGACGGGTTCGGCGCTCGCCAAGATGGACGAGCAGCAACTCCGCGAGGTCGCCGAGGAGAGTGCGGTGTTCGCCCGCGTCGCGCCCGAGCAGAAGCTCGAGCTCGTGCGCTCGCTGCAAGCGGCGGGACACGTGGTGGCGATGACCGGCGACGGGGTGAACGACGCCCCTGCGCTCAAGCAGGCCAACATCGGCGTCGCGATGGGCGTCACCGGGACCTCGGTCTCCAAAGAGTCCGCCGACATCGTGTTGCTCGACGACAACTTCGCGACCATCGTGGCGGCGGTCGAAGAGGGGCGCCGCGTCTACGACAACTTGATCAAGAGCCTCGCATTCGTTCTGCCCACGAACCTCGCGCTCGCGTTCATCCTCATCTACGGGGTGCTGTTCCTGCCGTTCGACGCGGAGGCGCAGAGCCTGCTGTTGCCGATCCAGCCGACGCAGATCCTCTGGATCAACCTCGTCGCGACGATCGCCTTGGCGTTGCCGCTCGCGTTCGAAGCCAAAGAGCCCGACATCATGCAACGCCCGCCGCGGAGCCCCAAGGAGCCCGTGCTCTCGCCGTTCGTCATCCGCCGCACGTTCCTCGTGGCGCTCCTCATGACGATCGGCGCCGTCGCTTTGTTCGATCACGAGTATGCGCGGCATCTCGCTGCGGGCGCGAGCGAAGCGTACGCCTTGGCCGAAGGTCAGACGCTCGCGCTCACCACGATCATCTTGTTCCAGGTGTTCTATCTGCTGAACTGTCGCTCGTTGCGGGATTCGATCCTGCGCATCGGCGTATTCAGCAATGGTTGGGTCTTCGCCGGTATCATCGTGCTCCTGCTGTTGCAGGCGGGGTTCGTCTATCTGCCATGGATGCAGCGCGTGTTCGGGAGCGCACCGCTCGACCTCCGCGAGCTCCTCATCGCCACCGGTATGGGCGCGACGATCTTGCCGGCGATCATGGTGGAGAAGTGGTTCTTGCGGCGCGCCGCCGGAAAAGAGCGGCCGGTGGCCGCCGCGCCCGAGCCCCCTCGACGAAACGAGCGCGAGGGGCGTTCGCACTGGGACCAGGCGCGCCCCGAGGCGAGCGCACGTTCGCGGTGAGGCGCCGACGTGCGCCGCAGCGTCGCAGCGTCGCCACGTGGGATGATCGAATGGACATTCCGAATGGGACGCGTGCGCTAACGCTCCCAACTCAGCGCGGCACGCGGGCAGCTTCGAACGGCACGATCGAAGGCGTCCCGTTCCGCTTCATCGCGCGGCGCAGCGATGCGTAGGTGGAGCACATCTCGGTCGTCGAGCTCGAATGCTTGCGGTGCCAGCTGCACGCAGACACCATTGGCTTCACACAGCTCTCGGTTCACCACGAGCTTCATGCGTGGGACTGTAGCAGCCCGCGCTGAAAGTCCACGCCTCGAATCGCCGCCAGCGAAGCGCGGCGCATCGCGAGCCGCGGCTCGTGAGGACCGGATGCAAGGAGCCACATCGTGAATACCATCGCCCTCGATCCCCGCGACCCTGCGTTCTTGGCCAATCCCTATCCCGTGCTTCGACGCCTGCGCGAAGAAGCGCCCATCCATTGGTGGGAGGAAGGCCGAATGTGGATGTTGACGCGCTATGCGGACATCGAATCCACCCTGAAGGATCCGCGCTTCACCGTCGACATTCGCGCGTGGCGACTCAACGACGAACGCGGCCAGGAAAGCATGCCGGTCGAGTTCAAGGAGATGTTCGAGCACGGCCTCTTCCAAGTGAGCCGGGCCGATCACACCCGCATTCGCAAGCTCGTGGCGCCGAGTTTCACGCCGCGTGCCGCGGCCCGCCAGGAAGGCATGATCCAAGAGGTCGTCGACGAACTGCTCGCGGGGGTGCAGGATCGGGATGTCGTCGAGTTCGTCCAGGAGTTCGCCGAACCCATGCCGATCCGCGTGATCGCCCGCATCCTCGGCATCCCGCGCGAGCACGACGAGGCGTTCCGCGAATGGGGGCAGAACCTCGTGAAACTCACGTTCCCGCTGCTGCCCCCCGAGGCGCGGCAAGCCGTGGTGCAGCGCTTCCCGGAGGGGTGGCACCTGCTCGGCGAGCTCATCGAAGAGCGACGCCGACACCCCGGCGACGATCTCCTGAGCAGCCTGCTCGCGGCGCACGAAGAAGGCGACAAGTTGAGCTCCGTGGAGCTGCGCAGCCTCGTCGGCGGGCTCATCACCGCCGGTTCGGAGACGACGGTGCATCTCTTGGCGTACGCGCTGCTCGCGTTGTTGCGGCGCCCGGAGACGCTGGCGCGCGTGCGAGCCGATCTCGACCTCCTGCCGGGGACGATCGAAGAGGTGCTGCGGCACGACAACTTCGGCCTGTTCGGCGTGCCCCGCTACGCACTCGAACGCGTGACGATGCACGGCACCACGATCGAACGTGGCGACATGGTGATGTGCGTCGTCAACTCCGCGATGCACGACCGCAGCGTGTGGCCCGACGCGGAGCGGTTCGACATCGACCGCGACCCCACGCTGAACCTGTCGTTCGGGCGCGGTGCGCACTTCTGCCTCGGCGCCCACCTGGCGCGGGCCGAAGCGCGTGTCGCCCTGCGTACGCTGTTGACGCGATTTCCCGCGCTCTCCCTCGCCGGCGAGCCCAGCTATCACCCGCATCCGTTCATTCGGCAGGTTTCTTATCCGGTTCGCTTCGGCCAGCGATGATTTTCCGGGCGCCGCCCGGTCGAAGGTCCAGCCATGCCTCGGGTCGAACTCACCCGCCACCTGTTCGCGTTTTTCCCGCACCTGACGCACCGAGACCTCGAGGTCGAGGCGTCGACGGTGCGGGAGGCCATCGCGGCGCTGGAGCGCCTCGCCCCGGGCATTGCGTTCTACATCTGTGACGAGCGGGGCAGCCTGCGCCCGCACGTCAACGTGTTCATCGGAGACGAGCGCGTGGTGGATCGCAAGGGGTTGACCGATCGGCTGCGGCCGAACGATCGCCTGTTCATCCTCCAGGCGCTCAGCGGAGGTTAGGAATGCACGGATCGATCCTGGTCGCGACCCGCAAGGGTACCTTCATCGTCGAGCGCTCGAACGGCGGCTGGAAGCCGCGTCTGGCGGGTCACGTCGGCGCTTGCGTCAACTTCGTCGCCCGCGATCCCGCCACGGGAACCCTGTGGGCGTTGCTCGGGCATGGCCATTGGGGCGCCAAACTCTCGCGTTCGCGCGACGGCGGGAACACGTGGGAGGACGCGCCGCAGATCACGTATCCCGAAGGCGCGCGTTACATCGACGGCGCCGAGCCGAGCCCCGACGGCGGGGCAGCCCGTCCCACGTTCAAGCCCGCCACGCTGCTCAAGCTCTGGTGCATCGCGTTCGGAGGCCCGGGTGAAGTCTACGTGGGGACGATCCCCGGTGGTCTGTTCGTGAGCCGCGACGGTGGGGAGAGCTTCACGCTCAATCGCGGGTTGTGGAACCATCCGTCGCGCGGTGGCGATCTGTTCGCTGGCGAAGGCACGGGCGTGACGCACTGGTTCGGCACGCCCGCGTCCGAAGGGGGAGAGTTCGCGCCCGGCATCCACTCGATCGTCGTCGATCCACGCGACCCGAAGCGCATCCTCGTCGCGGTGTCCACGGCCGGCGTGCTCGAGTCGACCGATGGCGGGGAGACCTGGCGCGGTCGCAACGAAGGCATGCGCAACGACTACCTGCCGGACCAGGCCGCGGAGTGGGGACACGATCCCCATCTCATCGAGATCTGTCGCGCCGCGCCCGACCACGTGTGGCAACAGAACCATTGCGGCGTCTTCTACAGCGAGGACGGGGCGCGCACGTGGAAAGACGTCAGCCGCCCGAGCGAGGGCGTGCGGTTCGGGTTCCCGGTGGCCGTCGACGAGCACGACGGCAGGACCGCGTGGATCGTGCCGGGGCGCAGCGACGAGCAGCGGATGGCGATCGACGGTGGTCTGTTCGTCGCCCGCACCGAGGACGGCGGCGAGTCGTGGACGCCCCTGCGCCACGGCCTGCCGCAGGAGCACGCCTACGACGTGGTCTATCGCCACGCGCTGCACAACCGCGGCGACGTGCTCGCGTTCGGCAGCACGACCGGGAACCTCTTCGTCAGCGACGATCGAGGCGAGCATTGGAGCGTCGTCGCCCATCACCTGCCGCCGATCCATGCGGTGCGTTTCGCCTGATTCCGGCGGTTCTGCGGTGTTTGGAATGTAATTTGCACTCCACATGGGACTCCCATGTGGTCGAAGCATCAAATTCGCGGCCGTCGCCCTGGTTGGGCGCTCCTGCTCATCGATTGGATCAACGACTTCGCGTTCGAGGGCGCGGAGTCGTTGATCGAAGCGGCTCGACCTGCGGCCAAGGCCGCTGCGCGCCTCAAGGCTCGGGCGGTCGAAGCCGGGGTGCCCTGCATCTACGTCAACGACAACTTCGGTCGCTGGCGCTCGAGCTTCCAAGACATGATCACGCACTGCAAGGAACACTCGTGCGGTGCCGACGTATTCGCCGATCTGCTACCGCAGGAGCGTGACTACTTCATCCTCAAACCCCGTCACTCGGCGTTCTTCCACACGCCGCTCGAGCTGCTGCTCGACGATCTGGAGGTCGGTACGGTGGTCCTGACGGGCCTGGCGGGGAACATCTGCGTGCTGTTCACGGCCCACGACGCGCACATGCGGGATTTCCGTGTCGTCGTCGCCGGAGACGCGACCGCGTCGAACTCCGTGGCGCAAAACGACTTCGCGCTGCAGGAACTCGTCGACGTCGTGCGGGCCGACGTGCAGCCCGCGGACGAGATCGAGTTTCCGCAGCGCGAACGCACCCCTGCGGGGTGAGCGGGGTCAGGGCGTGCGCGGGCGGCCGCACAGGAGCGGCGCCTGGAAGCTGTAGTTCGAGCCCGTTCGCCGCCGCTCCGCCTGGAAGACGTCGAACGTGTACGCCTGTCCGGGCGTGAGTCCGAGCGTGTCGAGGTCGACCGTGCCCGACTGCTCTTCGTGGATGCCACCCAGGTCGACGACGAGGCGGCCGTCGATGAACACCCAGACGTCGTCGTCGCCGCTGAACGTGAGCGTCTGACCCGGCGTGTACACGATCGAAGTGTGGAGTTCGGTCGTGAACAGGTAGTTGTGGGTGTCGCCCTCGG
>Ga0079224_100005655_pt1 | contig 16448 bp, 12 predicted proteins | sample Stecom2015_FD_80414 | JGI IMG/M metagenome (GOLD analysis project Ga0079224, IMG submission 80414) | Agricultural soil microbial communities from Utah to study Nitrogen management - Steer compost 2015 | ecosystem: Environmental > Terrestrial > Soil > Agricultural land | place: USA: Utah... | reverse complement strand
GGCGGTGACGACCGTGGGTTCGAGCGCCATGCCGCACAGCGGGCAACTGCCGGGCTCGTCCTGGACGATTTCCGGGTGCATCGGGCACGTCCAGCGCGCCCCCGGAGCGGGAGCGGGCACCGGTGCCGCCGCGGAGGCAGCCGCCTTGCCCCCGCAGCACGCGTGCGCTTCCGCGGGTCGCAGGAACGCCCCGGGATCGGCGGCGAACCGCTCGCGACAGCGCCCGCAGCAGAAAAAGTACGTCGTCCCGTCGTGCTCGAAGCGATGCGCGGTCCGATCGGGATCGACGCTCATGCCACAGACGGGGTCGGTGGCGCGTGCCGATGAAGGATGGGGATCGTCGTGAGGCATGGTTGGGCCGACGCGCGCGGGGTGAGGACATTACGGTCTGCCATCCTCGCCGCGCGCGTCGAGGTGGAGCCTTGCTGCCAGTTTGGCGCAGGGTACGCATTCGAACGTTCCCTGTCCCGGCGCCGACTTCCCGTTTTCGCGGAGAATGCCTATAACCGCGACGTGCGACGCTTCTTGGAACCCCGAGCCGAGGCCGCCTTCGCAGCCCTTCGCATTGTCTCCGGTCTGCTGTTCGCCTTTCACGGCGTCCAGAAGATCTTCGGCGTCCTCTCGGACTTCCAACCGCCGGTGGGGTCCCAGCTCTGGATCGGCGGTCTCATCGAGCTCGTCTGCGGCCTCGCCATCGCGGCGGGCGCATTCACGACGTGGGCCGCGTTCTTGGCGAGCGGCACGATGGCGGTCGCGTACATTCAGTTCCACTGGAAGTTCGACTTCGGCGCGGGCTTCTTCCCGACCGTCAACAAGGGCGAGCTCGCCCTCGTGTATTGCTTCCTGTTCCTCTACATCGCGTGTCGCGGCAGCGGCCCGTGGAGCTTCGATCGCCGTGGAGTAACCTGACCCGCGCAGCGCGGCCGGCACGAGCAGCCTTTGCGCCGCCCCGATACGCGCCCCGCCGAGCTTGCGGTCGGAGCGGCGCCGTCGCGACGGGAAGCTTCGCTCGTGAGCCGTCCACGAGGCGTGAGACGTGCGCGCGACGTCGACCCGAAGAGTTCGTGACGATGATGCGCAAGCACGCCGCCCTCGAGAACGAGCGCTTGTATCCACGGCTCGTTCGCGCCGCCTCGTGAGCGGCGTCCCGTTCGAGCGACACCGCGGTCGGATCGCGATCGCGGAGGATCGCGCCGGCCGCGTCCGAGCGACGACAAACGGGGGTACCGAGCGCCCGAGCGCGGGTTTAGACTGCATGCCTTCGCTTGAGGATTAATCGTGGACAACTCGAAGATTTCCCGGCAGTGGCGTGTCGATCTCGCCCTCGGCCTCGTGGCGTCGATCGTGTTGGGGTGGCACGCGGCGTCGTACCTCCCGTTCATCGCCGACGACGCGCTCATCTCCCTGCGCTACAGCGATCGCCTCCTCGCCGGTGACGGGCTCACCTGGACCGACGGCGAGCGCGTCGAAGGCTACTCCAACCTCCTGTGGGTGCTCGCCGTCGCGGGCCTCGGGGCGCTCGGCCTCGACCTCGTCGTCGCCGCGCGCGTGCTCGGGTTCGCGTGTTCGGGCGCGATGATCCTCGCGGTGCTGTGGTTCCTGCGACGGTCCGAGTCGCGCCCCCACGTCGCCGCGCCGCTGTTCGGCACGTTGAGTCTGGCGTTGGCGGGCCCCATCGCCGTGTGGACGGTCGGCGGTCTCGAGCAAGTCCTGCTCGGGGCGTTGCTCGCGTGGGCGCTCGCCTTGCTCGCACGCGTGCTCGCGCGCCCGCCCGAAGCGGCGACCCGCCTGGCCTGGGGCGCCGCCGCGCTGCTCGGCCTCATGACGTGGACGCGCCCCGATGCGCCGCTCTTCTGCGCGATCGCGGCGGCCACGGTGGCTTGGCATCACCGCGGCCGTCCCGGCCTCCGCGTCGCGGCGATCGTGGCGGGGCTCCCCGCGGCGATGGTCTTCGCCCAGCTCGCGTTCCGCCTCGTCTACTACGACGACTGGGTTCCGAACACCGCCTACGTCAAGCTCGCGCTCAGCAGCGCGCGCCTGGTCGCCGGCTGGGGCTACGTCGCAGCGTCGGTGTGGGCGACGAGTGCCGTCGTCCTCCCGGGCGTGCTCGGCGTGGTGCTGTTGGGGCTCCTCCCGGCGTGGAAAGGTCGGCGCGACCGCGAAGGCACCGCACGCAATGATCCGACGATGCTCATGATCGGCGCGATGCTGCTCGCGTGGTCGGGGTACCTCGTCTTCATCGGCGGCGACATCTTCCCCGCGCGCCGGCACTGGATCGTCGCGATCGTGCTGCTCGCGTTCGCGGGCGCGGCCCTGTTCGATCGCCTCGCGCGGGCCGATCGCCCGCGCGCGGCCCAGCACGCCTTGGCCGCGGCGACACTGTGCCTCGCGTCGTTCGCGTGGCAGCAGCTCGCCCGCGATCCGGCGAACGACGCCGCCGAGACCGAGGTCTGGGAGTGGGACGGCCAAGTCGTCGGCGAGCTGCTCCGCGACGCGTTCGGCGAGGCGCGGCCGCTCGTCGGGGTCGATCCGGCGGGTTGCATCCCGTACTTCTCGCGGCTCCCCGCGCTCGATCTGCTCGGGCTCAACGATCGCGAGCTCGCGCATCAGCGTTCGGAACGCGTGGGCCACGGCTGGGTCGGGCACGAAGCGGGCGACGGCGCCTACGTGATGCGGCGCGCGCCCGACATCCTGCTGTTCTGCTTGCCGTACGGGAGCGCCGAAGGATGCTTTCCGAGCGGCCGCGAGCTCGTGGCGCGGCCCGATTTCCACGCAGCCTATCGCCTGCTGACGCTCGTCGGTGAACGGCCGCACACGGTCACCACCCGGGTCTGGATGCGCCTCGATAGCCCGAAGATCGGCGTGCGCCGAGCCGCCGACGGCAGCGTCACCGTCCCGGGCTACTGGTGGGCCTCCGGGGATCCCGTGACCGCGCGCCTGGACGCCGGCGACACGCTCGTCACCGTCATCCCCCGCGGCAAGACGGCGCGCCTCGAGCGTTGGTCGCTGCCGCCGGGGAAGTGGCGCATGCGGGCAGAGTTCACTGGCGCGCTCCGAGTTCGGATCCACGGGGCCGTACACGTTCCCGTCGAGTTGTCGCGCTCGAGCAACACGTTCACGTTCGACGTGCCCGAGGGCGCCACGCTCGAGGTCCGCATCAAGGCCCGGAAACGCGAAGCCCGGCTGCACGCGGTGACGTTCGAACCCGTCGCCCCGTGACGCCCGCGGGGGTCACGGGAACACGAGGCCGTACGCCTGCGTCTTCGCGGCGCGGCCCATCGCGAGTTGGTCGTCGTCGTTGCCCCGCAGGAGGTCGTGGAGATACGTCCACACCGCGTGGGTGCGCGCGGTATGGCGGATCGCCGTGTGGCAGACCATGTACACCGGATGCGGCTTGTCGGAGAGCAGGGAGGGCAACGGCACGAGCGTGGGTGACATGAGGCCGAAGTAGTTCGGAAGGAACGCGAGGCCCAGCCCTGCACAGGCCGCCATGCGGATCGACTCGAGGCTCTCGAAGCGGAGCACCACGCGGGCGTTCGGGTAGAGCTGCTGCCGCGCACGCGCCAACGGGAGCTGCTCGAACGCCGGCATCCAGTCGATCCAAGGCCATGCGGACCACCCCGCGTCGGCGAGGTCCGCCAGCGCGGCCGTATCGGAGACGTCGAGGCCCTGCCGCTGCAGCAGCGACCGCGCGCCGAACAGGCGCGAGAAGCTGTCGCGCACGCGCGTGACGACGAGCTGCTCGGTCGACGACGGCATCACCGTACGAATCGCGATGTCCGCTTCCCAGCGCTCGAGATCGGCCAAGCGCGGGCTCTCGAGGAAGTCGACCGTGATCTCGGGATAGCGCTCCGCGAAACCCGGCCAATGCGGCAACACGACGTTGTGCAGCATCTCCGACGACAACGTCACGCGGACGAGCCCGCGCGGGCGATCGTGGGCCGACAGGAGCCCTTCCACGCGCGTCAGGCAGCGCTCCGCGTCTTCGGCCGCCGCGAAGGCGTGACATGCCGCATCCGTCGGCATCAGACCTTCGGGTGATCGCACGAACAACGCTTGACCGAGCGCGTCCTCGAGCGCGGCCAAGCGCCGACTGACCGTGGACCCGCTGACGCCCAAGACCTCGGCGGCACGACCGATGCTGCCTTCGCGGTAGGCGACGAGAAACACCCTGAGGTCGTCCCAATCGAGCATGACCGAGATTATCGCAAGGGCGGCTTGCGCTGGTGGAAGGGTCCTGCGCTCGGGTTTCGGAGGGCGGCCTTCCGTTTTTGCGTCTACTCGCCGCGACCACGATACGCCACGTTGTCGGCATGCGATGCATGCGGTGGCTGGTGTTCCTGCTGGTGGCATGCGGTGGAGGCACGGCTCCCGAGCCCCCTTCCACCGCCGGCGAAGGCATGCCCGCACTGGATCCCGGAGCGACGAACCTCGTGCGCGGCGAAGTCGTCGCGTTGGCACCCGCCGGGCCGTACACGTACGTGCGGCTCGACGGCGCCGAACCCGAGACGTGGGTGGTCGTGCTCGGCACGCCCGCGTTGCGGGTCGGCGACACGGCGGCGTTCCGCGTCTACGGGGAGCGCCTCGGGTTCCGCTCCGCTCGCCTCGCACGTGACTTCGACCGGCTGCTCTTCGGCCGCACGATTCGAGAGGAAAACACGTGAAATCGATCCCATCTCCCCTGATTGCCGCGCTCCTTGCCTCGTTCGCCGCCGGTTGTTCCGCGGACGACGATCCCACCGAGAGGAGTGGAGCCGAGACCGACCCCATGTCGTCGCCCGACGCCGGCACGCCCGATCCGTTCGCCGACTGCGATCGCACCGTCCTCGAGCCGGACGCCGCGATGATGGACGAGCACGGGAACCCCGTGCCACCGCGGTGGATCGGACCCGCCGCGGATCCCCAGACGGGGGCGCTCGCGCTCGACCCGAACACGTCCTACCACGTCAGCGCCACGTACCTCCCGCTGCTCCCCAGCGAAGCGGCGATGGCCGAGTTCTCGGGGCTACAGCCCGCGCTCGCCGAGACGCTCGCGGGCCATGGCGGGGTGCTGGCGCTGCAGCTGCTCTTCTCGCCTTCGTGCAACGTCGCGCGCACCTTCACGGTGTGGCGCGACGAAGACGCGATGGTCGAGTTCGTCGTGAGCCCGGCGCACTTGCAAGCCATGGCCGCGTTGGCCCGCATGAGCCGCGGCGGATCGACGACGGTCTCCTGGACCGCCTCGCCTGGCGACGCGATCTCGACCGAGGAAGGTCTGCGACGCCTCGGCGGCGAGCCGGTCTTCGACTGACGGTCGCCCCGCGGCAGAGGGTCGACGACCTCGGCGGCGAGCCGCAGTTGGCGAGCCGCTCTTCGATTGACGATCGCCCCGCGGCAGAGGGTCGACGTCGTCGACCCTCGAGCAAAAAAAAACGCCCTCGAGGGGCGTTTGCGCATCCGGAAGGATTCGAACCTCCGACTTTCGGTTCCGTAGACCGACGCTCTATCCAGCTGAGCTACGGATGCAGTGTCCCGGGGTTGGGGCTGCGCAACCTAGCAAAGGTGAACGGAGCGTGCAACGGGAAAAGTCGAGGTGGCGTCGTTCTCGATCGAGGTCGGGCGCAAAATCCGCGAAAGCCGGCTGGCCGGTTCAGTTCTCGAAGAAGACCAAGCCCACGAGCGCCATGAGGTTGTTGGCCGCGTGGACGAGCACCGCCGCCCACAGGCGACCGCTCCAGCGATAGGTCAGCGCGAACACGATGCCGAGCCACAGGTAGACGACGAAGCCGGCCGCATTGCCGTGGATCAACGCGAAGGCGATCCCGGAGACGAACAGCGCCTCGGGCCAGTGGGCCTGGGCGGCGATGCGGCGGAACAGCAAGCCGCGGAACAGCCACTCCTCGGCCCACGGCGCGAGCCCGACGGCCGCGGCCGCGAGCACGACGAGCGGCAGCCAGTCGCCCGACTGCTTGGCCTCCTCGATGATCGCCACGATCCCGGGCTGCTCTTCGATCGGCAGCCCCAGCCAGATCATCAGGTGGCTGAGGAGGAAGCTGCCGCCGATCGCCGCGAGCACGCCGACGGCGACGACGAGCGTGGCCTCGGCCACCGAACGTCGCGGCCAATCATCGGAGACTTCCGAGACAATCTGCACGCCGGCGAATTCGTCCAAACCGCGGATCGCCGCGCGATAGAGCAGCGCTGCGACCGCAGTGACCGTCGGACCGACGACGAAGCCGATGAGCCGCGCCAAGCCGGCGGGCAAGAGGTCCCCCAGGACCGACCCGAGAATGAGCGCCACGCTGCCGGCGACCAAGAGCGAAGCGAAGGCGAGCGCCAGCTCTCCGCCGCTGGCCCGAAGGCGCTGCCAAAGCTCCGCGCCCGGACGCACGGGAAAGAGCATGGCCTCGCGTAGCGGCCCGGGCAAGACGAGTTGGCGCGAAGCTTCAACTCGCTCTTGCAACCGAAGGCGAAGCGGACTAGTTTCCTGACCCCCGAAAACGAAGGCGTCCTGTGGAGTGGTGGCCGAGTGGCTGAAGGCACAGGTTTGCTAAATCTGCGTAGGGGAAACTCTACCGAGGGTTCGAATCCCTCCCACTCCGCTCCCGAGTTTCGGGAATCTCGACGCCCCGTGAGTTCGCCTCACGGGGCGTTCGTCTTTGGGCGGTCGGTCACGCGGTGCGCGACGAACACACCACACGCGACCCCGAACACGTCGAACAGCGCGTCGAGCAGATCGCCCGTGCGCATCGGCATCCAGTATTGCTGCGCGAGCTCGGTGAAGCCCGCCAGGAGCACGCCCGCGGCCACGATCGCGACGACGCGCCCGCGCTCGGCCCACGTCCACAGGGCACCGTAGCCCGCGAACAGCACGAAGTGCACGACCTTGTCGGCGGCGGGGAACGGCGAGGAGACTCCGGGATGGGGATCGAGCAGCGCGACGAGCAAGGCGATCGTCCACACGCCCGCGAGCGCGCGGCGAAGGTTGCGGCGCGGGCTCACGCGTCGTCTTCGGCGCTCGCCCAGTAGGAGATGAGCTCGCTGTTGAGGACGATCCTCGAGTGGCGGTGGCCCCATACGTCACTGACGTAGACCATCGAGCCTCGCTCGAGCCGTGGCGTCAGGTAGAGCGCACAGTATTCCGCATCGCCACCGTCGACGATCGGTCCGATCTTGTCGAGCGGTCGCTTCGTTCGCGGGCACAGCAGCTCGCACTTCGTGCCCTCGGGCAAGGTCTCCATGCCGCGCTTGCGCCCGTCGCCGTGGATCGGGCTGAGGAAGACGTGCTCCTCGCGACCACCCGCACGCACCAGCAATTCGATCGCCGGATAGCCGTCGAACTCGACCGTTTCGCTCATCAGGTTGGCGCCGGTGGGACCGAACGCCTGATTGATCACGACGATGACGTCGTCGGGGTAGCTGAGTGGTGCCGGCTCGCGTCCCGCATCGGGCTTCGCACCGGTCACCCGGAGATTCTCGACATCGATGTTGTCGTGACCCATGGTCTCTCCCTCCACACCATGCACCCGACCACGAAGTGGAGCGGAGCGCAAGTCCGCCCGCATCACAGTCGCCGATGATGCGCAAGGCACCGCCGGGCGAGCGGGTCCGGCGACGATTCACGGCCCGATGCCGCCGATGTCTGGCATCATGGGCGCGCTCGTCGTCGGCTCCCGTAGGCCAAGTTCCCCCTCCGTGCTCGACCTGATGCCGAACCGATCCTCGCCCCACTCCTCGCGCCGGCATGCCGCGAGCGCGCCGTCGGGACCAGCGCGTCTCCCCGTTCGCGAGGAGGGCTCCGTGGGTCGCGGGCGCGGGCGCTCGTACCCGAGGTCCGCATGGTGAGCACGACCGTCACGTTCGTCGCGGTCGTCGTGTTCGCGTTCGTGGCCGGACGCACGCTCGAGCGATTCTCCTCGCGCCTGTTGTTCCTCTCCAGCGTCGGCTACGTCCTGCTCGGGGTCGTGCTCGGCCCGGTCTTTCCGCCGCGCCTGCTCAGCACCGAGTTGCTCGCCGATGTGGACCTGCTCGTCTCCACGTTGCTCGGTGTCGTCGGATTCCTGTGCGGCCTGGGATTGCGGCGCGTGCAGACCGGGATCGAGCCCACCCTCGCCGGTCTGGCGGCGAGTTCGGGGGTCATCGCGACCGTCGCCCTCGCGGTCGCGGGCACCGTGCAGTGGCTCGATCCTTCGCTGTTCGCGGCCGAGCCGGTGTTCGCGATGCCGCTCCTCGTCACCGACGGCTGCCTGTTGTCGGCGTGGGTGTCTCCCGAGGGCCTCGTCATGGGCCTCAGCGTGGGCGCGGCCGCGGGCTCGACCTCGGCGGAGCTCGTCGAAGCGGCGATCGTGCACTTCCGCGTGAGCTCGCGCCGCGCCGATCTGCTGCGGGCGATGGCGCGCACGTCGGAGGTCCTCGCGGTGTTCTGCTTCGGCATGGCGATGGCCGGCAGCCGAGCCACCGCATCCGCGGGCGCCCTCGGCCTCACGCTCATCGAGTGGGGCGTCATCATGGTGGCGGCGGGCGGGATCACGGGGCTGCTCTTCAGCGTGTTCCTGGGCCAGGAAGACGACGAGATCCGCACCACCGTGGCCTCGGTCGGCGTGGTCGTGTTCTCGGCCGGGGTCGGCTCGGCGCTCGGCGTGTCGCCGCTGTTCCTCAATCTCATGGCGGGGATGACCGTCGCGCTCACCTCCCCGTACGCCGCGCGCCTCAGCCATGCGCTCGAGCCCTTGCGCGTGCCGACGATGGTGCTCGTCCTGCTGCTCGCGGGCGCGACGTGGCGCCCGACGACGGGCCAGTATTGGTTGCTCATCCCCGGCTACGCCCTGCTCCGCTGGTTCACGCGGCGCGCCTTCAGTGCCGTCGCGGTCGCGACCTTCGTCAGCGATCGCAGCATGCGAGACGGCATCGGCAACGCGCTGCTCGCCCAGGGAGCGCTCGCCTGCGCGATCTCGGTGGCGTTCGCCCAGCGCTTCCCCGAGCTCGCGGGCGCGGTCACCAGCACGATCCTCGGCGGCATGGTGATCTCCGATGCCCTCGCGTTCCGCTCGATGCGGGTCTACCTCGCCGACGTGGGCGAGGTGCAGACCCATCCATCCGCACCGGGAGCAGAGCCATGAGGGTCATCGTGCTGGGTGCCGGCGAAGTCGGGCGACACGTCGCCCGCGCCTTGTCCGAAGATGCCGACATCGTCGTCGTCGACCTCGACGCCTCCGCGTTGGCGGTCGCCGAAGACGAGCTCGACGTGATGACGCTGCAGGGCAACGCCACGCATCGCGCCGTACTCGAGCAAGCGCAGGTGGGGCGCGCCGATCTCGTGCTCGCCATGATCGGTCACGATGCCGTGAACGTGACCGCGGCGGTGCTCGCCAAGTCCCTCGGCGCGCGACAAGTCGTCGCCCGCGTGGACGATCCCGGGTTCTACGCCACCGGGCACGGGCTCGAGCGCGACATCGCCGGCATCGACGCCAGCGTCTGCGCCTCGCGACTCATCGGCGCCGAGCTGCTGCGGCGCGTGACCTCGATCGACGCGAGCTTCACCGAGAGCTTCTTCGGCGGGGCTCTGCACGCGGCGGTCCTCCAGGTGGAGGAAGAATCGCCCGTCCTCCTGCGCCCCGCGCATCACCCGAGCTCGACGCTCAAGGGGATCATCCGCGGCGCCAGCGTGCGTGCCAACGTCGAAGTCGCCGCGCTCCAAGCGGGAGATCGCGTGCTCCTCGTGGGGCCACCGGAGCGCGTCGCCAGCGAGGCGCGCACGATCAGCCCGCACCAACGCAGCCGCGTGGTCGTGATCGGCGGAGGCGACGTGGGCCTGCAGATGGCCCGGAGCCTCGAAGGCGTGGCCTCCGATCTGCGCATCGTCGATCCCTCGCGCGCGCGCTGCGAGGAGCTCGCGCCCAAACTCCCCGGCTGCACCGTGTTGCACGGCGACGGCACGAACCTGCCGTTCCTCCGCGAAGAGCGGATCGGCTTGTCGGAGTTCGTGCTCTCCGTCACCGGCTCGGACGAGGTCAACCTGATGGCCTCGCTGCTCAGCCGAGAACTCGGGGCCAAGCATACCTTCTCGCTCGTGCATCGTCCGGGCTACGCCCCGGTCTATCGCCAGCTCGGCATCGACGGCACGACGAGCGCGCACGAGATCCTCGCGACGACGATCCGGTGGCTGCTCCCGGGGCGCTGGATCGTGGCCCACGCGGTGCTCCCCGGCATCGACTGGGAGCTCGTCGAGTTCCGCGTCCCCGCGCAGCTGCCCAAACCGATCGATCCACGCGACTTGCCGCTCGGGTCCGGCGCGATCGTCGTCGCGGTGGCGGATCCTTATTCAGGGAAGCAGCGCCTCGTGTCCTCCCCGCTGCGTGGCGGTGAACACCTCCTCATCGCGACGCCGTGCGGCGGACGGCGGGCGCTCGAACGCGGGCTCGACCGCATGGAGGGCGCGGGTCCGTGAACCTCGCCGTCGTCGCGCGCTTCTCGGGCTTCCTCGTCGCCATCGTCGCGACGTTGATGCTCGCGCCCGCCGTGCTCGCGCTGTTCGACCGCGATGGCCGAGCCTTGGTCGCGTACACCGTCTCCACCGCGTTAGCGTTCACCCTCGCGGTGCTGCTGCGTCGCATCGGCCGCGACGCGACCGAAGAGATCCACCGCAAGGACGCGTTCGGCGTGGTCGCGCTGACCTGGCTCGCGGTCGGGTTGCTCGGCGGCCTCCCGTTCGTCCTCGAGGGCTCGATCACCGACCCGGCGAGCGCGATCTTCGAAGCCGTCTCCGGATTCACGACCACGGGCGCCACCGTCGTCGGCGACATCGACGGCCTGAGCCGCGCGACCAACCTGTGGCGCTGCCTCATGCACTGGGTCGGCGGCATGGGCATCGTCGTGCTGTTCGTCGCCGTGTTTCCCCAACTCGGCGTCGGGGCCAAGCACCTGTTCCGCTCCGAGGTGGCCGGACCCATCACGAGCGGATTGCGGCCGAAGATCCGCCAGACCGCCACCGCGCTGTGGTGGATCTACGGCGGTCTGACGCTCGCCGCCGCCGTGTTGCTCGTGTTCGCCGGCATGCCGATGTACGACGCGATCTGCCACGCGATGTCGGCCCTCGGCACGGGCGGCTTCTCCACCCGCACCGCCAGCATCGGCGCCTATGACAGCATGCTGATCGAAGGCATCGTCATCGTGTTCATGCTGCTCGGAGGGTTGAACTTCGGCCTGTTCTACGACCTGCTGCGCGGCAACGGGCGCAACCTCGTCCGCGACTACGAGCTGCGCTTCTTCCTGGCGACCAACACCGTGGTCACCCTGCTCGTCGCCGCCACCACGCTCGATCGCCACCACGGCGTCGTACAGACCCTCCGCCACGCGGCGTTCCAGACCGTCGCGGTGACGAGCACCACCGGCTTCATGACCGAGGACTACGACACCTACCCGAACCTCGCGAAGCTGGCGCTCGTGTTCTGCATGTTCATGGGCGGCTGCGCCGGTTCGACCGCGGGCGGGCTCAAGGCCTCGCGCGTGTACATCCTCATCAAGACCGTGGTGATGGAGCTCGGCGCGCTCGTGCGGCCGAAGGTCGTCTCGTCGCTGCAGGTCGGGCGCGGCACGGTGCCGCCCACGATCATCCGCAGCATCCTCACGTTCTTCGCCGCGTACATGCTGCTCGTCGCCGTGTCGTCGTTCGTGCTCGTGGCGATGGACCTCGATCTCACGTCCGCGATCTCGGCGAGCTTGGCGTGTCTCTCGAGCGTCGGGCCCGGGCTCGAGCAGGTCGGACCGGCGAAGAATTTCGCGCTGGTGCCGCCCGCGGGCAAAGTGATGCTGTCGCTCTGCATGATCGCGGGTCGCCTCGAGATCTTCGCGCTGTTCGCCGTGCTGTCGCCGGAGTGTTGGAGGCGATAACCCGTGCGTCGCGTCTTCGTCATCCTCGCGCTCCTGGCCATGATGGCCGGGCTCGACCGGTTGAAGACCCAATCCGCCGGCGGGAGCGATCCGCTCACGCTCGCCGCGATCGGGTTCGTCGTGCTGACGGCGTTCGCCATGGCGGAGCTCGGCTCCCGCCTGTCGCTGCCGAAGGTCACCGGCTACATCCTCGGCGGCATCGTCCTCGGCCCGTTCGCGATGGACGTGCTGTCGATGTCCGTCGTGCAGGAGCTGCGGATGTTCAGCACGTTGGCGCTCGGGCTCATCGCCCTGACCGCCGGTCTCGAGCTGGACCTCCGCGGCCTACGGCGCCAAGCCAAGACGCTGGCGGTCACGATCGGCATCAAGGTCGTCACGGGCATCGTCCTCGTCGGCGGCTGCCTCGTCCTCGTCGCGTTGACCACCGATTGGCTGGGCCCGATGGTGCCCCAGCGGGCGATCGCGTTGGGGCTCGTCTTCGCCGCGCTGTCGCTCGGCACGTCACCGTCGATCGCGGTCGCGATCGTGACGGAGACGAAGGCCAAAGGGCGCCTCACCGATCTGGTCATGGGCGCGGCGGTGGCGAAGGACCTCGTCGTCGTGATCGCCCTCGCGCTCGCACTCGCGGCCGCGCGCGTGTTCATGGGCAGCGGCACGATGGGCGCCGAGGTGCTCGTGCACGTCGGGCAGGAGCTCGGCGTCTCGATGGCCGCGGGCGCGATCCTGGGCGGGATCTTCATCGCCTACATCCGCTGGATCGGCCTCGAGATGCTGCTCGTGGTCGCCGTGTCGATCCTCGTGGTCGCCGAGATCGGCGAGGTGCTGCACCTCGAGTTGCTGCTCGTGTTCATCGTCGCGGGCGCGGTGGTCCGCAACGCGTCGCCGTACGAACACCAGCTGCTCGACCCGCTCCAGAAGATCTCGCTGCCGATCTTCATCGTGTTCTTCACCAACGCCGGCGCCGGCGTCGATCTCGGCACGACGTGGTCGCTGCTGCCCGTCGCGGTGCTGCTGTGCTCCGCGCGCGCCGTCGGCTACATCCTCGCGAGCCGCGTGGGCGGTCGCATCGGGAAGGAGGGGCCGAGGATCTCGCGCCTGGCGTGGCTCGCCTACCTGCCGCAAGCCGGCGTCACCCTGGGCATGATCGGCGTGGCGACGAAGGCCCTCGTCGGAGTGTCGACCGCAGGGCAGCCCGACCTCGCCTCCGACGTCGCGTCGCTCGGGATGGCCGTCGTCGCGATCAACCTCCTCATCGGTCCGGTCACGCTGCGCCATGCCCTGCGCCAAGCCGGCGAGGTCTCGAACGCGCACGAACACGAGGCCGTCGAAGAGGTCGCTCACGGGGACGACGCGGCGATGCCGCTCGCCGCCCCGCTCGCGCAGGCCACGGACGAACTGGCGAGCGTGCTCGATGCGTCGTGGGATCGCTGGCGCGAGGCCAATCTCCTGCCCGAGCTCGCGGCCTGGCGCACGGCGCTGCGCGCCGAAACGAACAAGTCCCCGGGCACGATGAGCGCGATCACCCAGGAGGTGATGCGCCGCCTCGATCGCCTCCCCGCACTCGATGCGCAGGCGCGCCGACAATCGCTGCTGGGTGTCCTCCTCGATCACCTCGGCGCGATCGAGACCTTGCCCGCGACGATCGAGGTGCCGCTCGAGGACCACCATCGCCGCATCCTCCCGCGCGACACCTTGGCCACGCAGCTCGCCAAGCAGGTCGCGGCCGTGGGGGCGCTGCTCACCGGACACGCGCGCCGCCGCATTCGCGCAGTCCCGGTGCGCCTCGCCACGCGCGCGACGGTCGAACCGGCAATGGCGGTGCTCGCCGAAGAGACCCTCTACGACGTGCAGCGGTTCGAGGTGCTCTGCCTCGAGTGCCTCCAGCGCGTCGCCCAGGGCATCCACACGTGGGACGAAGGCCAGCGCTACCTCGACGAACTCGTCGAGCGCACGACCGAACGCGTGGCGGACAACCACCGCGCGGCCGTGGCCCGGAGCGTCAAGGTCCTGCGCCGCTCGGTGGCCCAGCTCGGCGCGCCCGCCGAGTGGCGCCGCCCCGTCCGTTACTCGCGGGTGGCCGCACGCATCCGCGATGCGCTCAAGCACCTGCAGGACGACTCCGACGCCTGGACGGAGCGCCGCAGCGCGGCGATCCGCACGTTGCGGTTCGTCACCGAGGTCGAGCGCGCCGAGCTCCAACTCGCGACCGACCTCGAGCGCGACGTCACCGGGATCCTCGACGAGGCGTTCGCCGGGATGGCACGCCTCGTCGACGACGAGCACAACCGCATCGCCGGACTCCCGCGCTCGGCGGAAGCCAAGACCGACGAGGAATGGGAGCGCCTCGGCGTCCGGGTGCGCACGATCCTGCCGAAGCCGACGCAACGCGAGCTGCGGAACATCGGCATGCGCGTGCGCCGGGCGACGTCCTCCTCGGCCCCGCTCGCCGGCGCGCTCTCGTTCGTGGCCGACGGAGACGCGGTGATCCGGATGATGCCGTCGCTGCACGACATGGCTCGCGCGCCCCGTCCGGCGCGACTCGAGCCGCTGACCGCGGACGTTCGCGAGCTCAAGGAGGTCCAGATCTCCGGCCAGCTGCTGCCGAAGATCGAGCAGATCCTCGAAGAAGCGGCGCAAGCCTTGGCGGCGATCCGCGAAGGGATGCGCGAAGCGGCGAGCCTCATCGAGTTCGGGTTCGAGGCCGCGGACGCAGGGCGCAAGACCGATCCCACGGGCGCCGCGGCGAAGTTCGACGAGAGCGTGGAGCGGGCGCTGGCGATGCTGCAGACGCTGCGGCTCGGCGCCTGCGAGACGTGGGCCAAGCAGCGCGACGCCCTGCAAGAGGACGTCGCGCAGATGTCGAGCCGCTTGTTCCAATCGCTCGCGACGGCCACGGGGAGCGCCGTCGAACGCAGCGTGGGTCAACACCCGCTCACGCAGGCGGCGCAGTGGCTGCGGCGCGGCGCCGATTGGGTGACGGACCGCATGCGCCACCTCGTGGAGCTCGTGCGCGCCGGCGAGACCGGTCAGAGCGCGGACGAGCTCGCGCTCCGCTACCACCTGCGCACGGGCGGCAAGCGGGTGGACGCGCAGGTGATCCGCACGTACCTCGAAGACCAGACCCGCATCCGCGCGGCGGCGATCGAGGGGCTCTACGCGTCGTTGTTCACGGCGGAGCCGCTGCGCGACCCACGATTGTTCGTCGCCCATCGCGACGCGCTGAACGGCGTGATCAAAGCGGCGCGCACGTGGCAGGCGGACCATCGCGCCGGCAACGGGGCGCTCGTGTTGGGCGGGAGCGGCTCGGGCAAGTCGTCGACGCTGGGCATCGCGCAGCTCAAGCTCGGGGCGCGCCGCGTGCTCGCGATCCGCCGCCGCGGGCTCGAAGCGCAGTCGCTGCTCGACGCGCTCAGCCGCGCCCTCGGCTGCGAACTCCGCCTCGAAGCCGTCCTCCGGGCGCTACGGAGCCAACGGTCGGTGGTCGTGTTGGACGACGTCCACCATTGGCTGCCGCCGCACCGCGAAGGGCTCGTCGAGCTGCACCACCTCACGCGCTTGATGATGGCGACGCAGGACAGCACCTTCTTCCTCGTGTCGATGAGCGCGGAGGCGTTCGAGATGTGGAGCCGGGTCGTCCCGCTCGATCAGAGCTTCGCCACGGTCGTGCGCCTGCAACCGGTGGGCGCGACGACCCTCGACGCCGTGATCGCGGCGCGGCACGAGCTCTCGGGCATGGAGCTCGAGTTCCCGACCACGCTGCGGGCCCGCGTCGCGCAGCGTCTCCTCGGTCGTTCGATCCGCACGTCGTTCATCCGTGGCCTCGTCGCTTCGGCGGGCGGCAACCTGCGACGGGCGCTCGCGCTATGGTTGGCGCACGCGAACTCGCACGACGTCCGCGTGAGCCTGCGACCGCTGCAGGCGTTCGGGTGGAGCCTCCCGTTCCTGCAGCAGCTCGGCCCAGCCGCGTTGGCCGTGCTCGCCGTGCTGGTCCGGCACGGCGCCCAGACCGAAGACGCCCTCGCCCGCTTCGTGGGCAAGAGCGTCGACGAGATCGCCCACCTCACGCGCTTCCTCGTCGCCTCGGGGCTGGTGGTGCGCGAGCAAGGCACGCCGGAGGTGGCGTTGACCGGAAGGTTCGTCGACGACATCACGCGCGCGTTGGCGGAGCACGGGATCCTGGGAGGTTCGTCGTGATCGCGCGTCGCCCCTGGCGAACCGTGGTCGCGCACTGCGGGCTCCTGCTCGCCATGAGCGGCTGCGGCCGCCTCGCGCCCGACGAGCCCGCCCCGAAGACGGAGCTCGATCAGGAGATCCTGCGCGAGGTCGTCGCCCTCGCCCACGCCCTCTCCACGCGCTGGCTGCTCTGGGCCATCCTCCTCGTCGCGGTGGTGATGGCGTTCCGGCGCTTCCAGGCGCTCTGCATCCGCATCGTGTGGCGCCTCGGTTGGGACAGCAGTCGCCGGATGGCGCGCGCCCAGAATGCGCTCGATCTGGCGTTCATCGTCGTCGCGGCGCTGCTCGTCCTGCGGCCGATCTTCGCGGCCGCCCCCCTCGTCTCGGGCGTGCTCGCGGCCGAGATC
>Ga0079224_100005654_pt1 | contig 16450 bp, 21 predicted proteins | sample Stecom2015_FD_80414 | JGI IMG/M metagenome (GOLD analysis project Ga0079224, IMG submission 80414) | Agricultural soil microbial communities from Utah to study Nitrogen management - Steer compost 2015 | ecosystem: Environmental > Terrestrial > Soil > Agricultural land | place: USA: Utah... | reverse complement strand
GTCGCCAACGTCCTGCTCAGCCTGCCGCTGTCGGTTGCGGTGGCGCACAATGGGGTGGCGATGCTGCTGTTGCTATCGCTGGTCACGCTGACCCATGCTCTATATCCAAGACCGCTGGCTGCCGCTTGAGGAGGCGCCAAGCGGGCACAAGCTGCGAGGGGGAGACAATGGCGCAAGATATTTACAGCAGGTCCGGATCGCCCGGTGCGCCTATGCCACATTCCACAGCCTACTGGCGTGACTATCTCGAGCTGTGCAAGCCGAACGTGGTTGCCCTGATGATCTTCACTGCGGTGGTCGGCATGCTGCTGGCGACGCCCGGCGACATCCCCTGGTGGGCGCTGACCGTGGGCAACCTCGGCATCGCGTTGAGCGCCGGTTCGGCGGCCGCCATCAACCATCTGGTGGACCAGCACATCGACGCCCAGATGGCGCGGACCAGGGCCAGGCCGCTGCCGACAGGCCACCTGCGCACCTCCCAGGCGGTCACCTTCGCCGCCGTCCTCGGCGGCCTGGGCATGGCGGTGCTCTATTTCTTCGTCAACCCGCTGACGGCCTGGCTGACCTTCCTGTCGCTGATCGGCTATGCCTTCGTCTATACCATGTACCTGAAGCGGGCGACGCCGCAGAACATCGTCATCGGCGGCGCTGCCGGCGCCGCGCCGCCGGTGCTGGGCTGGACCGCGGTCACCGGACAGATCGATCCGCACGCGCTGCTGCTGTTCCTGATCATCTTCGTCTGGACGCCGCCGCATTTCTGGGCGCTGGCGGTGCACCGACGCGAGGAGTATGCGCGGGTCAGCATTCCCATGCTGCCGGTCACGCACGGCGACCGCTTCACACGTCAGCAGATCCTGCTGTACACGGTGCTGCTGGCCGCCGTCACCCTGCTGCCGTTCTCGACCGGCATGAGCGGCTGGTTCTACCTGGCGGGCGCTATGGTGTTGAACGTGATCTATCTCTATTACGGCTTTGCCATGCTGCGCTCGCGCGACCCGGCTCTGCCGATGAAGGCGTTCCGCTTCTCGATCACCTATCTGATGGGGATCTTCGCCTTCCTGCTGATCGACCGCTATCTGCCCATCCTGCGGTCGCTGCTGCTCGGCTGAGGGCGCCGGCGCAGGACCGTAGCGCGGCAAGGCGCCGGCGGCTCCCGGGGATGCGGAGCCGTCGGCGCGGCAGGCCCAGCGCCGCCCGCCGTTCATCAAGACGAGGACTCAGGAGGAGCCTCATGCGCCTGTACAGCGAAAGCCTCAAGGACCGAGAGCCGATTCCCGAACGCCACGCCTTCGCCGCCAAGGATCCGGAACAGCATGTGCGGCCGAGCCAGAATCTCAGCCCGCATCTGGGCTGGGACGGGCTGCCGGAGGGCGCCCGTTCGCTAGTACTGCTTTGCCATGATCCCGATGCGCCGGGCAGGCCGGACGGCGTCAATCAGGAAGGCCGCGCAGTGCCGGCCGATCTGCCGCGGGTGAATTTCTACCACTGGGTGCTGGTGGACATTGCGCCGGCGATGAAGGAGCTGCGTGAGGCCGAATTCGCGCAGGGGATCACCCCGCACGGCAAGAAAGGGCCGCACGCGCCGCAGAACACCCGCCAGGGGCTGAACGATTACACCGGCTGGTTCTCCGGCGACAAGGACATGGAGGGGTTCTACTACGGCTATGACGGCCCCTGCCCGCCATGGAACGACACGATTCCGCACCGTTACATCTTCACGCTGTATGCGATCGACGTGGAGCGCTGCCCGGTCGAGAACACCTTCACCGGCGACGAGGTGCTGCAGGCAATAGAAGGCCATGTGCTCGATCAGGCCAGCCTGCAGGTGACCTACAGCCTGAATCCGCGGATACCGGCCTAGCGGTATTTCCCGGACGGGGTGTTGCCAAGGGCGGCGTGGCGCCCCTGGCAACACCTTGCACAGCCGCTTACTGAGTGAGCGGCGAGAGGGTCAGCTCGACGCGCCGGTTCTGTTCGCGGCCCTGGGCCGTGGCATTGCTGGCGATCGGGTAGTTCTTGCCGTAGCCGCGCACGACCATGCGGTCGTCCGTGACGCCCTGCTGGCGCAGGACGCGCGCCACCGACTCGGCGCGGCGCTCGGACAGGAGCTGGTTGTACCTGTCGCTGCCGGTGCTGTCGGTGTGGCCGGCGACTTCGATGATGGTCTTCGGGTATTCCTTGAGCACCATCGCCACCGAGGCGAGCACCTGCGTAAAGCTCGGGCGGACATCGGCCGAATCGGTCGCGAAGGTGATGTTGCCGGGCATGTTCAGGGTGATGTTGTCGCCGTGCCGGGTGACGCTCACGCCGGTGCCCTCCAGTTGCTGGCGCAGCTTGGCCTCCTGCACATCCATGTAGTAACCGACGCCCGAGCCGGACAGTGCCCCGATTCCGGCACCGATCAGCGCCCGCTTGCGACGTTCCTTGGCATTATCGCCGGTAGCGATGCCGACCACCGCACCGGCGACCGCGCCGACGCCGGCACCAATGGACGCCTTGCTGGTCTGCTGTTCGCGGGTGTAGGGATTGACGGTGGTGCAGCCGCCGACCAGCAGGCTGGCGCTGATCATGGCTACCGCAGTGGCCTTCAGTGGTGCTCGCATGATGATTTCCTACCTCAAGGGAGTTGGGGTCAGAAGCAGGCAGTGTCGCTGCCGGCACTGGCCGGCAAGACTTTATCACACCGGCCCGGCCTCTCCGTCCCGGCAGCCGGCGGTCGCGCCGCCTGGCAACGGCTGGAGGCGGGCGCGCAGCTTGACCAGGGCGCTTTGATTTCAACAATAGGTGCTTCGATTCGCGCTGCCGCAGGGCAGGCGCTGTGGAGAAGGTATATGCAGGATTTCGACCAGGATCTGGATGTGCGAGGCCTCAACTGCCCGCTGCCCATCCTCAAGACCAAGAAGCAGCTGGTGACCATGCAGCCGGGACAGATCCTGCGGGTACGGGCCACCGACCCGCACTCGGTCATCGATTTTATCGCTTTCTGTGAGAAGACCGGCCACGAGCTGGTGGATCGGCATGAGGAAGGCGACGAATTCCATTTCCGATTGCGCAAGCAGGGCTGACCGCGCCGGTCGGCGGCTTTAGCTATCGAAGCCCAGGTCGCGGATCAGTCTCTCGATTGCCTGCAGCGTCATCGCCGGAATGTCTTCGAACTGAAAGCCGGTGGCATAGTAGCCGGGATCGGTGTCCGCCTTCGACCAGATGCTGCGGGCACGGCAGCGGACCGGCTGCCGGGTCATGCCAGGCCGGCAGATCTCCAGCTCGAAGCTTTTGCCGACAGCCAGCGGTCGTTCGCTGAGCACCTGCATCCCGTCCGGCGTGATGTTGCTGAGGAAGCCGAGCGGTTCGTTGCTGCCGCGATCGCGGATCTCCAGGTAAAAGATCAGATGGTGGCGGCGCTGCCCCCGGGAAGCCTGCATGGGATACCTCGGCCCTGGCCCGTCTGATGCCGATCGAGGAACTATGCGGGCGGCAGTGGCAGGCTAAAAGCCCCGCAGTCCATGCAGCAGGGATTCCAGCGACAAGGACAGCCGTTTGCCGACCGACTGCTTGCGCCGGTAGCGGACCTGCAGCAGCTCCGCCTGCTCGCTGCGCTCGAGCAGGTAGTCGTCGCTTGTGCGCAGGTCGTCCACCAGGCCGAGTTCAAGCGCCCGCTCGCCGAGCCAGTATTCGCCGGTCGCGACCCGGTCGACATCGAGGCCGGGGCGGAAGCGGCGGATGTAGTCCTTGAACAGGCCATGCGTGTCCTCGAGCTCCTGCTTGAGCTTCTGCCGGCCCTGCTCGGTGTTCTCGCCGAAAACGGTCAGCGTGCGCTTGTACTCGCCGGCGGTAAGCAGCTCGAAATCGACATCATGCTTCTTCAGCAGCCGGTGGAAATTGGGCAGCTGGGCGACGACGCCGATGGAGCCGACGATGGCGAAGGGCGCAGCCAGGATACGGTCGGCGACACAGGCCATCAGGTAGCCGCCGCTGGCGGCGATGCGGTCGATGGCGATGGTCAGCTGTCGCACCCGCCCCTTCAGCCGAGCCAGCTCGGCTGCCGCCAGCCCGTAGTTGGGGACCATGCCGCCGCCGCTCTGCAGCCGTACCAGCACCTCGTCATCCGGGCCGGCGACCAGCAGGATGCCGGAGATTTCCTGCCGCAGGCTCTCGACCTGCGAAGCCCGGAGGTCGCCGTTGAAGTCGAGGACGAACAGGCGCGGCCGGCTGGCGGCCTGCCTGCGCGCCCGGGCCCGCTGCTTGACCAGCCGCCGCAGCGCCTTGCGGTCCAGCAGCCTGCGCTCCAGAGCGTGGCGGAAGCTGTCCAGGCGGTCGTTGAGCCTGGTGACTTCCAGCCGCTCCCGGCTCCCGCCGCGCGAGCGGCTGCCGAGACCGGCCGCGACGATCACGGCAACCAGAAAGGCAAGCAGGACGGTGACGGTCTTGGCCAGGAACAGGCCGTAATTCTGCAGAAATTCCATGGCATGCTTCCGGGGGCTGCTTTCCAAGGCGGCGCTAGACGGAAGATTATAGGGGGCAGACGGAGGACTGGCTTGCATTCGAAACCCATCATCTACCGGGGTGTTCCCTGCTACAGCTTCCGGCAGCTCGACGAGGACGCCAGGGCCGCGAAGGGGACCGCGTTCCGGGCGTTCAAGCGCAGCGAGCCGGAGCTGACGGAAGGCGTCGACTATTTCTATCTCGATGCCGAACAGGGGCGGGAGCTCATCGAGCGGTTGCGGGAGAGCGGCCTGATCTACCGCTCGACCTGGAACCTGGTGCTGGTGACGGGCAGCGGGCGGCGCCGGCTCGGCCTGGACTGAGCGCTATGGTGCGTCGCTCTAACCATAGAGCGATCAGTTCTTTAGGGCCTCCTATGGCGGTTGTTACAGTGTCCGTGAGGACATGGACACCAGCCCGATGATGGAGGGAGCATGGCTACGCTGAGACTTGGAGACACCGCACCGGATTTCACCCAGGACAGCAGCGAGGGCAGGATCAACTTCCACGAGTGGGCCGGCGACAGCTGGGTCGTGCTCTATTCGCACCCTGCCGACTACACGCCGGTCTGCACCACCGAGCTCGGCCGTACCGCCAAGCTCGCCGACGAGTTCAAGAAGCGCAACACCAAGGTAATCGCGCTCAGCGTCGACCCGGTCGAGTCGCACCACGGCTGGATCGAGGACATCAACGAAACCCAGCAGACGGTGGTCAATTTCCCGATCATCGCCGACCACGACCGCAAGGTCGCCGAGCTGTACGACATGATCCACCCGAACGCCAGCGCCACGGTGACGGTGCGTTCGGTGTTCTTCATCGATCCCAACAAGAAGATCCGGGCGACCATCACCTATCCGCCCAGCACCGGCCGGAACTTCGGCGAGATCCTGCGGGTGATCGATTCGCTGCAGCTGACCGACAACTACGCGGTGGCGACCCCGGAGAACTGGCAGGACGGCGACGAGTGCGTGATCCTGCCGTCGATCACCGATCCTGAGGAAATGAAGCGCAAGTTCCCCAAGGGCTGGCGCGAGCTCAAGCCGTATCTGCGCATGACTCCGCAGCCGAACAAGTAGGCAGCCCACCTCGACGCCGGCAATCGCCGGCGTCTTTCCTTTATAATGCGCCGCGTCGTCCGTGGGGCTGAGTGTCTGCCCCGCCGGTTTTCCCTGTCGCGAGCGGTACATGACTCCCTGGCAGCGCTACCAGGCCGATCTGCAGCGGCCCGACTTTTCTCATGATCCCGCCCAGGAGGGTGCGGTCCGGCATCTGCAGGCGCTGTACGAGGAGCTGCTGCGCCAGCCCCCCGAGCCGACCGGCCTCAAGCGGCTGACCGCCCGGCTGCGCCGGCAGCGGCGGGAGCCGCTCAAGGGGCTCTATCTCTGGGGCGGGGTCGGTCGCGGCAAGACCTATCTGGTCGACACCTTCTTCGACAGCCTGCCGTTTCCGCAGAAGCAGCGACTGCACTTCCACCGCTTCATGCAGATGGTGCACAACGAGCTGCGCCAGCTGCGCGATCAGCAGGATCCGCTCAAGCTGGTCGCCCGCCGTTTTGCCGCCGAGACCCGCGTGCTGTGCTTCGACGAGTTCTTCGTCACCGATATCGCCGACGCCATGCTGCTGGGCGGGCTGTTGGAGGCGCTGTTCGATGAGGGCGTTACCCTGGTTGCCACCTCCAACATTCCGCCCGACGAGCTCTACAAGGACGGCCTGCAGCGAGCCCGCTTCCTGCCGGCCATCGAGCTCATCAAGCGGCATACCACGGTGCTTAATGTCGACAACGGGATCGACTACCGGCTGCGTTACCTGGAGCAGGTGGAGATCTACCACGTGCCGGCCGACGCCGCTGCCGAGCAGGTGCTGGCACGGGAATTCGAGCACATCGCCGGCGAGCGCGGTAGCGCCGACACCGCGCTGGAGATCGAGGGACGCATGATCCCGGTACGGCGGCTGGCCAGCGACGTGGTCTGGTTCGACTTTGCCGATATCTGCGGCGGCCCGCGCAGCCAGGCCGACTACATCGAGATCGGCCGGCTGTTCCACACCGTGCTGGTGTCCAACATCCCGGAGCTGACAGGGCTGCGGGAGAACGAGGCGCGCCGTTTCATCGCCCTGGTCGACGAATTCTACGACCGGGCCGTCAAGCTCATCTGCACCGCCGCCGCGCCGCCGGAATCGCTGTACAGCGGCCACCACCTGCGCTTCGCCTTCGAGCGGACGGTGAGCCGGCTGCAGGAAATGCAGTCCAAGGACTACCTGGCGCGGCCGCACCGGCCGTAAGGGCGAGACCCCTGCGGGAAGAAGCGAGGGGTTTGCTCGCGCAAGGGCGCCAAGCAAAAGCTGAACGGGTTAAGGCTGCTCGGCGCCGCCGCGGGCGATGTTTGTTTTGTCTTTTCCCGTTGCGCTAGAACCTACAGCAGCGCCTTCACGTGCTCGGCAACGCAGCGCGCCAGCGCCGCCAGGTTATAGCCGCCTTCGAGAGTGGAGATCACCCGCCCCCTGCAGTGCCGGCGGGCGATGCTGACGATCTCCTCGGTGGCCCAGGCGAAATCGCGTTCGTTCAGCCGCAGATTCGCCAGCGGATCGTCCAGGTGGCCGTCGAAGCCGGCGGAGATGAAGATCAGCTCCGGCCTGAAATCCTCCAGCTCGCGCAGCAGTTCATCGTAGAACATCGGCCGGAAGCTCAGGCCGTTGGTGTAGGCCGGCAGCGGCAGGTTGTAGATGTTGCCGGGGCGGTTCTCGCTGGGATCGCCGGTATCCGGGAACAGCGGCGACTGGTGGCTGGACAGGTACAGATAGCCCTTGCGGCCGGCAAACATGCTGGCCGTGCCGTTGCCGTGGTGGACATCGAAGTCGACCACGGCGACGCGCCGGAGCCGATATCGCTCGCGGGCGTGCGCCGCGCCGATGGCGACGTTGTTGAACAGGCAGAAGCCCATCGCCTTGGCCGCTTCGGCATGATGGCCGGGCGGCCGCACGGCGCAGAACACGCGCTCGGCCTCGCCCGCCATGACGGCATCGACCGCCATGCACAGCGCCCCGGCCGCCCGCAGCGCGGCCTCGCCGGAGCCCGGGCTGATCACCGTATCGTTGTCGAGCATGCGGTGGCCGTCCTCCGGCACGGAGGCCAGCAATTCCTCGACGTAGCTGCGGTCATGCACGCGGGCGATCTGGTCGATGGTGGCCTGGGGCGCTTCCTGGCGCTGCAGGAACTGGAACTCCGGCGCTTCCAGGGCGGCCAGCACCGTTTGCAGGCGGGCGATGCTTTCCGGATGGCCGGGGCCGGTATCGTGCTCCAGACAGGCGGGGTGGGTGATCAGCCAGGTGCTCATGGATGCGTCCTCGGGCGACTGGGTCGCCGTGTCCAACAGCCACTATACCGTGTGGCTAGCGTTCGTCGAAGAACTGCTGACTGAACGTGATCTCCAGCGGCGCGGCGTCGGGCGGAGTGACCAGGATCCGAAACCGCCGGCTCTCGCCATCGGCGATGGTGAAGCTGCCCAGGAAGGACACCGTGCCGTCGGTGCGCACGGCGCGGAGCGGGAGCGGCTCCGGCTGGCCGCTGCCGGCGCTGACCCAGGCTTCGGTCGGGGGCGTGGCCGGCTCGCCGGCGCGCTTTACCGATACCAGCAGCACGCCGCGGGTCCGGCTGCGCAGGATCCCGTACTCGCGGGCTATTTCCGGGGTCAGGAAACCGGACGCAAAGGCGCTGTAGTGGACCTGATAGTCGCCGGTGGTCTCTAGCCCTCGGGCCGCGGCGGTCCCGGTTGCCAGCAGCAGGGCGAAGGCAAGCCGCCGCAGCATCAGGCGGCCCGCTCGAAGCGATACATGGCGATTTCGCCCAGCAGGTTCGGCAGCAGCCGGCTGAAGGCCTGCTCATGGTGGGCATGGTCCAGCACCCGGCGTTCCAGGATGCGGATGCCCTGCTGCCGGCAGAGGGCCTCGAAATCGCGCAGGGTACAGAGGCGGATATTGGGCGTGTCGTACCACTTGTGCGGCAGCGCGCCGCTCATCGGCATCCGTCCCTTGAGCGCGAGCTGCAGCCGCACCCGCCAGTAGCCGAAATTGGGGAAGGTGACGATGCCCTGGCGGCCGATCCGCAGCATCTCGCTGATCAGCCGGTGCGGGTAGCTGACCGCCTGCAGGGTATGGGTCATGACCACGTAATCGAACGAATCCGGGTCGAAGTCGTTGAGGCCGGCGTCGAGGTCGGTCTGGATGACGTCCACGCCGTTGCGGATGCAGGCGACGACATTGGCCGGGTCGATCTCCAGGCCGTAGCCGCTCACGCCGCGCTCCTCCTGCAGGTACTTGAGCAGGGCGCCGTCGCCGCAGCCGAGGTCCAGCACCCGCGAACCCGGCTCGATCCACTCGCTGATGATGGCCAGGTCGGCGCGCAGCTCGCTCATGCCCCCACCTCCTCGGCCACCTGCTCCAGATAGGCCTGCAGCACGTCGAGGTAGGCCGGGATCGGCAGCAGGAAGGCGTCGTGGCCGTGCGGAGCGTCGATTTCGGCGTAGGTGACGTCCTTGTCGCCATCGAGCAGGGCCCGGACGATCTCGCGCGAGCGGCTGGGCGCAAAGCGCCAGTCGCTGGTGAAGGACACCACCAGGAAGCTTGCCTGCACGTGCGCCAGCGCCGCCGACAGGTCGTGGTTGTGCTTGGCGGCGGGATCGAAGTAGTCGAGCGCCTTGGTCATCAGCAGGTAGGTGTTGGCATCGAAGCGTTCGACGAAGCTCTGGCCCTGGTAGCGCAGATAGCTCTCGACCTCGAAGTCGATGTCGAAGGAAAAGCTCAGCTTGCCGGCGGTGCCGCGCGGCTCGCGGCCGAATTTGGCGCGCATGGCATCGTCCGACAGATAGGTGATGTGACCGAGCATGCGCGCCAGCGCCAGCCCGCGGCGCGGTACCGTGCCGTGTTCCAGGTAGCGGCCGTCGTGGAAGTCGGGGTCGGACAGGATGGCCTGCCGGGCGACCTCATTGAAGGCGATGTTCTGCGCCGACAGCTTGGGAGCGGTGGCGATCAGCAGCGCGTGCCGGACCCGGTCCGGATAGTCGATGGCCCATTGCAGGCACTGCATGGCGCCCAGGCTGCCGCCGACCACCGCGGCCCAGCAGTCGATGCCCAGCACGTCGGCGAGCCGTGCCTGGGAGCGCACCCAGTCGGCCACCGTGACGATGGGGAAGTCGGGCCCGTAACGCTCGCCGGTGCGCGGATTGATGCTGGCCGGCCCGGTGGAGCCGCTGCAGCCGCCGATATTGTTGAGGCTGACCACGAAGAAGCGGTTGGTGTCGATCGGCTTGCCGGGGCCGATGCAGCTCTCCCACCAGCCCGGCTTGCGGTCGGTCGGCGAATGGTAGCCGGCCGCATGGTGGTCGCCCGACAGAGCGTGGCAGACCAGGATGGCATTGGAACGGTCCTGATTCAGTTCGCCATAGGTTTCGTACACCAGCTGGTATTCCGGCAGCTCCCGCCCGCTGTCGAGCGGCAGGGGCTCATGGAAGTGGTGTGTCTTCGGAACGACCAGACCAACGGAATCGGCCGGGAAGGTATTGCTCATCGCAGTCGGGCAGGCTCCACGGAAGGCAAAGGAAGAAAGTCTACTGGCAAGGTTCGGGATCCGGCAATGCAGCGCTCCTTACAGGTCCTGCGCCAGCGCCGGCGGAATCCTGGCCGGCTGGCGGATCCGCACCCGCTTGTCGCGCCCGCTCTCGCCGCTGAGGATCTCGACCCGGCTCTTGGCCACCCCGAACAGCGAGGCCAGGTAGCCGCACAGGTGGGCGTTGGCCTTGCCGTCCACCGGCGGCGCGGTGATCCGCAGCCGCAGCTGCTCGCCCTGGACGATCAGCTCATCGCGGGACGCCCGCGGCTGCACCCGCACGCGCAGGATCAGATCGTCGCCGCTGCGTTCTATCGCCGCCACGGCTACCACACCGCCCGGGCCAGCCCGTACAGCGGCGGCATCAGCAGCATCTTCAGCAGCTGGATCAGGATGATCACCACCAGCGGCGACAGGTCCAGGCCGCCCAGCGGCGGCAGGATCCGCTGCGCCGGCCGCAGCACCGGCTCGGTGAGGCTGTAGAGGATGGCGGTGGCCGGGTTGTAGCCGGGCTGCACCCAGCTCAGGATGGCCTGGACGATGATGGCCACCAGATAGACGTTGAGCGTCAGCTCCACCAGCTCGGCGACGGCGAGCACCAGCATCGGCGGCAGCGGCGGCAGCCCGCCGCGCTGCAGCAGCCCGGCCACGGCGATTTCCAGCAGCTGCAGCACCAGCAGCAGCACCAGGGCGGCCATGTCGATGCCGGCGAGGCCGGGAATCACCCGCCGCAACGGTCGCAGCGGCGGCTGGGTGATCTTCACCAGGAATTGCGAGACCGGGTTGTAGAAATCGGCCCGGCTCAGCTGCAGCAGGAAGCGCAGCAGCACGGCGAGGATATAGAGCCCGAACAGGGTCTTGATCAGGAAGATTAGCGGGTTCGAGAAGTAGTCGGGACCTAGCATTATTGTTTCCCCAGCATATCGCCCAGTTCATTGGCACGGGTGGCGGCGGCCCGCAGCGCCCGCTCGAACAGCTCGCGAATGCCGCCGTCCTCCAGGACCTTGAGCGCCGCCTCGGTGGTGCCGCCCGGCGAGGTCACCTGGCGGCGCAGGGTGGCGGCGCTGTCGCGGCTTTCCAGCGCCATCTTGGCGGCGCCCAGCGCGGTCTGCTGGGTCAGCAGCCGCGCGGTGTCTGGCGGCAGTCCGAGCCGGGCGGCGGTGGCCTCGAGCAGCTCGATCAGCAGGAAGAAATAGGCCGGCCCGCTGCCGGAGACGGCGGTGACGGCGTCCATCAGCCGCTCGTCGTCCAGCCAGCAGGTGATCCCGGCGGCGCGCAGCAGCGATTCGGCAAGGCTGCGCTGCTCGGCGGATACCCGGGCATTGGCGTACAGCGCGGTGGCGCCCGCCTGCACCAAGGCCGGAGTGTTGGGCATGCTGCGGACGATGGCGACCTCGTTGCCGAGCCAGGCGGCGAGGTCGGCTACCCGCACCCCCGCGGCGATGGAAATGACCAGCGCCTCGCGGCCGCGCAGCGCCGGGGCCAGCTCGACCGCCACCGTGCGCATCACCTGCGGCTTGACGGCCAGCACCACGGCATCGGCCTGGCCGGCGGCCGAGGTGTTGTCGGCAGCGCTCCGAATGCCGAATTCGGCGGCCAGCCCGGCCAGCCGCTCGGCGTCCGGATCGGCCACATGGATGCGCGCGGGCGGGTGGCCGTCGGCGATCAGGCCGCCGATCAGGCTGCGGGCCATGTTGCCGCCACCGATGAAGGCGATGCTGTGATTGTTCATAGAATCCTCCGGTAGCCGGTGGGGTCATGCCGCCCGGGGCGGTCGGGCGCCGAAGATCGCGGTGCCGATGCGGACGATGGTGGCGCCCTCGGCGATGGCCGCCTCCAGATCGTCGCTCATGCCCATCGACAGGGTGTCCATGATGTAGCCCTCGTTGTGCAGCCTGTCCCGCAATTCCCGCAACTGGCGGAACGGCCGGCGCTGCTGCTCGAAGTCCGCGGCCGGGGCCGGGATGCACATCAGCCCGCGCAGCCGCAGCCGGGGCAGGGCGGCGACCTCGGCGGCGAGTTCCGACAGCTCGGCGGGCGACACGCCGGACTTGCTGGCCTCGCCGCTGATGTTGACCTGCAGCAGCACGTTCAGTGGCGGCAGGTTCTCGGGGCGATACGCCGACAGCCGCCGGGCCAGTCGGATCCGGTCGACGCTGTGAACCCAGTCAAAGTGCTCCGCGACGTTTCTTGCCTTATTCGCCTGCACCGGTCCGATGCAGTGCCATTCCAGCGGCAGGTCGGCCAGCCCGGCCTGCTTGGCGGCGGCCTCCTGCAGGTAATTCTCGCCGAATGCGTGCTGGCCTGCACGATAGGCGTCGCGGATCGCCGCCGGCGGCTGGGTCTTGCTGACCGCCAGCAGCCTGACGCTGCCCGGCTGCCGTCCGAACCGTTGCTCGGCGGCAGCGATGCGCTCGCGGACCTGGATCAGGCGCGCGGCGATAGAGGTCGAGTTGTCTGGCATGGGAGGCCGCTGTAGCTTGTCAGTGCCCTGTTGCGCGCCGGATGAGAACAACGAAACGCCTGATTTCGGGGGTACCATGGATATCGCTGATTTGCTGGCTTTCGGCGTCAAGAACAATGCATCGGACCTGCATCTGTCCGCCGGTCTGCCGCCAATGATACGCGTCGACGGCGATATGCGCCGGATCAACCTGCCGCCGCTGACGCACCGGCAGGTTCATGATCTCATTTATGACATCATGGACGACAGGCAGCGCAAGCACTACGACGAGCTGCTGGAAACCGACTTCTCGTTCGAAGTGCCTGGCCTGGCCCGCTTCCGGGTCAATGCCTACAACCATTATCGCGGCGCCGGCGCGGTGTTCCGCGCCATCCCCTCGCAGGTGCCGACCCTGGAGCAGCTGCGCGCGCCCGAGATCTTTCGCAGCATCGCCGAGAGTCCGCATGGCCTCGTGCTGGTGACCGGGCCGACCGGTTCCGGCAAGTCCACCACGCTGGCGGCCATGATCGATTACAAGAATGCCAACTTCCACGAGCACATCCTCACCGTGGAAGACCCGATCGAGTTCGTGCACGAGTCCAAGAAATCCCTGGTCAGTCAGCGCGAAGTCCATCGTCACACGCTGGGCTTCAGCGACGCGTTGCGCTCGGCGCTGCGTGAGGATCCGGACGTGATCCTGGTCGGCGAAATGCGTGACCTCGAGACCATCCGGCTGGCGCTGACCGCCGCCGAAACCGGGCACCTGGTGTTCGGCACGCTCCACACCGGTTCGGCCGCCAAGGCCGTCGACCGCATCATCGACGTGTTCCCGGCCGCCGAGAAGGCCATGGTGCGGTCGATGCTGTCCGAGTCGCTGCGCGCAGTGATCTCCCAGGCCCTGCTGAAGAAGATCGGCGGCGGCCGGGTGGCGGCGCACGAGATCATGGTCGGCACGCCGGCGATCCGCAACCTGATTCGCGAGGACAAGGTGGCGCAGATGTACTCGGTCATCCAGACCGGCCAGGCGGCCGGCATGCAGACCCTGGACCAGGCCCTGCAGGCGCTGGTCCGCCAGGGCGTGGTGGGCAAGCAGGAGGCGCGGCGGCTGGCCGTCAACAAGGATGCGTTCAGGTAGCAGGCGGCCGCCGTGCGCTACGCGAGCGCCGGCACGATCCGCAGGCGGTGCCCGGCGGCCAGAGCCAGCGCGGTCAGGGCGTCGGCTTCCGCCTCCGGCAGGCAGGCCAGAAGATCCAGCGGCGTCGGTGGCTGGCTGGCCAGCCACAGCTGCAGCAGCTCGACCACCGAGCCTTCGAAGCAGCCAGGCCTATCCTCCGCCTGCGCGAGCCGGCTGGGAACGGCCTGCGCCTCCAGCATGGGAGCGGCGGCGATCGCCTCAGGCGGCAGGCCGGCCAGCATGAACTGCGTCGGAACTGGTCGGAACGGCGGCGGCAGCCGGCCGCCGAGCAGTGCCAGGCGCGGCTTGACCGGGGCCGTTTCGACAAAGAACAGGGCGGCGGGGATGCCGGCATCGGCCGCCAGCAGCACTGGCGGCTCGGCGCAAGGTTGCAGCGCCGGCCCTCGCGGGCCGTCGACCTCGAGACGGCTCTGCGGTGCCCAGTCGGCCAGGGCGGACGCCAGCGGCGGCGGCGCGAGCAGGGCCAGCCAGTTCTCCCGGCTCGACGCATGGCTGACCGGCAGCCGCACGACCTGTCCGGCCGCCCGCAGCTCCAGCCATTGTCCGGGCGCCGGCGCCGGATGCGGCCAGTCCAGCCGGAGCAGCCGCCAGCCGTTGCTGACCCGGGTGTTGGCGAGCAGAGTCAGCGAGGCCGTCGGCGCGCTCATGGCTCGCGGCTGTAGACGAGGCGGCCGCCGACCAGCGTGTGGACCGTTCGACCGGTCAGCTCCCAGCCGAGGAAGGCCGAGTTCTTGCCGCGGCTGTGCAGGGTCTCCGGCGTCACCCGCCAGACCGCATCCGGATCGAAGATGCACAGATCGGCCGGGCGGCCCGGGGCGAGTACCCCGCTTTCCAGCCCCAGGATGCGGGCCGGATCGACGGTGACCCGCGCCAGCGCGTCCAGCAGCGGCAGCACCTCCTCGTCGACCAGCCGCAGCACCAGTGCCAGCAGCGTGTCGAGGCCGGACAGGCCCGGCTCGGCGCCGGCCAGCGGCGCGTGCTTGGCGTCCGGTTGATGTGGCTGATGATCCGAGCAGATGGCGACGGCGCCTTCGGCGACGGCCCGGCGCAGGGCGTCGCGGTCGGTAAAGCTGCGGAACGGCGGCTCCACCCGGAACATCGCCTCGAAGCCCCACAGGTCCTGTTCGGTGAAGAACAGCTGGTGAATGGCGATGTCGGCGCTGACCGGCAGGCCGTCGCGCTGGGCGCGGCGGATCAGTTCCACGCCGCGGCCGCTGGACAGCCGGCCGAAATGGGTGCGGGCACCGGTCTGTTCGACCAGGGCCAGGTCGCGGCCCAGCGCAGCGGTCTCCGCCGCCTGGGGAATGCCGGCGACGCCCATGCGGGTAGCGACGCCGCCCTCGTGCATCAGGCCGCCGTCGCTCAGGGCCGGGTCGCGCGGCGTCAGCAGCACCGGCAGGTCGAAGGTCTGGGCGTACTCCAGGGCCCGGCGCAGCACCCGGGTGTTGGCGACCGGCCGGCCGCCGTCGCTCACCGCCACGCAGCCGGCGTCCTTGAGCGCGGCCATGGCGGCCAGCAGCTGGCCTTCCAGGCCCTTGGTCAGCGCTCCCAGCGGCGCCAGCCGGATACCGCTGGTTTCCGCGCGGCGCAGCATGTGCTCGACCACCGACGGCGTATCCACCACCGGCTGCGTGTCCGGCAGGCAGCAGAGCGTGGTGATGCCGCCGGCCGCGGCGGCCCGGGTCTCGCTGGCGATGTCGGCCTTGTGCGTGAGGCCCGGCTCGCGCAGGCGGGCGGCGAGGTCGATCAGGCCGGGGCTGACGCAAAGCCCCCGGGCGTCCAGCTCGTGGGCGGCGGTGAAGCCGGCGGGCGGCTCGCCGAGCGCCTGGATCCGGCCGTCGGCGATGAAGACATCGGCCACCGCGTCGAAGCCGCTGGCCGGATCGAGCACCCGGCCGCCGCGAATGATCAGTCCGCTCATGCTGCCTCTCCCGTCGCCTGCATGGCCAGCGACATCACCGCCATGCGCACCGCGATGCCGTTGGTCACCTGCGGCAGGATCACCGAGCGCGGCCCGTCGGCGACCGCCGAGTCGATTTCCACGCCGCGGTTGATCGGCCCCGGGTGCATGACGATGGCGTCGGGCTTGGCCAGCGCCAGCTTGTCCTCGGTGAGGCCGTAGCGGCGGAAGAACTCCGCCTCGCTCGGCAGCAGCGCGCCTTCCATGCGTTCCCGCTGCAGCCTGAGCATGCAGACCACGTCGACGTCGCGCAGGCCGGAGCGCATGTCGTAGAAAACCCGCGCGCCCAGGTCGTCGATGTCGCGCGGCAGCAGGGTGCGCGGGCCGATCACCCGCACCTCGGCCACCCCCAGGGCGTTGAGCGCATGGATCTGCGAGCGGGCGACCCGCGAGTGCAGGATGTCGCCGATGATGGCGACCACCAGCGGAGCGAAATCGCCCTTGTGCTGGCGGATGGTGAACATGTCCAGCATGGCTTGGGTCGGGTGGGCGTGGCGACCGTCGCCGGCGTTGATCACGCTCACCCCGGGGCGGACGTGGCGGGCGATGAAGTGGGCGGCGCCGGAGTCGCGGTGGCGTACCACGAACATGTCGCACTGCATCGCCTCCAGCGTCCACAGGGTATCGAGCAGGCTCTCGCCCTTGACCGCCGAGGAGGTGCTGATGTCGAGGTTGATGACGACGGCCGACAGCCGCTAGGCAGCCAGCTTAAAGGTGGTGCGGGGGCGGGTGGTCGACTCGAAGAACAGGTTCATGCAGTTGCGTCCGCGC
>Ga0079224_100005653_pt1 | contig 16450 bp, 14 predicted proteins | sample Stecom2015_FD_80414 | JGI IMG/M metagenome (GOLD analysis project Ga0079224, IMG submission 80414) | Agricultural soil microbial communities from Utah to study Nitrogen management - Steer compost 2015 | ecosystem: Environmental > Terrestrial > Soil > Agricultural land | place: USA: Utah... | reverse complement strand
GACGATGCACTACTTCTGGGTGGGCGCGATCCCCGCCATGCTGTTCCTCGGCGTGGTGATGATGCCCTTCTACTACGGCTCGAAGGTGCGCAGCGTCCCCGAGTTCATGCGCATGCGCTTCGGGAAGGGCGCGCACCTGGTCAACGCGATCTCCTTCGCGGTCGCACAGCTGCTGATCGCGGGCGTGAACCTCTCGCTGCTGGCCACGATCGTCAACCGCCTGCTGGGCTGGCCGATGTGGGTGGGCCTCGTGCTCGCCGCCGCGTTCGTGCTCTTCTACATCACCGTCGGCGGCCTCTCCGCCGCGATCTACAACGAGGTGCTGCAGTTCTTCGTGATCGTCGCGGCGCTGCTGCCGCTGACGCTGATCGGCCTGCACCGCGTGGGCGGCTGGTCCGGGTTGAAGGAGCGCATCGCCGGGGACGGGATGCTCGGCTCCGAGCAGCTGCACTCCTGGCCCGGCCAGGCCCTCTCCGGCTTCGACTCCCCCGTGCTGTCCGTGATCGGCATCGTGTTCGGCCTGGGCTTCGTGCTCTCCTTCGGCTACTGGACCACGAACTTCGTCGAGGTGCAGCGTGCGATGGCGTCGAAGTCCATCACCGCCGCGCGGATGACCCCGATTATCGGCGCCTTCCCGAAGATGTTCATCCCCTTCATCGTGATCATCCCCGGCATGATCGCCGCGGTGCTGGTCGGGGAGCTCACCGAGTTCAAGCAGCTCGACCACGCGGGCGACGCCTCGGGCGCTGCTGCGACGGGCGTGAACTACAACGACGCCCTGCTGCTGCTGATGCGGGACGTGCTCCCCAACGGCCTGCTCGGCGTCGCCATCGCGGGCCTGCTCGCCGCGTTCATGGCCGGCATGGCCGCGAACATCTCCGCCTTCAACACGGTGGTCTCCTACGACCTCTACCAGCAGTACGTGAAGAAGGACGCGCCCGACGACCACTACACGAAGGTGGGCCGGCTCGCGACGGCCGCGGCCTGCGTCATCGCGATCTTCACCGCGCTGATCGCCGCGCAGTTCTCCAACCTGATGGACTACCTCCAGACCCTGTTCGGCTTCTTCAACGCGCCGCTGTTCGCGACGTTCATCCTGGGCATGTTCTGGAAGCGGATGACGCCGACGGCCGGCTGGACGGGCCTGGTCGCGGGCACGCTCTCGGCCGTGATCCTGTGGGGCTCCTCGACCTTCCTCGGGGTCTTCTCCCTGCCCGGCCAGGGCCTCGCGTTCATGAGCGCGGCGACCGCCTTCGTGGTCGACATCGTGGTCTCGGTCGCGGTCACCCAGATCACCGCCCCGAAGCCCGCCCACGAGCTCAAGGGACTGGTCTACTCGGAGACGCCAAGGGCCGATCTGGTCGACCCCGAGGAGAAGGACATGCCCTTCTGGCGCCGCCCGGTGCCGATGGCGGGCATCGCCCTCGTCCTGGTCATCGCCCTGAACTTCATCTTCGCCTGAGCGCACGGAGGAGAGACACCATGAACACACCCACCGGATCCGCCGGGCAGGACCTCCCCGCGGACGCGACCGTGCAGACCGCCGGCGCCTTCGACATCCGCAACTTCATCGGCACGCTGCTGGGCCTGTTCGGCCTGGTGCTCGTGGTGATGGGGCTGTTCGCCTTCGGCCCCGAGGAGGCCGCGAAGACCGACGGCCTGAACGCGAACCTCTGGGCCGGGATCGCCATGGTCGTCGTCGCGGCCGCGTTCCTGATCTGGACGCGCCTGGACCCGATCCGCATGGTCGTGCGGGACAACGAGGACGGCGCCGAGGAGCCCCACGACATCTCGGCCCTGGACTGATCCCGCCGCGTCCGCACGAAGGGGACGTGAGCGGCACGCTGCGCGGCTGAGCTCCGCGGCGTGCCGCTCACGTCCCCTTTTTGCTGGAGGCCCCGCGCAGCGGGCCCGCGTAGCATCGAGCGCGATGCCGCATCCGACGAAGGAGCTCGTGTGAACGACCAGTCCGCCGCCCCCAGCACCTCCCCCGCGACCGGCAGCAGCCCGGATTCCGATGCCGACCGGACCGCCCCCGAGGACCGCCTGGTCACGACCCTGCACAGCCTCGCGCTCGAGGACGGGCCGCTGAACTACACCGCGACCGCCGGCACCGTGGTGCTGCGCGAGGAGCCGGACGGCGAGGAGTACGGCCGCGGCAAGCCCTACGCGGAGCTGTTCTCCGTCTCCTACGTCGCGACCTCCCCGGGCGAGCAGCCCCGTCCGGTGGTGTTCGCCTTCAACGGCGGCCCCGGCGCCTCGACCGTCTGGCTGCACCTGGGCCTGCTGGGCCCGCGCCGCGTGGACTCCGGGGACGCGGGAGCGCCCGCCGCTCCCCCGCACCGCCTGCTGGACAACCACGAGACGATCCTGCGCGATGCCGATCTCGTCGTGGTCGACGCGATGACCACGGGCTTCTCCCGCCCCGCGCCCGGACAGAAGCCCGACCGCCATCACGGCCTCGCCGCGGACCGCGACCTGATCGCCGCGTTCGTCATCGACTGGCTGACCCGCAACGACCGCTGGACCTCCGAGGTCCATCTCGCCGGCGAGTCCTACGGCACCACCCGCGCCTCCGCCGTCGCGGCCCGGCTGCTGGACCGCTACTACCTCGCCGTCGCCGGGATCGTGCTGATCTCGCCGGTGCTGGACTTCGGCACGATCGTGTTCTCCCCCGGCAACGACCGTCCCTACCTCCACTACCTGCCCACCTATGCCGCGATCGCGCACGCCCACGGCAAGCACGAGGACCGGCTGCTGCAGGACGTGGTCGACGAGGCCGAGGCCTTCGCCGAGCAGGAGTACCCGGCGCTGCTCGCGGCGGGGCTGCGGTTGGACCCCGCGCAGAAGCAGGAGGCCGCGGCCCGGATCGGCGCGCTGATCGGCGTGGATCCGGACTGGGTGGAGCGCGCGGACCTGCGCGTCGAGCACCAGGCCTTCCTCGCCGAGCTGCTGCGGGACGAGGGCCTGGTGACCGGCCGGATCGACGGCCGCTTCACGGCGCCCGCCGGGAACGCCAACGCGGCGCGGATGGAGACCGATCCGTCGATCGACCAGCTCGCCCCGAGCTACACCGCGGCGATCAACCACTACCTGCGCGGGGAGCTCGAGTTCTCCTCCGACGTGGTCTACGAGATCATGTCCGGTCGCGTGCACCCGTGGAGCTACAAGGACTTCGAGAACCGCTCGGTGGAGGTCGCCTCCGATCTCGCCCGCGTGCTGCGCAAGTCCCCGCACACCCGGGTGCTGGTCTCCCACGGCTATCACGACGCGGCGACCCCGTTCCACGCCAGCGAGCACGTGCTCGCGCAGCTCGCGATCCCGCGCGAGGACTACTCGGAGCGGATCCGGGTGGAGTACTACGAGGCGGGGCACATGATGTACTGCCACGAGCCGAGCCGCCTCGAGCTCTCCGCCCACCTGCGCGAGTTCGTCGCCGGGGCGGGCGGCACGGAGGACGACGGGGAGGCCTGAGGGCCGGCTGCCGCAGGCCGAGGGTCGGCTGCCGCAGGCTGAGAGCCGACGGGCCGGGGCCACCCGGGACCGCTCGACCTCGCGCCGCCGCCGGACCTGCCGGAGGAGCCTCCGACGGGTCAGCTCTCGGAGCCGGTCGAGCCCGATCCGCTGCCCGAGGCACCGCTGCCGGAGCTCGAACCGCCCGAGGAGCCGCTCCCGGAGGTGCCGCTCCCGGACGACCCGTTCCCGGAGGTGCCGCCGCCATCCTCGCCGCTGCCGGAGGAAGAGCTTCCACCGGAGGAGCTGCCGTCGCCGCTCGTGCCGCCGCCCTCCTCGGAGGTGCCGTCGCCGCCGGTGCCCTCCCCGGTGGAGCCGTCACCGGTGGTGCCCTCTCCGGTCGTGCCCTCGCCGGTCGTGCCGTCCTGCTGCTGCGGGTCCATAGTGGTCCCGTCCTGCCGCTCCGTGCCGTTCTCGCCGGTGCCGTCCTCGGACGTCCCGTCCTCGGTCGTGCTGCCGGAGTCCTCGCGCGGGGTCACGTGCTCGGTGCCGGTGAGGGAGCGCTGGATCTCGCCGGTGCCCGGGGAGAGCTCCGTGCCGGTCAGGCGCTGGATGCCGAACACGGCGGCCATGCCGATCAGGGCGATGACCACGCTCATCAGGGCGATCTTCGCGATCCGTCGGCCGCGCCCCGGCGTCACCTCGGAAGCGCCGTCCGCCTCGGTCGCGCCCTCGGACGTCCCGACGGCGCCGTCCTCGCCCGCACCGCGGCGAGTGCGCGAGGAGTGCACCTCCCCGCCCCGGACGCGGGACTGCGCCTTCTCCCCCGCCTTGGCCTTCACCTGCTTGAGCCTGCGGGCGGCGCCGTTGACGGAGTCGGTGTAGAAGGCGACCACGGCCGCGGAGATCACCGAGGTGATCGCGGCACCGAACACGGTGCCGCTGATGCCGAGCTGGCCGCCGATCACGGAGGTGGTCGCCGCGGCGGCGCCGCCGGCGAGCAGGCCGGGCACGGAGAGGCTCTTGACCTCCGACTCCGAGGCGCCCGCCGCGTCCTGGACGGGCGGGGCGTCAGGGCCCTGCGGGCAGTGAGGAGGTGCCGGGGAGGAGGGCGGGGTGGAACTCATGGCCCCACGCTCCGCACCGCGCCTCGGACCTCCATCGAGGATCCCTCGGAGAACCCTGGAAAAGCAGCGGGAAAGCGCCTGCGATCAGGGACTTCGCTGGTCGATGAATTGCCTCACCCCGCCAGGGACGACGGGCGGCGGCGCGGGGCGGCGGCTCACTCGACCGGCGCGAGCTTCCCGAGCGTCTCGTTGAGCGCCTCGGTCGAGGAGAGGTGGGTCCAGATCCCGTCCCGCAGCTGCGTCGCCGTGGTGCCGGTGCGCACCGCGAGGGCGATCAGGTTGATGACCTCCTGGGCGTCGACGTGGAACAGCCGTGCGCCGAGGATCTCGTCGGTGCCCGCGTCGACCACGATCTTCACCAGCCCGCGGGGGTCGCCGAGGGTCTTCGGGCGGGGCATCGCCTTGATCGCGGCGACCTTCTGCGTCGCGACCAGCACGTCCCGTCCCTGCTCCCGCGCCTCCGACTCAGTGAGGCCCACGGCCGAGAGCGGCGGGGTGAGGAAGGTCGTCGTCGGCACCGCGACCCGGTCGGAGGTGGAATGGGAGCCGTCGCCGGTGAGCTGGGAGAGGACGATGCGGTGGTCGTCGAGGGAGAGGTAGGTCTGCTGGGCGCCGCCGTGCACGTCGCCGAGCGCGAAGACGCCGTGGGCGCTGGTGCTCGTCGACCACGATCGCGCCGCGCTCGTCCACGTCGATGCCCGCCGCCTCGAGCCCGAGGTCGTCGGTGGCAGGGCGACGCCCGGTGGCCAGCAGCACGGCGTCGACCGCGAGCTCGCGCGACCGCCCCGCGACCTCGAGGCGCAGCAGCGCCTCCTCCGCCCCGTCCTCGACGCCGCGGAGGTCCGCCTCGTGCAGCACGGTGATGCCGTCGCCCTCGAGCACGGACTGCACCTCGGCGGCGACCTCCTCGTCCTCGGCGGGCAGCAGGCGGGGGCGACGGTTCAGCACCGTCACCTCGGCGCCGAAGCCCGCGAACATCGAGGCGAACTCGAGTCCGATCGGCCCGGCGCCCACCACCGCGAGCCGCTGCGGGAAGGGGTCGGCGTGCTGCAGCGAGGTGGAGTCGTGCACCCGAGGGGAGTCGATCCCGGGCAGGTCCGGGCGCGAGGGCACCGCGCCGGTGTTCACCACGACCGTCGGCGCGGTGACGGTGAGACGGTCCTCGCCGCCGCTGACCTCCACGGTCCGCTCGCCCACGAAGCGGGCGCGGCCGTCGACGAGGGTGACGGTGTCGAGGTCGGCGAGCATGTGGTGGTTGACGTCGCGGAGCGTCCCGATGAGGGTGTCGCGGCGCTGGACGGCCCGGGTCCAGGAGGAGGCGGCGTCGTCGTCCTCGCGGCGCTCCTGGGCGTCGTGCACGAGGGTCTTGGTGGGGACGCAGCCGATGTTGATGCAGGTCCCGCCGTGCATCGATGCGAACTGCTCGATCATCGCGACCTTCTGGCCGCTGCCGGCGAGGGCCGCGGCGAGGGTCTTGCCGCCCTTGCCCCAGCCGATCACGAGCACATCCACGGACAGGCTGTTCCCGGAGTTCGTCATGGGCTCACCGTAGTCCGGCTGTCGAGCGCCGCCGCGGGTTCTCGTCGCCTGCTCCGGCCCGTCGGCCGGCCGTCCGTGATGCACTGGCCCCATGACCGCCGCGCCGATCGAGGACCACGCCCTGCTCTCCGACCAGCGCACCGCCGCGCTCGTGACGCGGGAGGGGGACATCGACTGGCTGTGCATGCCGCGCTTCGACTCCGACGCCCTGTTCACCTCGCTGCTGGGCGAGAAGCGGCACGGGCACTGGTCGCTGCGGATCGCGGACGGGGAGGTGGTCTCCCGCCGCTACCTGCCGGGCACGATGGTGCTGGAGACGCAGTGGCGCTCCCCCGCCGGCGCCGCGACCGTGATCGATCTCCTCCCGATCGGCGCCGAGCGCGGGATCCCCTCGCCGGCCCCCGTCGCCCACCCGGAAGGCGCCGACGCGGACCTCTCCGACCTGATCCGCTCGGTCACCTGCACCGAGGGAGAGGTCGAGGTGGTTCAGGAGCTCGTGCTCCGCTTCGAGTACGGGGCGGCGGTGCCGTGGGTGCGCCGCACCGAGGACGTCGTCGGCGAGGGGGTGCTGCTGGCCGTCGCGGGCGGGGACGCCGTCTCGCTGCACGGCCCGGCCCTCCGCGCCGGGCACCGCTCCCACCACGGCCGTCACCGCCTGAGCGCCGGGGAGGGCGCCGACTGGGTGCTGACCTGGTTCCCGTCCTGGCAGGAGGTGCCCGCGGCGCCCGACGTCGAGGCCGCGCTCGCGGCGACCAGCGTGGAGTGGTCCTCCTGGCTGGGGAGCATCCGCGTCGAGGACGAGTACGCCGAGCCCGTCGCCCGTTCCCTGCTGGTGCTGCGCGCCCTGACCCATCGCCGCAGCGGCGGGATCGTCGCCGCGCCCACGACCAGCCTGCCCGAGGACCTCGGCGGGGTGCGCAACTGGGACTACCGCTTCTGCTGGCTGCGGGACGCGGCGCTGTCGCTGGAGGCGCTGCTCGCGCACGGGCACGTCGACGCGGCGGTGTCCTGGCGGGAGTGGCTGCTGCGCGCGATCGCCGGGGACCCCGAGCGGCTCCAGATCATGTACACGATCACCGGGGACCGGAACCTCCCCGAGCGGGAGCTCGTGCACCTGCCCGGCTACGAGAGCTCCCTCCCGGTGCGGATCGGCAACGGCGCCTCCACCCAGTACAAGGCGGATGTGGTCGGGGAGGTGATGATCGCGCTGTCGGCGATGCGGGAGGCCGGGGTCGCGGAGTCGCGCTGGTCCTGGCCGCTGCAGAAGGCGCTGGTGCGCTTCACGACCGCGCACGTCGACGACCCCGACCAGGGCATCTGGGAGATGCGCGGGGAGCCGGCCTTCTTCACCCACGGCCGGGTGATGGTGTGGGCGACCTTCGACCGGGCGGTGCGCGCCGTCACCGAGCACGGCCTGCCCGCCTCCGAGGAGGAGCTCGCGGAGTGGACCCGGCTGCGCGACCGGGTCCGCGCGGAGGTCCTCGAGAAGGGCGTCGGTCCCGACGGCGCCTTCACCCAGACCTACGGCAGCACCGAGGTGGACGCCTCCCTGCTGCAGATCCCGCACACCGGCTCCCTCCCGGCCGACGCGCCGCAGATGCTCGCGACCGTCGCCCGGATCGAGCAGGAGCTCCGCACCGAGAACGGCCACCTGCTGCGCTTCCGCACCCGCGGCCAGGACGGCCTGCCCGGCGATGAGCACCCCTTCCTCGTCTGCGGGTTCTGGCTGGTCCAGCAGTACGCCGTCGCCGGCTGAGCCCGGCCGGGCACGGCACAGCGGGGCGGGGCGGGTGCAGACTGGAGGGAGCACCCGTCGACGCAGGAGGTTCCGATGCCCCAGCAGCCCGCCCTCACCCCCACCCGGATCGCGGAGGTGCTCGAGCGCACCCCGACCAGCTCCTTCGTCGGCGGCCGCTTCCTCGGCGGCACCGCCGCGCTCGAGGTGATCGACCCCGCCACCGGCGCGGCGCTGACCCGCGTGGTCGACGCCGACGCCGCCTCCGTCGGCGCGAAGGCCCTGGACGCCGCCTGCGCCGCGCAGGCGGACTGGGCAGCGACCACGCCGCGCGAGCGCTCGGAGATCCTGCGCCGCGCCTACGAGCTGTGCCACGAGCGGGCCGACGACCTCGCGGCGCTGATGACCCTGGAGATGGGCAAGCCGCTCGCCGAGGCGTACGGCGAGGTCTCCTACGGCGCGGAGTTCCTGCGCTGGTTCAGCGAGGAGGCGGTGCGCGAGCCCGGCCGGTTCCGCCACGCCCCCGCCGCCGACCACGCCGTGCTCACCACGGTCCGGCCCGTCGGCCCCACCCTCCTGATCACGCCGTGGAACTTCCCGCTGTCGATGGGGACGCGGAAGATCGGCCCGGCCCTCGCGGCCGGCTGCACCGTGGTGCTCAAGCCCGCGCAGAAGACGCCCCTGACCTCGCTGGCGCTGATGGCGATCCTCGCCGAGGCCGGCGTGCCCGACGGGGTGGTGAACTGCGTGGTCACGAGCGACTCGAAGGGCCTGTCCTCGACGCTGATGGCCGATCCGCGGCTGCGGAAGGTCTCCTTCACCGGCTCCACCGCGGTGGGCCGCACCCTCATCGCGCAGTCCGCCGAGCACGTGCTGCGCACCTCGATGGAGCTCGGCGGCAATGCTCCCTTCCTGGTCCTCCCCTCGGCCGACGTGGAGACCGCGGTCGAGGCGGCGATGCTCGCGAAGTTCCGCAACAACGGCGAGGCCTGCACCGCCGCGAACCGGTTCTACGTCCACTCCTCCGTCGCGCAGGAGTTCGCCGACCGGCTGGTCGAGCGCACCGAGCAGCTCGTGCTCGGCCCCGGCGCGGATCCCGCCACGACCCTCGGCCCGCTGATCGACCGGGCCGCCGTCGACTCCGTCCAGGAGCTGATGGCCGACGCGGTCGAGCGCGGCGCGAAGGTCCTCACCGGCGGCGGCACCGGCGAGGGCGGGGGCTTCTTCCACGAGGCGACGGTGCTCGGCGACGTGCCGCGGGACGCGCGCGTGCAGCGCGAGGAGATCTTCGGCCCGCTCGCGCCGATCACGGTGCTGGACGACGTCGAGGAGATGGTCGCGGCGGCCAACGCCACCGAGTTCGGGCTGATGGCCTACGTGATGGGCGAGGACCTCGGCGAGGTCACGGCCGTCACCGGACGGCTCGAGTCGGGGATGGTCGCGGTGAACCTGGGCGTGGCCTCCGACCCCTCGGCCCCCTTCGGCGGGGTGAAGGAGTCGGGGCTGGGCCGGGAGGGCTCCCACGAGGGGCTCGCCGAGTACCTCGAGACGACCTACGTGCGACTCCCGCTCTGACCTGCGGCCGGGGCGAGGGGGACGAGAGCTGGTCGCTCGGGGCACGAGCAGGGGAAATCTCGGTGAACTCCGGCGAATCTGGCCGAATCGATTGTCCGGTGTGATGCGAGTCGCTACGGTCGTGACGCACCCTTATCGAACCCCCACAGCCCCGCCCTGCCCGGCGCGGCGACCAAGGAGCCCCAGTGCGCACCCTCTCCCGTTCCGTGACCCTGCTCTCCGCCGCGGCCCTCGCCGCCGCCGGCATCGCCGCGACCGCCGGCTCCGCGAGCGCCGCCCTGACCACCCGCTGCGACGGCGAGGCCTCCTCGGTCACCGTCCCCGGCGACCTCGTCGTCGCGAAGGACAAGTCCTGCGTCCTCACCGACGTCACCGTCGAGGGCGAGGTGCGCGTCCAGGCCGGCGCCGACCTCCTCATCACCGACTCCTCCGTCGGCGGCCGCATCGTCGTCCAGGGCGACGGCTACTTCGACGCCTCCACCTCCGAGATCGCAGGCAACGTCGTCTCCAACGGCGGCTACGGCGTCTACCTCGACGAGTCCACGGTGGAGGGCAACTACAACGGCCGTGCGGCCGAGGGCGCCTCGCCCTTCCTGTACTCCTACGACTCCTCGATCTCCGGCCGCGTGAACGTCGCCCAGGGCCTCGTGCACCTCAGCGGCAACACCATCGGCGGCAACGTGACCAGCGAGAACACCGAGTTCACCGACATCCTCGACTCGAGCCTCGCCGGCGACCTGACCGTCGCCGGCGCGACCGAGGGCACCACTTTCTGCGCCGGCGAGCTCGACGGGGACGCGTCGCTGACCGGCAACGCCGGCGTGCAGCTCGGCTCCGGCGGCCAGAAGATCACCTGCGAGGGCGCCACCTACTTCGGCGGCGACGTCACCGCCTCGGACAACACCGACGGCGTCGACGTCACCGACACCATCATCCGCGGCGACCTGACCGGCGAGGGCAACGACCCCGCGCCCACCGGCTCCGAGAACCGCGTCCGCGGCGAGCTCGGCGGCCAGTTCGTCGACCTCCAGCCCGCCGCCCAGAAGCGCGCGCTGATGGCGCAGTCCGCCTCCGCGGACCACGCCCAGGGCCTCGACACCCAGCGCGACGAGCGTCGCGCCGAGGCCGAGAAGGCCGCGGAGCAGGCCGGTCCGGCGAACCTCCGCTGACCTCCTCCCTCCTACGACGCGACCCCGGGCCGGGCACCGCCCGGTCCGGGGCCGCAGCGTCGAGACCACCTCGTCCGCCCTCCTGGACCCCGCATAGGATCACCGGATGACCCGCACGATCTACCTCACGGGCGAGGCGAAGTCCCCGAGCAACAATCCGATCACGACGCAGTGGGGATTGTTCTTCGTCGGCCTCGTCGTCGATACTGAGACCCACGTCATCCAGGCAGCCGACTGCACCGCCACGCTGACGCTCACGGTCGAGTTCGTCCGCGAGCTGGTGGTCGGTCGATCCCTGCTCGAGGAGGACGCCCTGGTGGAGTCGATCACCGACAGGTACCACGGGTCCTCGCAGAAGGCTCTCGCCGCCGCCGTGCGCAGCGCCGCCGCGAAGTACCGTGACCTGTCGGCCCTCCCCGACCAGGAGTCATAACCGCATACCCGCAGCCGTCCGCCCGGAACCTCACCGAACCGGATCCCGTCGGAAGCACCGCACCGCGCCTCGCCCGAGGCGCCGGTTCCCGGTGCTTCCGATTTTTTTGTCTCCGCTTCCGCCGGGGGCACGGCCGCAGCCCCTTCCCCACTCACCGAGGAGACCCCGTGATCACCGACGGACTGCTGATGCTCGGCGTCCTGCTGGCGCTCTCGTGCGCGCTGATCGTGCTCGAGCGCACCACCGGCTGGAAGCTGTTCAAGTACGTGCCCGGCATGGTGCTGATGTACCTGCTGTGCGCCGCCCTGAACTCCGCGGGGGTGTTCGGGCAGGACGATGCGACCCGCGCCCCCATCGCCGCCGTGAAGGACGTCGTCCTGCCGGCGATGATCCTCCTGTTCCTGTTCGGCTGCGACCTGCGCCGCATCATCAAGCTCGGCCCGCGGCTGCTGCTGACCTACGCCGTCTCCGCCGCGTCCCTGTTCGTGGCGATGGTGGGCGTGTTCCTCGCCTTCCAGAGCGCCCTGCACCCGGAGGCGTGGAAGGTGCTCGGCGCACTGCTGGCCTCCTGGACCGGCGGCAGCGCGAACATGGTCGCGGTGCAGGACATCCTCCAGGCGCCGGAGAACATCTTCGGCTACGCCCTGATCACCGACACGCTCATCTACTCGATCTGGCTCACCGTCGCCTTCTCCTCCGTCGCGATCTCCGGCCGCTTCGACCGCTTCACGAAGGCCCGCTCGACGCATCTGATCGACCACGGCGACGACTTCGAGACGGAGGAGGCGCCGATCACCGTCCAGTCCCTCGCGACCGTCGTCTTCGGCTCGCTGTTCGTCTCGACCCTCGCGATCTGGGTCGGCGGCCTCCTCCCGGAGCTGGGCGACGTCGTCAACGGGACCACCTGGACCATCGTCATCGTCTCCGTGCTCGGCCTCGTGATCGCCCAGACGCCGCTGGGACGGATCGGCGGCTCCACCGAGATCGCGACGCTGATGCTGTTCATCGTGATCGGCCAGATCGCCGCGGGCTCCGACTTCTCCGCGCTCACGCAGGCGCCGCTGTACCTGCTGATCGGTCTCCTGGTGGTGCTCGTGCACCTGGCGATCATGGTCGTCTACGCCAAGCTCACCCGCACCGACCTGTTCTCGATCGCGGTCTCCTCGACCGCGAACATCGGCGGGATCGCCTCTGCGCCGGTCGTGGCCAGCGCCTTCAACCGCCAGCTCGTGCCGGTCGGCGTGCTGATGGCGCTCATGGGCTCGTTCCTGGGCACCTTCCTCGGCCTCGCCTCCGCACAGATCATGTCGGCCCTGTGACCGGCGGTCCCATGGAGCAGGACGCCGAGCAGGCGGTGCTGGAGGTGGCGGCGGTGCGCCGCCCCCTCCATCGGGCGCCGCTGCGCCATCCCTTCGTCACCGCGGCCCGCCGCACCGAGGCGGTCGAGTACGTGGTCGCCGAGGTGGAGCTCGCCGGCGGCGCGGTCGGGCAGGGCTCGGCCGCGGAGACCGTCGCGGTCACCGGCGAGGACGCCGCCAGCATCCTCGACGCGCTCGACGGGCCGCTCGGCGCCGCGCTGCGCGGCGCGCGGGGCACGATCGGCGAGCTCTCCGCCCGGATCGCGGGGGCGATGCCCGGGGCGACGAGCGCGAAGGCGGCGCTCGAGGTCGCCCTCCACGATGCCTGGGCCCGCGCGGCGGGGCGGCCGCTCGTGGAGCTGCTGGGCGGCAGCGCCGTGGCGACGATGCGCAACGACATGACCGTCTCCCTCGAGGAGCCGGCGACCATGGCGGAGCGGGCGCGGGAGGCCGTCGTGGCCGGGCACGAGATCCTGAAGATCAAGCTCGGCCACGACATCGCCGAGGACCGGGAGCGGCTCGCCGCGGTCGTCGAGGCGGCCCCGTCGGCGCGGCTGCGGCTGGATGCGAACCAGGGCTGGCTGCCCGACCAGGCGGTCGAGATCATCACCGGGTTCGAGGCGGACGGGCTGCCCGTCGAGCTCGTCGAGCAGCCCGTCGCGGCCGGTGACGTGGAGGGCCTCGCCCGCGTCACCGCCGCCGTGTCCCTGCCGATCATGGCCGACGAGGCCGTGTGGTCGGCGGTCGATGCGCACCGGCTCATCGAGGCGCGGGCCTGCGATCTGCTGAACATCAAGCTCGCCAAGACCGGCGGGCTGCGCGGCGCGATCGAGGTCGCCGAGGCGGCACGTCGGGCCGGGATCGACTGCATGCTGGGGGCCATGATGGAGCCGCGCATCTCGATCACGGCCGCCGCGCACCTCGCGCTCGCGCACCCGGCGATCACGATGATCGACCTGGACCCGCCGGCCTGGTTCGCCTCCGCGCTGCCCCGCGGCGGGATCGTCCAGGAGCGCGGCGTGCTGCGCCTTTCCGGCGGGCCCGGCCTCGGGCTCGAGCTGCTCCGCCCCGACGACGATGCCGAGGGAGGTGATCGGTGAGCAGCCAGCTGTCCGACCGCCCCCGATCCCTCACGCCCCTCCCCCGTCGGCGCCCCGGCGCCGTCCCCCTGAAGGAGATGCCATGACCATCCGCCGAACCCCCGACCTCACCCGACGCGACGGGCTGCGCCTGGCCGCGACCGGCACCGCCGGCCTCGCCGTCGCCTCCCTCGCCGCGCTCGGCCCCGCCTCCGCCGCTCCTTCGCCGCGCCCCGCCGCCGGCACGGCGCCCGCGCCGGGCGATCGCGCCCATGTCGCCGTCTCCGCGACGACGCTGTGGGTCGATCCGCGCACGAACCGGCCCGGGATCGACGATCCGGCGGTGTCGGCCCCCGTCGACCTCGACGCCTGGAACGCGAACATGGAGGACACCGAGACCCGCCGCTGGCTGACGGGCGAGCTGGAGAGCCAGGCGTTGCTCGGCAGCGAGGTGATCGTCGACGAGATCGACGGCGACTGGGCCCACGTGGTCGTCACCGCGCAGTCCACCCCGCGCGATCCGCGCGGCTACCCCGGCTGGGTGCCGCTCTCCCATCTCGTGGTCGACGAGGGCTTCGCCCGCCGCGCCGAGACCTCCCAGACCGCGACCGTCACCGCGCTGACCAGCACCCTCACCGGGACGCCGTCCGGGAACCATCCCGGGATCGACGTCTCCTTCGACACGATCCTGCCGGTGCTCGGCCGCACCGCGAAGGCCGTGAAGGTCGCCGTGCCCGGTGCCGGTCCGGCCTATCTGCCCGCCGGCGACGTGGTGGTGCGGGCGCAGGGCGAGCAGCCGCCGGCGCCGACGGTCGAGGACGTGATCGCCACCGGTGAGCGCTTCCTGGGCCTGCGCTATCTGTGGGCGGGCGTGAGTGCCTGGGGCTTCGACTGCTCCGGGTACACGTACACGCTCTTCCACCACCACGGCATCCAGATCGCCCGCGATGCCGGCGACCAGATGAACCACTCCGGTCTCGCGGAGGTGGCGCGGGAGGACCTGCGCCGCGGCGATCTGGTGTTCTTCGCGACGGAGCCGGGCGGCGACTCGATCCGCCACGTCGCCCTGTACCTCGGGGACGACCTGATCATGCAGGCCCCGAACGCGTCGCGCAGCGTGGAGATCATGTCGCTGACCGAGTACGACCCGACCGGGGAGTACGCCGGGGCGCGTCGCGTGATCGACGCCTGAGCCGCGTGCGGCCGCGCCGCCCGTCGGACGCTCCGTCCCGTCGGGCGGCGCGCGGCCTACCCTCAGGGCCATGACCGCCCCTCGTTTCCTGCTCGTCCACCCCGTCGACGCCCCGCCCGCGGCCGTCTGGGAGGTGCTCACCGACATCGCCGGGACCCCGCAGGTGCTCACCGGGGTGGAGGAGGTCGAGATCCTCACGGGCGGCCCCTACGCCGAGGGCACCCGCTGGCGGGAGACGCGCTCGATGCTGGGGATGACCAGGACGATGGAGCTCGAAGTCGTCGAGGCCGAGCCGCTGCAGCGCACGGTGATCCGCTCCGCGGTGGGCGAGATCGGCTATCGCACCGTGTTCACGCTGCGGGAGCTCGTGGGCGGGGACACCGAGCTGCGCCTCGAGAGCGTCGCCGAGCTGCCGGTGCGGCGCGGGCCGCGAGCCCTGGTCGACGGCGCCTCGGCCCGCTTCGGGCTCGCTGCCTCGAAGCCGACGATGACGCAGGATCTCGCGGACATCGCCGCGGCCGCGGCCCGTCGCGCGCGCTGAGGCTCCTCGCTCAGGCGGTGAGCCCGGGCAGGAGCTCCGTGGCGAGTGCGGTGATCCTCGCATCGGCCTCGTCCTCCGCGAGTCCCGCGGTCATCACCGCGAGGATCCGGCGCCCGGCCCCGGCGGGATCCTCGACGTAGGCGACGTCGTGCCGGTACCCGTCGACCCACCCGGACTTCGACCCCCATCGGACGCCGTCGCGCAGCACCGCGGCGATGATCGGGATCGTCTGCGCGCACAGCGCCGCGAGGGCGAGTTCGCGGGAGTCGGTGGCGAGGCCGGGCCCTGCGACGAGGTGGTGCATGGTGCGGGCGAGGTCCGCGGCGGAGGTCTCGTTGGTCAGGCCCCGCTCGAGTGCCGCGGCGTCCCCGATCAGCCTCTCGACCCGGGTCGCCCCGAGCCCCAGCTCACCGACGATCGCCGCGATGGCATCGAGGCCGACGAGCTCGAGCAGCTGGTCGGTCGCCTCGTTGCTCGAGCGGTCGATCATCCGCGTGGCGAGATCGCGGAGCGCGATCGGGGCGCCGGGCTCGGGATGGGTGGGATCGAGGTGATCGCCGGACAGGGTGAACTCCTCCCCGTCGGCGCCGGTGAAGGTGCACGTCGCGGGCAGCTCCGCGTCGAGGTCGAGCTCGCCCTGCTCGGCGGCGCGCAGCACGGCCAGCAGCACGTGCAGCTTGATGGTGCTCGCGGCGTAGAACGGATCGTCGGCACGCGAGGCGGAGAGCACTCTCCCGTCGGCGTCGAGCAGGCAGTGCGCGAGGCGCACCTCGGTCGGGGCGGCGGCGGTGGGCAGCGACATGCTCCGACCCTACGGCGCTGCGCCGTGCCCCTGCGAGGAGCGGAGTCCCGCCGAGGGGCGGACCGCGCATCCGGCGGGAGATCAGCGAGCCGGACCTATCATGTGCCCAGCCGCGCCCGTGCCCCGCACCCTCGACACCGGCTCGAGCCCCCGCCGCCCGTGCAGTCGGCCCTGCTCCCCCGCTCATGTCGTCGCCGACACGGCCGGCCCGCCCACGACCCGGAGACCCCGTATGCCGCAGAAGCCCTCGTCACGCCCCACCGTCGCCACGATCGCCAGGGACCTGGGCATCTCCCCGGCGACCGTGAGCTATGCGCTCAACGACAAGCCCGGGGTGGGTGCGGCGACCCGTGACCGGGTGCTCGAGCATGCGCGACAGGTGGGGTGGACGCCCCATTCGGGCGCGCAGGCCCTGCGCCGTGGGCGCAGCGGGAACATCGGCCTGGT
>Ga0079224_100005652_pt1 | contig 16452 bp, 26 predicted proteins | sample Stecom2015_FD_80414 | JGI IMG/M metagenome (GOLD analysis project Ga0079224, IMG submission 80414) | Agricultural soil microbial communities from Utah to study Nitrogen management - Steer compost 2015 | ecosystem: Environmental > Terrestrial > Soil > Agricultural land | place: USA: Utah... | reverse complement strand
GTGCCAGCCTCGATGTCTTCAATGGGGGCCTGGGTAAACTCAATGCGTGCGTCACCTGCGGATGGGACAACCGTAACCATCAAATCACCAATGCCGGCCGGCAGAACAAGCCAGTCACTGGTTTCGGCATCAAGTGCCTGATCATGGCGGAAACGCTGCCGGGGGATAGTACGGTTGCCCAGGTACTGCTTGTCGCCCAGATCTGGAGAAAACGGGATTGCCATGTGAGTCACCTGAATAGTTCAGTGAAGAGTTCTTCTGTCGGATCGCGGAACAGCTCACGCCACAAACCTTCGCCCGTAACCACCACGCTGCCATCCGATACCGTTATGGTCCGGTCGAACTGATAGGCCTGGCCGGTCTCAGGAACAAACACGCCCAGCGTAACCGTGGTTACACCGTTGGCCACCGGGGTGGCATAGCTGGCAACGTCCTTGTGGAAACCATCGTCAGCTTCCAGGGCGTTCCAGTTGATGGTGACCACAGAAGCGTTGGCATCCGCGATCACCTTCCACTCATAGGGCTGAGTGGTTGCGTAGGCGTTGGGATAGCTCAGCGAGTTTTCGCTGTACTCTGCCTCAGTCGCTGGGTGTGTCAGCTGGTCCCGGTCGTAGGAGTTGGCGTAGGCAATGGTTGCGCCGGCGGTGGTGCCATCCACGCTGACCACCAGATCAGCCGTGTCATCGTCGGCAATCAGTGGTGGCTCGTAGCTGTAGGTTTCGGTACCGGCACCGGTGTCTTCGGACACGAACGTGATATTGCTGCCGGCTTCACCGTTGATGGTGATGCCTGTTGGCGCATTTTCGTTGTCAGACAGTGTGAACGTTGCCGTCTGGCCTTCGGTGGTTACGTTGTCGGCGGTGGTGATTGAGGGGGCGGGAGCCGCAGCCTGCTCAAGATAGATGATAGGAGCGCGGTAGCTTTGCCCAGATACCTTGACAAAAGATGCCTCGGGAGTCCCGTCATCCGGGTCGTCGCCATTCTCCATGCTGATCAGATTGTTGTCGTCACCTAGCAAAAAGCCAGATTCTGACAGGCCAAGCCAGATCAGTTGGCCTTGGGTTAGCGCAATTGAGTTATTCAGAGGCACAGACACCAGTCCTGTCTGGCCCGCTGGCACTACTCCGTAACCAAGCAAGGTAGTAGCCCCGTCGCTAACCCCGCCTGCGCTGTATACCACCAAAGCAACATTAGCTGGAGAGCTTGTGACGTTTGCGGTTATGGTGTCCGCCGTTCCAGTCGTTCCAACAGTGAACCTTGAAACCCTGCTTCGATTAGCGCTGCGGCCATAGGTGCCGCCAGTGCCTACCTGATTGCCAGCTAGAACTGTCATAACGTCACCCGCAGTAGCTCAGCGAACCCACCGCCTACAGCAAACAAATACTTGCCTGAAAGAGACTCAAAGGAACCTTGGTTAACAGCGAATGGCGCTTTACCGGGCTTCCAGTCCAGGTGCCTCTGATGCTCAACATGTGTGCAATCGCTATACACCGGGGCATCACCAATCACTAGGCGCTTCAGCTCGTTATCGGCAACAATCTCACACCAGTCTTCATTAAGCCCGGTGTGCTCATCAGGTGCGGCGCTGTTGGACATATCGAGGCCGATGTTGGCAAGGTAAAAGCCTTTTTCCATGCTCAGGTAGTCTGTTGAAAGCCCCGCATATTCGGCAATCAGACCATTGTCAATCCGCTCCCTGACTACGCCTGTTGCGCCAGAAAAATCCAACTCCATCTCGTAAAGATGCCAGATTCCGGGGTCTCGACCGTAGCGATAGACACCATCATCATTCACCAGATCAACTACAGCCCCTAGTCCATCATGCCCATCAACCGCAATCAGGCCATTGAACCTAGCGTTGGAAGCCGTGGCATAGGTGTATGGGCCAGAGCTATTATCCTGACGGATTCGATGAACCTTGGTTGACCCAACCCCGCCATAGATCGAGGCATCGATAGTCAGGGTTGCGCCGCTGCGGGCGCCGGTTACGGTTGCTCCGTCAATAACCGCTGATCCACCAGAGCGGCCTGTGATTTCTATCGACAGATAGCCATTAGAGACCATTGTTACCCAACCGGTCTTTGTGCCCCCACCTACTAGGCTGATCGTGACTGCTTCTCCGCGTGTCCGCCTCGCGTTTGTCTCAAAGGTTCCCACCAGGTTGGTGTACCCAACCGTGTACATATCGAAGGGGTCAGAGCCTGCACGAACCCACTTTGCAAGGTAGAACTTCTTTTCAGGGCCAATGCCGTCAAATGCTTTTGCCGTAATGCACGCACCCTTACCAAGCCCCCGATACTGCTGGTCAACCCTCGGGTGCCGCAGGTTATCGGTTACGATGGTTGTTCCGCCCGGGTAATAACTGCCCCAGACTTCGGTAGTGTCAGGGACGGAGGCGCCGACCTCTGCGGTTGACTCGATACCGTTAAGGAATATTTCGCTGCCCTGCTGCCAGTGTCGGAATGCGGTATTCGTGCGAGTACCCAGGCGATTCTGCGGGTCGTTCAGGGTAACAATGTTGCCGTGAGCAAGCGTGCCAGTTATTGACGCTTCACCCTGCCCCAAAGCCAAAGACAGCGCCCTGGAAGACACAACACTGGCAGGAGAATCAGAAGTCAGAGTCATTGCGCATTCATCCCCTGCACTTTTTCAGCCTGCACCTGGTCCCAATCCAGAACGTCCAGCTTGTCGTCATTACAGGCCGTGATCGTGTCTTTCAGAACTTCCACGTAGTCCGGGCAGTAACCAATCACATTAACCTCCGGCCCGGGCGTTGGAGTCGGTTGCAGGTACTCCGCTGGCACCGGCTCCCGAACGTACACGGTTCGGGTCAAGTACTGTGTCTCGGCGCATGATGTCAAAAACAGCATCAGGCCAAGGCTGGTTAACGCAGTCCGGAGCATCTTGCATTGCCTCTTTAAGTTCTTCGCGCACCTGGGCCAGTTCGTGTTCGCGCTTTGCAAGGCGATCCTGGCGTTCCAGGGCTTTCTGATCTCGCCATTCAATGGCAGCGGTCAGGGAATCAATGGCCAGCAGGTTCTCGCGGCTGGAATTGGCTGCCTGGCTGAGTAGTTGGGCTTGGTGAGCCTTCTCCTGCAGCAGTCTGTCCCGGTCATTCCACAGCCACCAGAACGCCCCAGCAGCAACCACCACCAGAGTGCCGATAACCGGCAGCAGGTACGGGGCTGCTTTGGCCTTGAGGGCTTCACCAATCATTTCAGCTCAGCTTCTTCGTGAAGAAGTCCGTCAGCAGCTGCTTGACCTTCTCCGCGCCCAGGTGCCCAACGATGGCACACCCCGCTGCACTCATGCTGGGAGACCAGCCGAACAGCTCAGAGAATACGGTGTAAGTGATCAGGCCAAAGAAGCCAGACGAGATGATGGAGAGCGTAAAAGCGCTCCAGTCCCACTGGCGGTTTCCATTTTTAACGTCCATCAGGAAGGCAACGCCACCACCGAACACAGCCAGCATCACCGCCCAGATCGTGTTCCAGTGTTCAGCGCCCTTGGCGATGACGAAGGTGATGGCTTTCTCAAGCATCTGTCTCATATCCATTTCCGGTGAACGATCAGGCTGCCGGATAGGCCTGCCATGAGAGTTGAAAGTGAGGGCCATCCTTGAACGACTCCCAATCACCGCCCCACTCTACGGCCACATCGAGTTCATCAGCGGCCTGTTTCATGGCAGCGGCAATCTTGTGGTACAGCGGCCAGTCCCAGCGGATACCACCGGTTACCCAAGCGCCCAAGTCAACAGCGTGGCCGGTCAGGTGGCGACTGTTCATGGTGGTGGTTGCACCAGCATCGAAAAGCTCTTTCTGGCGGGACCTGGTGCGCAGACCTTCCGTAACTGCGAAATCCACTTCCGTAATCTGGATGGCCCGCTCTACTACGGAAACAAGGTCATCATGTACTCCGGCCAGCCTGGCCAGTGATTTGCTGCTCAAGCTGTAAGCCATGACAACCTCCGGAATCAAACCTTGCTAAGATGGACGGCTATCAAACCTGAAAGGACTCAAAATGCTGCCACCAATGAAAGCCCAAACACCGCTTTCGGTATCGAAGGCCCTTCTCAGGCTGCTGTCATCCGTACAGCCAAGGCCAAAGCCAAAGCCAAAGCCCTTTTACCTGGAAGTAACGCCGGAGCCATGGGCAACACCCCTTGATTGCTCTCGGAACGTTGATGAAATAATCCAGCGCCAAGGCGGAACAAAACAGATGGGTTGGCTAATCCATGTTTGGCCACGAGTGCTCGTGGAACTCCAAGATCACGCCATATGGATTCAAGAAAACGGGCAGCCGAGAGATCCAACACCGGCGCTGCCACACCATCCGGACGCATCGCCGGAAACGGTACAACTATTCCTGCCTGATCCAACACGGACCACGCTTGAACCTGATTCAGCCAATATTCAGTTGCCATACCCAGACCATCCCGCAAACAAACACCTGGCGAACGCCAGAATGGCCTTCAACCAAGCGCACCAAAAAAGCGATGAAGCGGAAATGCACAAACTCGCTTCGGAAATCATGCGCCTGGAAAGACAACGCAGCTGGGCACCAGATAGAAACGATCCTTGCCCTTGCGGGTCACGGCTCAAATACAAGAGCTGCCACGGCAAATGAAAAAGCCCTCCAAAGAGGGCAATAAAGTGCGACGACAACATCAACAGAAGGTCCCAAGCCCAAAAAACAAAACCCCAGCCATCTCTGACTGGGGTTCTGCGGGCTCTTTGGTGTTCAGCGCGTACTTCTGCGACTGTACGGTAATCAGCCTATATCCGTGCATGCACGAAGTCAAGCATGCCTTATTTTTATTTATTCATACCTTAGCCTGCAAGCGGCCATCCACCCAGGCCTCAGCACTCCGCAGCAGCACCCTCACCTTCTCCCGCCCCATGTGCACATCCAGGCCAATCATGCTGTAGTCCCAGCGCCGCACGTAATAGTTCACCAGCACCTTGCCCATGTTCGGCTCATGGTGTTTCAGGCTGGCCACGGCCCGGTCTACCGCCAGGGCTTCTTCATCCGGTACCGTGCAGCCACCGCAGCCAGCGGCCAGCTTCACCGCCGAATACCCCAGACTGGGCCCGCCACTGCGTACCCACTCGCCCCACTCCTGCAACCGGTTTTTGGTGTCTTCCAGCATTTCAGAACTCCCCATTCCCGTTTTTTTGAAATATTCAGGGTGTATTCAGGGTTAAAGCTCAACCCTGTATAGATTTAGCCCTTGTCCCTAAAGGGATATACAGGGTTTACAGGGTCTACATGGTCGTATCTTTGCGCGCGTGAAAAATTTCACACTGAAGCGTTAAAGCCTTTCTCACACATTCCCGCGCACACGCGCGGGATAAACCCTGTAAACCCTGTAAACCCTGTATATCCCTTCTTCCCCATGGCCTGAGCTTATACAGGGTTAAAATCAATGCCCTCAAACCCTGTATATCAATCAAGAAACTAAGCCTTCAAAACCGTCAACTGCTTCAGAAACTCCGCCTCGTGGTCAGCCAACTCATCAGCCAGCGGCCTATCCTGATCTGGCTGCCAGGTATCCGGCTCTATGAAGGTATATGTCTTCATACCTGCGCCAACCTTTACCCACCGCCTGGCCTTAGACAGCCCTAAAGGCATAGTGCGCAGCAGCATAACTTCGGAAAGAACTCTGGTGCCTCCCTGTTTACACCACCAGGCATAGAGCCTATACAAGCTGGTAGATCGGCAAGGCATAACACCTACCGGCAGCCTGCCCTGCAACCAATCCTTATAGAACGCCTCTACGCCGGCCCCTCCGGCACAACCAACTGAGCGGGCAGCAGCCAGGAGCTTTCGCTCAGTTACGCCAAGCTGCCGGGCCACCTCCGCACAAGCTACAACACTGCCACCTACCGTGATCACAACACTATCGTCTGACATTCTCAAAGCTCCTCGCTTTCATCATCCAATCTATGCCGAAACTCCCGAACGCAATCACCCAACCAATCCATTTCCGCGATGTTGTCCGGTTTTTCACACCCCTCGGGAATGAAGAATGTACCCAACTTCTGACCAACTTTGTTGAATCGGTAGAACTTACGGGCTTTGAATATCCGGCTGGCATAGATAGTGATCAGCTTGGTTTCACTCAGTGGCCGGTTACCGGTGCACTTACACCAGGCTTGATAAACGTGATACAGGTCTCTGGTTAAGCAGGGCCCAAAGGGAACATCCGTTTCCCCTCGTTTCCACTCCTGAAAGAAAATCTCAAACCCGGGCAGGGAAAAATCAATAATCCGCTGCCGGGCAGTGGTATCCAGTGGCTTGCTATGTGGGTTGAAATCCCCAAGGGGATAATCCAGCAGCAGCTGGTAGAACGCCGCCGGCCCGCCGTTATCCAGCTCCCGGCTTACCGCGTGCTGCAGCTCCACACTGAGCGTGTGCCTGGGCCACACCACCAGGAATCGACGGTCTGAGGGCTCCAGCGGGAACGGCTGAATCTCGTTAGAGAGAAACACCCCGTTCATGTGGTTGGCTTCCTCCCAGCCGGAAACGAACTTACGTTCAATCCGCTGGGTGGTACCGGTGATCATATGCTTGATCGTGCCCATCTGGTTGTGCTTCTCAGTGCGGGACAACACCTCCTCAAACACCGCGTAAAGCAGCCGGCTGCGCCAGTCCGTGTACTGGGATTCCAGCTGATGCTGCCCAAGCACACTGGCATAGCGGCCATAGATGGTGGTCATCACCCGCCCGAAGAACAGCGATTTACCACTGCCCTGCACATCCGAATGGAACAGCAGCGCCGTATCCAGCTTGGCACCCACATGCTGCAACGGGTAGGCCAGCCACCGCAGCACCCAGTCCAGCACCTCATCATCGCCGTTGCACAGGTGCTTCAGCAGCTCCAGAATCGCCACGCAGCGTGAATAGCCATCCCCTTTCGCCAGCTCATCCGGCGCCAGGGGAATGCCCGTAAAGGTGTTGATGGTCTTGTCTGGGTCTGAGGTCTGGGTAGGGTCGAAAACAATGTCTTCCTGGAAACGGAACTGCCGTTGCGGGTGTTCGTTCCAGCGGCTGAATTCATTAGGCATAAGCGCCTTCAACGCCTCCAAGGTAACCACATCCTGGTATTGCCGGTCCCACACGTTCTTCGTGGGGTAAATGTACACAAAGCGCTCCAGCATCCGGTTCAACGGGTCGTTATCCGCGCTTTCCGCCACCCGGCCATTTACTTCCACCCAGGTGGTGGTTTTCCTGTGTTCGTGGTTCAGCCAGGCGTTGAACACCTTGGCGCCCAGCGTGGCCTTCATGCCTGCTTGCTTGTATACCTTCTTGCCGTACTGGTCGAAGACCTTGGTTTCCCCATGGATCAGCGCATAGCGCTTAAGGGCATTCTCCAGCGGGCCGTCCTCCCCCGCTCCCCCAGTATCAGAGGGGGCCGGGGGAGATTCTTCAGGTGGTTCCGAATTCACAGGGCCAGCTTCAATGGCCGCAAGCACCTGTTCCCGAACAGCCTCAAGCCCCTGCGCCTTATGAAGATCGTTAAAATCACTCAGCGCCATGAGCGTTCCTCCGGGAACGTCGGCAGCACCCAAACACCGCCCACGGCCTGGGCCGCCGCCTGGGCTTTATCCCGGCCCGGGTTCTTGCCCTGCTCCTGTTCCGTTTCCCGGTCATCATCCCCTGCCACGCAAATCAGCGCATTGGGCATGAACTTGCGCAAGGCACGGGCCACCGGCACCAGGTTCCCGGCATCGAAGGCCACCGCCACCGGCAGGCCTGTCGCCATATGCACACTGGCACCCGTGGCGTAACCTTCCACAACCACCACTGGGCACTCCGCCTGCGGCACCGGCGTAAGCCAGTGGAACGAGCCCTCTTTAGGCGTGCCGGTCAGAAACTTCTTATCCCCTTCGGGATCGATAAACTGAACGCTCACCAAATCCAGCGCGAACAGCTCCGGGCCATCGGTGGCCACCGGCTTGTATAGCGGCACAACCACACTGCCCCGGCTGAACCGAAGGCCAAAGGCTCGTACCTTCTTCGTATCCAGGTACTTGCTCGGGCCTTCCTCAGGCAGCTTGCTCCAAATCCGCTGGGCCCGCTCTTTACACTGGCGTGCAGCCGCCTCAGCCTCTTTCCGTGCCTTTTCTTGTGCCTGCTTCCGGCGTTTCTCATATTCCGCCCGGTCTGCCTCTGTAAGCGAACCGGCGGGCATGCCCACCTTCCGCTTTTCATCCGCCTTGTAGTTGCCAAAAGCGCCCGCCAGGCCAATGCCGCCAGAGCTCAGCCGGAACTCATGCACCACATACCAGCCAGATTGCTTTTTGCCTTTATCCGCACGGGGGAAAGAGACGGGAACCCGGACCAACTTGCCGGACGTATCGAGGGAATCGACCACCAGGCCGAGGTCACGCATTTGGGAGAGCACCGCATCAATGTCCATGGCGGCCTCCAGGAACAGGTAAAAATCGCATGGAAAGAGCCCTTCTATCCAGTATCCGGGTGGTCAGTAACCAAGTGGGGAGTTATGCGGCTACTAAATCTGAATCATCATTTGGCCCGGGACCAAAAATATCTGGCCGCATTTCATATCGCGTAATCGCACCATTAGTTGCGTGCTCGATAACTCGGCAGTAGCGGGCCGGTACCCTAGACCAGCATTGAATTGCCTGAGGTTTCACACCGCAAATAGCCGCTAGACGAGTCTTGGTCTTTATTTCCGGGCATCGAATGATGTCTTCAAGAAAACTGGAGGTCTTCATCTGACTTCTCTCACTTGATTAAGGCATGCCTTACTATGACTCCTTCATGCTTGCTTTGCAACACTAGCGAATCGTCTTATCCTTCAGCCATGAATAAAGCCCCAATTGAAAATTTCCGGCTTCGGCTCAAAGAAGCAATCGAAAACAGCCCACCAACTCAGAGTGCTATCGCGGATTTTTGCGAGGTAACAGTTCAATCTGTGGGAGGTTGGAAAAAGACCGGAAGGATATCCAAAGACAACTTGAAAAAAGTCAGCCAGATAACCGGCTACCGATATCTATGGCTGCTAGAAGGGGTTGGACCCAAAACTTTCTCAGAAGCAAAAGAAAACCTTAATGAAATAGAGGTTGCCGAAAAGGCTGGAGAATACACCCTAAGAGACCACAGTCAGGCCGCAGAGCAGTTAGTCGAGACTCTCAAATTTGCATTAGCCAACAAACGGCTATCAGATAATTCCCTCCGATTGCTTACAGAGTTCATAAACTCGCTTGTATCGGATCAACAGACTTAACACCCAAGGATCGTTTATGAACGGAAAACCCTGGATGACCGTAGAAGAATTGATCGAACGGCTGCAAAAATTTCCCGGACACCTTCTTGTAGATTTCTCAACACTCGATTTCGAGAGGCTGAAGCAAAGATCTCCGACTGTTCTTCAAGTGGAGTTTTCTCAGATGGTATATCGAGACGAAGAAAATAACGTGGTGGTTGATAACCTAGAATAATACTGACCACGTCCACAACTGCCCCATCTAGCGAATTCGGCCTGTAGCTCTCTTGAGCCTGCCCATTCCAAAAGCGCGTTATATGTGCCCTTCCATTTTTAATCTCAATTTCGATTTTCTCGTCACGGCCATTAGCCGAAGTGGATTGCGTATTTTTCTTATCTGAAAGATCGTTCATACCAATCATCCCTAGCTCACTCCTCGCACGTTCTCTCATTGAAAAAACCTATCAAACTATGATTCACATTTAAAACAATTGCAGCGCGTAAGCTTTACGCAAGTTAAGGCATGCCTTACAGTTAAAGCATGCCTTAACTGACCTAAGGATACGTTATGCAAACCTTCACCGCCACAGAATTCACAGCCTGCAACCTGAACCATCGGTTCACCAATGCCGAGCTTGAAACCCTCGCGTGGATGGCCGAAGGCAAAGAGAACAGCGCCATTGGCCTGCTACGCGGCCACGGCGAACCCGGCGCCAAAAAGCTGGTGTCGTCGGTACTCCACAAACTCAACTGCAACAACCGGTGCCTGGCCATCGCCCGGGCCTTCTCCAACGGCTACCTGAAAGCCACCCGCAGCACCCTGCAGGTGGTTGCCGCTTTGCTTATCGTCGTCAGCGGCGTTTCTGCGGGCACCGGCACCGGTGATTCATTCCTGCGCACAGCCAGCAGCCGCACCCAAAGCGCCCAGCGGGTGCGCTGGGAAGAAGTGCTGCCGGCCAACCATGGGAGTGCTGCGTGATGGATATCAAAACCGTATGCCAGGTGCTGCAGCCGATCAGAGAGCTGGAAATGGAGCTGGACTGCAACGTCTGGTTCCAGCAGGAACTGGCAAAGCTGATTCAGGCCACCGGTAAAACGGCCAAAGAACTAACCATCGGCAAGCTGCTGGAGCTGTGCAAGAAGGCAGAAGCCGCCATTGCGGAGGGCCAGGCATGAACCAAACCACCCCACTGCACGAAGCCGCCCGCATGCTCAACCTGGGCCCGCAAAAACTCTACCGCGCCCTGCGTGCCCGCAAGGTGCTGAACAACAACAACCTGCCCTACCGCTGCTACGTAGTGCGCGGGCTATTTACCAGTGAAGTAAAGCAGTACGACCACCCCACCCTGGGCCCAAAGCTGTACGCCACGCCGCACGTAACCGATGCCGGCATCAAGTGGCTGGCCCAGCAGTTCGAGGTGGAGATTGCCAATGCCAATAAACAAGCCGAAGGAGCAGCGCACTAATGCACAACGAAACTCGCCCAACCACCCAACAGCTACTGGCCAGCTGGCAACTCATCTGGCAGCGCAAGCTCAACGGCAAGCCTGCAGAAATGAAAGACGCCATCACCAGCCACGTGCAGCTGTTCCCGAAGGGCAACCACGCCGAGGCCGAGGCCCGCACCAAGCGCACCATCGCCGCCTACAGTGGAGACCCGAACGCCATCCGTGCTCTGCTCAAACGTGGCCAGGCCACCCTGCGGAGCCTGTAAGGAGACCGCCATGGCAACGCTGACCATCCCAGACAACGTGCCAGTAGCCGAGCTTAAACAGGCGTTGGCCGCCATCGGCAAGGGCTTGCAGTACCGCCCGGAGCCGGAACGCAAACCCACGCCGGAGGACCAGCCCCATGGCGTACACCCTTGCGCTACTGATTCTCAGCCTGTTGTCCGTCTGGCTGATTACAACCACCACCGTTGAAAGGACGCACACCGATGAACTCAAACAGAACCGCATTCTCTGCCAACGCACAACAACCTGGCTCGTGCTCCAGCTCCCCGGCGGGCCGCGCCGAATTCCCATCGCAGTTCGTGAGTGGCGGGAACGGGCCGGAACAGGAAAACCGACTCACCTGGCTAGACCTTCACACCCGGCCCCCAGCCGTTCGCCAGGCGCTGATCACCCTGCTGAACGAAGCAATGAAAGACACCAGCGACGCCAAACGGGCCGGCCGCTTTCTGTTGTCCCTGTGGAGCCCCGGCCAGTACCACCAGGACCTGAATGAACTGGGGTTCTTTGAGCGGGAACTGAACTTTGCCGTGCGCCACCTGCTGAATTTCATCATCGCAGGCCAGGCCAGCATCCGGCAGCTGCTCACCCACAGCGAAATGGAACCGGTAATGGCCGCCTGGGGAGACACCAGCCATGACTGAACACAAAAGTACCGCAGACCTCAGCCGGGAAGAGCTGGAAACGGCCTTTGATGAACTTGCGGTTCACTTTGATAAAGCCGCCCGGCATCTGGAGCACGCTACGCGCCTCGCTGCCAAGCAAGGCCAGCAGTACGGCGAAGCGCTTCTGTGGCTGAAAGAAATCCGACAGGCCGCTGGTGCTACAGCCCCAGGCATCAGCCACCGCGAACTGTGCCTGCAGATTCGAGACATGCGACGCAAGGCATTGGAGGTACAGCACTAATGCCCCGCGCCTGCCTGACCAAAACCCACAACCTGGCAGCGCTCATGCGCCTGTCAGACCTGGAACTCAGGATCGAGATCCAGACAGCCACCGCGGCTGACCCCCTACAGGCCCTGCACCTGTGCCACGAACTGCTGGCCGCCCAGCGTTACTACCCCACCCGCCGGGGCCTCAGTGCTCTGGTGGGCCGGGAGGTAGAGAGGATTGGCAAGCAACTCACTCACCAACCGGAGATAGCCCAGTGAGCAACAGCAACCGGGGCACAGACCTGCCCCAATTCATCAACGATCTGGATGGCGGAGTATTCGCCGAGAAGGTCTCCCGAGCGCTGAGCGACGTCGCCGCCGGCGTGGTGGATTTCGACGACAAAGGCGAACTCACCATCAAGCTCAAGCTTGCCCGCATTGGCAACAGCTACCGCGTGGGCATCAAGCACGCCTTGATCTACAAAGTGCCCGAAGCCAACGGCAGTTACACCCAGGAGAACACCACCGAAAGCGTGATGCACGTGAATGCCGGTGGCCGCATGAGCATGTTCCCCGAAAACCAGCACCAAATGTTCGGCAAGCGGGGCGAAACCCTCCCACACGAAGACGACAAGGAATAACCGATGACCACCGAATTACTGCAAGACAACAGCGCCCTGCACGAATACACCAAGATCGTGCAAGTGGAGGCCATTCAGAAGTTCCTCCAGCAACAGACTGAAGGCAGCACCATCGCCCTGCCCGAAGGCGTCAAAGTCGCCGATCTGGAACAGTACCTGGAAAACCGCCGCCGGTACCGGGGCACCATGAGCACCAACCTGATCAGCGAATTCGTGGAATACGTCAAAGGCACCGTCGACGGCTACAACGAATTCCCGGTCGACAACTTCCCCTGCTTCATCAACCCCCAGGCCATGCGCGCCATCGCCTTTTTCAACCTGGGTGATGTCGATAACCCAGGCCACGGAGACCACCAGGCAAAACTCAGCCTGCAGAAAACTGAAGCCTTCCAGGAACTGCTCAAGATCAACGGTGATCGATTCGACCAGCGCCGCATGGCCGAGTGGATGGAAGACTGGATTGACCACCTGCAAACCTTCGGTGAAGACGGCACCAAAGAGCTGTCACTGGCCGCCTCCGTGGCCGCTATCCGCCGAATCACCATCGGCACCACTGCCGAGAGCACCCGCGAAGAACAAACCTTTGGTACTCGCCAGAGCGCCATGGCCGAAGTGGAAGCCAAGCACAAAGACCAGCTGCCGGCCTTCCTGAAGTTCACCTGCGAACCCTACCAGGGCTTGCAAGAACGCACCTTCACCGTACGCCTCAGCCTGATCACTGGCGACAAGCCCCAGATCAGCGCCCGCATCGTGCGCCTGGAAACCGCTGAGGAAGAAATGGCCAAAGAGCTGGAAGAGAAATTGCGCACCGGCTTTGAGGATTCCGAAGTTCGCACCTTCGTAGGCGAGTTCGACCACCGGTAACCCACGCGCCCCACCGGGCGCATCCGAGAGGGCTTTCAGTGAGAGCCCTGCCGGATGCAAAGACTGGAGTGATTACCCATGCAGGTAATTGAAAAAGCGTTCCTCAGAAATAATGGCAACACTGGCACCGCCGTCGCGAAGCTGAATGGCCTTCTCGATTTTCCGGCCAAAACTGGAGTGAATCCAATCACGGCTGCCGATTTCGCCAACCACCAGGAACGCAGTGTTCTTGCAGGGGTTTTTCTTACAGAGGCCACCGCGCTCCATTACCGCCATCTCAACCTCGCGCCGGGGGCCACAGGCAAACTTGCCAGTAAGGCAGAAGGTTTCACCCGAGAAATTCACCCTGGGCGCGGGATCATCAAACGGCAAGGTGGTACTGGCCGTTTCGCCCTTCACGTTGATACCGGGCTTGCCGGTGATTTCCATCAACAGGCCAAGCAGCTCCTGCTCTTCTTCGTCATCCAAAACGCCATCTTCAAGCATGGCTTGAATGCGCGGGTACAGCACACTGGCTGGCCACTGGTCCGCCGCGTGCCGGTTGTTTTCCAGCCAAGTCAGCAAAAACTCAGCCTCGCTTTGGTTCACCGCGCCATCACACAACACGCCTTTACACAGGCCGATGATCTCATCCACCTGACGATCAGCCACACGGGCATAGGCCAAGCGCATATTGCGCGGCTGCCCATTTTCGTCCAAGGGCACGTCATCAAGATTCACTCGGGGAAAAACAGCCATACAGCAACTCCTTTGCAAGAACGCAGAAAAAGTAAAGGTAACATTTACAGCAAAACTTTAGCCGCACCGTTGACTCAAGGCAAATACCGGGGCCATACTATTCGCGTCGCTGCAAAATCAGCGACCGGGTTTGGCGACCCGACCAGAGTAGGAGAGCACACCGCATCTCCGTTCGAGTTAGCGGTTTTTTTGTGCTCAGAGCATGGCACGCTCAGCGTTATGGGGCGGGCCGTGTGGGAGGCCCTTCGGGGCCTGCCGGTTCCTATTCCCGGTTCGCCAACCCGCACGGTCCCGCCCTCCCTGTTTGGCGACAGGGTAGCGGGTTCAAAGCCCAGAATAGGAATTTGTGCCATGCATAACCACACCCAAGGTGCGTCCGCGCCATCTGTATTCCATTTTTCCACTACCGATCTACGCGTTGTTCTCATTAATGATAAGCCGTGGTTTGTTGCGGCAGATGTGTGCGCAGCTCTTTCTATTGGCAATCCGTCAATGGCAGTAGCTGGTCTAGACGACGATGAGACGACCCTAAGTACTATTGAGGGTCGCACACCCACCGGTGGAAAGATCAATACCCCCGTTAGACTTGTAAACGAAGCGGGCCTTTACTGCCTGATCTTCAAATCCCGCAAACCCGAAGCCAAGAAATTCAAGCGTTGGGTGACTCACGAAGTACTTCCCGCCATTCGAAAAAACGGCCAGTACACCACCCCCCAAGCCAAAGCCGCCCCCGAACTCATGGCCCGCCTGCGCGATCGCATTCGCATGGCCGCCCACAGCTTCCGGTACCGGCACAAGGCCGAATCTGCCCTGCACGCTCGAATCCGAATTGAAACCGGCGCCACCAGCGTAAGCAACCTCACCACCGAACAATGCCTGCAGGCAATTGATCTGGTGGAACAGCTCACCATCGGCTGCAAGCGCCACAACCAGGCGGTAGCCAAAGCTGAAGACGAGTTCCTTAAATCCTTTGTACGTGGCACCGACCAAATGCCGCTAAAGCCGGTATTGCTGCTCATGGAAAGAGACTGCAGCCGCGAAATTCTCCCCGTTCCCGTCAGCCCCGATGAGTTGCGAAAGCTCACCACCAAAGCCGTTGGCGGCGAACTCCTACAACTACCCCGCTACTCGGAGGAACAACAGTGAACGTGAAACAGCTTGCCGCAGACATGGCCCGGTTCTGGTTACAGGACAACGCCATCATCATCGACACCGAAACCACCGGCCTCAGCACCACAGACGAGATCGTAGAAATCAGCGCCCTCGACTGTGACGGCAACGTGCTGCTGGACACCCTGGTCCGCCCGCTGGGCGACATCAGCTCTGAAGCCCAGCGCGTGCACGGCATCACCCTGCAAGACACCGCCGGTGCCCCGAGCTTCGATCAGATACTGCCCGATCTGGCTGGCATCATCCACAACCGCACCGTGGTGATGTTCAACGCCAACTTCGACACCCGTCTGATCGACCAGAGCGCCCGCCTGCACGGCAAATACACGCCACGCATGAATGCCCATTGCGCCATGCACAACTACGCACGATTCCACGGCCAGTGGGACGACAACCGCAACCAGTGGAAATGGCAATCACTGGAAAACGCCGCCTGGCAAATGAACATCCAGGTAAGCGGCAACGCCCACCGCGCCCTCACCGACTGCCGAACTACCCTGGCACTCATCCAGGCCATGGCCGAATACCGGCCGAACGCGGCTTAACGCAGGAGTGATCACTATGGAAGCCACCCAAGAAAAAACCACCGTGCAACAAATGGCAGCCGGCCTGCATGAGAAGGCCTGCGAAATTCTCCGGCTCAGCGCCCTGATCTCTGAACTGGGTCTGGCCCATGCCTTTGTAGACATGAGTGGCCACGTGCGCATGTTTACCGCCAGAGCCCTGCCAGCGGACACCCAATACAACAGTGGCAACGGCTACACCTATCTCAACAAGGTGGATGTCAGCCTGGAATTCGAAGACCTGTACCCAGACAACCCGGCGAAGATCTACCACCGCAGACTGGCCAAGATGTCCGAATACACTGACTGGCTGAAACAAGTTCTGGCAGAGGGCAAAGTCCTGAAAACCGAGGAGCACGCGGCATGATCACCGCCCGCCTGAACCGCCTGATCAAAGCCTACCGAATTGCCAAGGCCCTGATTGGAGACGCCAACCGTGGCCTGGCAATCCCCGGCACCGTGTTCCGCTGGTGCCACAAAGTACGCCAGGCGGTCTGGGCGGAAATCGAACTGGTGGTGAACCACCTCAACCCCACCAATAAAAACACAGTGGAGACCAAGCCCATGGCCACCGAAACCGGCGAAAGCCCAGCATCCACCAGCAAGCGCGCTGACGACAGAGCCATGAAAGACATCATCAGC
>Ga0079224_100005651_pt1 | contig 16453 bp, 14 predicted proteins | sample Stecom2015_FD_80414 | JGI IMG/M metagenome (GOLD analysis project Ga0079224, IMG submission 80414) | Agricultural soil microbial communities from Utah to study Nitrogen management - Steer compost 2015 | ecosystem: Environmental > Terrestrial > Soil > Agricultural land | place: USA: Utah... | reverse complement strand
CTCAGAATCAGTCACACCACCGCCGAAACCATGCAGCAGGGCTCTCATGTGTGGGCGACCGTATTCAAAGAGATGGTTGAAGACCGTAGCGGCGGAGAAGTCAAGGTTCAGATTCTTGGTGCCAACGCAGCGGGAGGCGAGCGCGAGCAATTGCAGAAAGCTCAAACCGGCATCAATCAGATGACGATCAACAGCGAAATCCTCATGCCCAGTTTCTTCAAGCCGGCTCAGGTTCTAGGCATTCCCTACTTGTTTCGTTCAGACGCCGTTGCATGGCAAGTGCTGGATGGTGAATTCGGCAAAGAGTTCAACGACGCATGGCGCCAAGCGACGGGCTTACGGATACTGGGCGTAATGAACGCGGGATTTCGCAGTTTTTTTAATGCGAGCAAGCCGGTACAAGTGCCTGCCGACTTGAAAGGACTGAAGATTCGAACCGGGGAAAATCAGGCTCATATTGCGATGGTTCGCTCGCTAGGAGGCAATCCTGTGCCTATCGCTTGGTCAGAGGTGTACACGTCTCTGCAGCAAGGGGTTGTCGATGGCATGGAAAATCCACCGGGACTTGCGTTCGCAATGAAACTGCATGAGCACCAGAAATACCTCGTCCTCGACCGTCATTTGTTCAGCATCCATGCAGCGATGATCAACGAGCGCACTTTTCAGTCGTTGACCCCTGAGCAGCAGGCAATCGTTTTAGAGGCGGCGCGTACCGCTACAACTGCCGCCAGGGCTACTGTGCTGCTTAATGAGCGTCAGGCGTTGAAAGACCTGGAGAAGGCCGGAATCGAAATCTATGCGCTCACCGCTGCGCAATATGAGGAGTTCCGATCTCTTGGCCGGCCAACTGTCGAGGAGATGGTGCGCAAGGAGGTCGGCGACGAATGGGTCGACAAGCTTTTGCAAGGTATTGCTGCCGCTGAGGCAAGCGTAGGTAAGCAGTAATACGTACTTCAACGCCGCAGACGGCTGCGGTGTTGACATTCAATTAGGGAGAGGCATGATGCTTCGCAATTTCGACCGCGCGGTTATAGGGGCGACCAGCGCATTGCTGGTGGTGCTGTTGCTGGTGATGACAGGCGCCACGTTGGCTGGTGTGTTCGCGCGTTACTTCATGAATGACGCGCTGGTCTGGTCCGAAGAAGTTGCCCGTTACAGCATGGTCTGGCTGTCGTTCATGGGGGGCGGCTTGGTTTTCCGGCACGGCGGCCACATAGCGATTGACGTCCTGGTGCGTAAACTTCCGGACGGAATACTAAGACACGTCGTTTTCGGCTTCTCCCAGTTGGTCATATTGTGCTTCCTGGCGGTTGTGCTCTGGAAAGGCGTTGAGATGGTAGAGCAAAGCGCTTTCATGACCACAGCAGCGTTGCAAATTTCCATGGTGATTCCCTATGCCTCCATCCCGGTGGGGGCTGCGCTGATGATCTATCACTTGATGGCTGCGGCCATACAGTCTTATTGGCAGGCTGGGAGTCGTACGGTAGGCGCAATCTCGACCCTCAAGCTCAATGCCGATTAATTCAGGATACGGAGCACCATAATGCTTGCCACAGTTCTTTTTGGTTCGCTGGCCGGGTTCCTGGCGTTTGGCGTACCGGTCATTTTTGCAGTTGGGGCGGCGGCCCTGCTTACCGTGGTGCTGTTTATCCCCACCATGCCTTTGATCATCATGCCCATGAGCATGTTCAATGGCATGGATTCCTTTCCAATGATGGCGATTCCCTTCTTCATCCTCGCCGGCGAGTTGATGAACAGCGGTGGTATTTCCTTGCGGTTGGTGAGCTTCGCCAAAACCCTCGTCGGACATATTCGAGGCGGACTTGGGCATACGAACATTGTCGCCAATGCCATTATGGCGGCCATCTCGGGGTCGGCGCTGGCCAATATTGCTGCGGTTGGCCGAGTGTTGATCCCGGCCATGGAGAAGGAAAATTACGACAAAGACGTGGCCGCAAGTATTACGATTGGCGCGTCCCTGCTGGGGCCAATTATTCCCCCCAGCATCACCATGGTAATTTTTGCGGTCACCGCAGGTGAATCGGTGGGAGCCCTTTTTCTTGCGGGCGTGGTGCCGGGCATTCTTATCGCCGGCGGCATGATGGCTTTGGTTTACTTCTGGTCAAAGCGAAAAGGATATGGCGTTGTGCGGCCGTTTTCCAAAAGTGCAGTTATCCAAGAAGCAAAGAAGTCGTTTTTTGCGCTATTCATGCCTGTCGTAATACTGGGCGGTATTTTCTCGGGTGTGATGACCCCGACAGAGGCAGCAGCAGTGGCCGTGCTGTACGCACTTCTGATTGGCTTTTTTGTCTACCGCGAGCTGAATATAAAGGATCTTTGGTCGATCTTGCTGCGCACCGGCATGACCACCAGCTTCATTATGCTGATCATTGGAGCCGCACGTATATTTTCTGATGTCATGATGTCGGAATCCATGCCCCAGGCCGTGGCAACGGCGATGCTTAGCCTTACAGAAAACCCATATCTGCTTCTGCTCTTGATTAATGTCCTGCTGTTGCTGATCGGCACCGTTTTGGACACCACCGCGGCAATCATCATTCTTGTGCCGGTGCTGATGCCTGTGGTTCAAATCATTGGTATTGACCCGGTATTGTTCGGCGTCGTAATGAGCATCAACCTTGTCATCGGGATGGCCACCCCACCCATTGGCGTTGCGCTGTTCCTGGGCGCCCAAGTTGCGGGTAGCCGCGTCGAGCCGATCATACCTTCACTTTTTGCGTTCCTGTGTGTGCACGTCGCGGTACTGTTGTTGATCAGCTTTTATCCATCCGTTTCACTCTGGCTACCCCGGGCGCTTGGATACTAAACGGACAAAGTCGTTTTACAAAATTTGGGAGTAAGTGTGAGAAAAGCCATCGAGTTTTTGTTCAACGGAGAACGGCGGCAATTGGCCGATTTCGATCCCAACATGACCGTTCTGCGATATATACGCGAGGTCGAACGGGCGATGGGCAGCAAAGAAGGTTGCGCTGAAGGCGACTGCGGGGCGTGCACGGCAGTGGTGGCCGAGCGCCACGATGGCGCCCTGCACTACCGTGCAGTAAACAGCTGCATTCAGTTGCTGGGTACCCTGGACGGGAAAGCGCTATTGACGGTTGAAAGCCTTAAGGACAACGAGCAATTGCACCGAGCCCAAGAAGCGATGGTGGCCGAGCATGGCTCGCAGTGCGGGTTCTGTACGCCCGGGTTCGTCATGTCGATATTCGCCGGCATGCAAGAAGAAATTCAACCGAACCGCCAGGCTATAGATGAGCTTCTGGCGGGTAACCTTTGCCGATGCACCGGATACACACCGATTATCAATGCTGCCAAAGCCGCGCTGGAAAGCGGCGCGGATGACCGGTGGGCGGCACGCGGTTATGAACTGCTGCAGAAGCTTGAAGAGCTGGCTTCAAACGAAGGGGCGCGTGTGGGGGCAGAAGGCGATCAGTTCGTCATCCCTCACTCTCTGAGCGAGCTGGCAGATTACCTTGTTGAGCATCCCGAGGCGGCACTGGTCGCCGGCGGAACCGACCTGGGGGTGCACATTACCAAGAACCACAAAAAATATGAGAGCCTGGTGTACCTGGGGTGCGTACCCGAGCTCAAGCGGATAGACGTTTCCCCTCAGGGCGTTAGGCTGGGCGCTGCGGTTACTTATGATGCAGCTCGTGAACCCTTATCGCAACTTTCTTCCAGTATTGGTCGATTGATTGCACGCATCGGTGCTGTGCAAGTGCGCAACCTTGGGACAATTGGCGGGAATATTGGCAACGGCTCGCCTATTGGCGATATGCCTCCCGCACTTATCGCCGCAGGCGCCCAACTAACGCTTCGTCGCGGCGCTCAAACCCGAACGATAGCCTTGGAAGACTATTTCATTTCGTACGGCAAACAAGACTTAAAGCCCGGTGAATTTATAGAGTCAATCTGGATACCGCGTCCAGCCGCTTCCGCTGTGTTGAAGGTGTACAAGATAAGCAAGCGTATTGAACAAGACATATCCGCAGTTTGCGGCGCTTTTCATTTCGGGTTTGACCGTGTCGCTGGCCAGCCGACTATCGCACAGGCGCGCATATGTTTCGGCGGAATGGCCGGCACACCTTTACGAGCGCTGGCGTGTGAGCAGTTTTTGGTCGGTCGCGCCTTTACCGAAGATACGGTCGCGAAGGCGAGAGAAATTCTAGAAAGCACTTATAAGCCGCTTAGCGACGCGCGAGCGAGCGCGGCTTACCGAAACCGGATCGCCGGAAACCTGCTTTACAAGTACTTCCTTGAATGCCAAACGTCGGCCGAGCTTAGCGTTGTAGCCGCACATGCTTAAAAAGGAGTAGCCTCATGACGATTCAAGTCTCGCAGCGCCACGATAGCGCCGTAAAGCAAGTTTGCGGCGAAGCCGTCTACATTGATGACATGCCCGAACCGCAGGGAACGCTGCACGCATACATCGCGCAAAGCCACCTTGCTCACGCCAAGATTCTAAGTTGCGATTTAAGTGGCGTAATCGCGCAGCCAGGTGTTGTTGCCGTTCTAACGCTTGACGACATCCCGGGCAGCCACGATATAAGTTGCGCTCATGCTGACGACGAACCTCTATTCGCAAAACGATACGTGCAGTTCGCGGGCCAGGCGCTATTTGCCGTTGTTGCTGAATCCGTCGATGCGGCACGCCGCGCCAGCAAGTTTGCAAACATTCAGTTTGAAGAGCTGCCCGCCATTCTGACCATCGACCAAGCGATGGAGAAGCAAAGTTTCATTCACGCGCCCCGACGCGTCCGCCGTGGCGATCCGGATAGGGCACTAAGCCACTCACCGCATCGGCTCAAAGGCCGCATCAGTACAGGTGGACAAGAGCATTTTTACCTAGAAAGCCAGATTTCTCTGGCGCTTCCGGGTGAGGATGACGAAGTATTGATTTTTTGCTCTACGCAGAACCCCAGTGAAATTCAAAACATATGCGCGCGAATGCTTGACCTTCCCGATGCCGCGGTCAAAGTGCATGTTCGTCGCATGGGGGGCGCGTTTGGCGGCAAAGAAACACAGGCGACTCAGTTCGCAGCCATTGCGGCCCTGGGAGCGCGCAAAACCGGACGTCCGGTAAAAATGCGCTTGGATCGCGACGACGATATGCGCCTTACCGGCAAGCGTCACGCATTCGTCATTGATTACGACGTTGGGTTTGACGACAGCGGTCGCATACTGGGTATTAAGTTTCAGCAAAAAGTACGCTGCGGCTATGCAACTGACCTTTCAGGCGCGGTGGCCGACCGTGGCGTGTTTCATTGCGACAATGCATATTTTCTGGAAAACGTCTCGGTCGAGTCGTTTCGTTGCAGAACGAATACGGTTTCTGATACTGCGTTTCGAGGGTTCGGCACACCGCAAGGAATGATTGGCATCGAGCGCGCCATGCTGGACATCGCGCATCATCTTGCCATGGACCCGCTGGAAGTTCGCAGGCGCAATCTTTACGACCCTGTTCGGGCTCAGACGCACTATGGTCAATCTGTCGAAAACTTCATACTGCCCGAGCTTATCGATCAACTGGCCCAGACGTCCAACTATCAACAGCGCCGCAGCGAGATTCAAGAGTTCAACAGTACCAACGCCGTGTTTCGCAAGGGCATCGCACTGACCCCTGTGATGATGGGAATTTGCTTCAGTCGGACCCATCTTAACCAGGCCGGTGCCCTGATCAATATCTACAAGGATGGCAGCATTTCCCTGAACCATGGCGGCACCGAAATGGGCCAGGGGCTGTTTGTTAAGGTCGCCCAAATTGTGGCACATGAATTCGGTGTGTCGGTGGATAGGGTCCGCATAACCGCGACCAACACTGAAAAAGTGCCGAATACGTCGCCGACTGCGTCATCCGCTGGTGTAGATCTGAACGGAATGGCCGCGCGCGACGCAACGCAAAAGCTCAAAAGGCGGTTGGCTGAAACAGCGGTGCGCCACTATGGCGGCACGATTGATCAGGTGCGTTTCGAAGATGGTCATGTCCATGTAGGCGCCCATTCCATCTCATTTTCAAAACTGGTCGAGCTGGCATATCTGGATCGGGTTTCGCTGTCTGCGACAGGCTTCTTCAAGACGCCCGAAATTCATTTCGATCAGCAGGCCTTCCAAGGCCGGCCGTTCTTGTATTTCGCATACGGGGCCGCGGTTGCCGAGGTGCTCGTTGACACTTTAACCGGCGAGTACCGAGTGCTTCGCGTCGATGTACTTCATGATGTCGGAACGTCGCTGAACCCCGCCATCGACATAGGCCAGATTGAGGGCGGCTTTGTTCAGGGCATGGGGTGGTTGACCACAGAAGAACTTTGGTGGGATGCTACGGGCTCATTGAAAACTCATGCTCCGTCCACTTATAAGATACCGACCATTGGAGATCGCCCCGCGGTCTTCAACGTTGAACTGATGGATAATCCTTCGTTTCAATCGGCCACCCCGTACTTTTCGAAGGCCGTCGGCGAACCGCCTCTGATGCTCGCCATTTCGGTGCACCAGGCGCTGGTGGAAGCGCTGGCTTCGCGCCTGGAGAGGCCTGCGCTTAATGCGCCGGCCACGCCCGAAAGCGTTTTGCTGGCGCGCTCGATGAACGAACCCGCTTTGGCTTCGTCGGCTGAGCGAAATGACGCGAAGGCCGAAGTTTCGGTTCTGTAAGGCCGGAGCTCAACAATATAAGTTCATCTCATGGCCTTACCCAGAATTGCATTAATCGTGTTGGGCGGCACTATCGTGATGGTGCCGCAAGACAACGGCGGCATAGCCCCCGGGTTGACCGCCGAGCAGTTGCTTGCCAGTGTTCCCGGGCTTGGCGATATAGCCGCGCTCGAGGTAGTTACAAAACAGGGGCTTCCCAGTGCATCGTTAAGCCTCTCCGCCATCGCGGCGCTGGCCTCCGAAATCGATGCGTTGTATCAACAGGGCGTGGACGGTGTCGTTGTGGTGCAAGGTACCGACACCATTGAAGAAAGCGCTTTCCTGTTAGATCTTCTGGTGCAAAGCGATCAGCCGTTGGTCGTTACCGGCGCCATGCGCGGCCCCGCCATGCCGGGGGCCGACGGCCCGGCCAATTTGTATGCGGCGGTACTTGTCGCGGCCAGCCCCGCCGCGGCGCAACTGGGCGCACTTGTCGTGCTCAATGACGAAATACATGCTGCGCGCTATGTGCACAAGGCGCATACCTATCTGCCTTCCGCATTCACATCGCCCGGCGCGGGCCCGGTGGGTGTGGTCGTAGAAAAGCGCGCCAGATTCCATTTCAAGCTGCCCGTTTCCATCAAGTACAACGTGCCCCCATCCTTTGAATGTGCGCCGGTGGCACTCGTCAAGATCGTTCTCGGCGATAGCGGGTGGATGCTGGACCAATTGCTGAAGCTTGAATATGCAGGCGTAGTGGTGGAGGGCGTTGGCGCCGGCCATGTGCCTGCCGAGGTCGTTCCGAACCTGCAGCGGCTGGCAGGTATCAAGCCCGTGGTGCTTTCCTCGCGCATTTACGGTGGCGGTTCATTAACCGGCACTTATGGCTATGCAGGCTCCGAAATAGACCTGCTGCATAAGGGCCTTATATCGGGCGGTTTTCTTAGCGGTATTAAAGCCCGGTTGTTATTGTCGGTGCTTTTGGGCCGGGGCGAAGATCCGGCGTCTGTTCGAAGCTCGTTTGCCCAGTACCTGGACCACGCTACTTTTTAAAGAGGCAGCGCGGTGTGCAAAACGCTGAACGCTGTAAATATAGTGTTCTTTCGTAATGGTTCCTTGTGCTTCCGCCCTAGGCTAATCAGCGGATAGGCCTCCCAGTCTATTTTCTTTACACCCCATCCAAAATAATACGGATTGTCACGTATTTTCCATCGCGCTACTGGCGTGCTGCTCGATACACCTACCTAACGCAAAAGAGGCGACATGGCTGACATTTACATGGCGTCTGAAAACCAACCTCGAGCCAATAGGAAGCGTCGGCCAACCTTGCGAGCCCTTCTTTTGACTGCACCCGCGCAAGTACACCGACCGAATCCACTCTATGCAATAACGCGGCATTGGCTATGCTGGATGTCCAGCTTTCTGAGCTGTATTCGGAACAATTGTCGCTGCAAGGGCTTCAAAAAGCCGAGGCCAAACAAGAGCAACGCGATTGGCTGGCCCAACGCAACCTATGCGGGGCCGACGCTTTCTGCCTGTTTAACGCCTATTCCGAGCGTATTACCCAATTAGGGACAGCTAGCCAAGCTAGCGGTACGCCGGCGGCATCTAAAGAAGCCACGAGCTCAACAACAAGCGAGCTTGTCCAAGCTTCCCCGTTGACACCAAGCCAAGTTGACCTGGCCGCCTCGTCAACACCAAGCGCCGTGAAGACGGCGGCCTCGCAAAGCTCCGCCGCATCGCCGGTTGCGTCCATGGACCGCGTCCTCAGGATCCTGTCTGTAATCGTGCCAGAGAGCTATTCCGAGCCGGATGAAGAAGAAATACGCCTGGCTATCATGCGTGACATATCGGCCGGAGGCGGTCGTATGCTTTCGCCCACCGCCGTTGAGATCGGAGCAACCCCGTTCGACAAGCTAATGCCGATTCGCCTGGACGCCACCAAAGTGGAAAAAGAATCCTGCGAGCCGGTCACCGACCCACTCGCCTATACATGCACGTTTCGCCTTTACTTGAAAGTGTCGCTGCCACCGCAATCAAAGAGTTTTCTCAACATGGGCGGCGGGAACGCATTCTTCGATGGCCTTATGAACAAATATTTTGCCTCTGTCAACAACGCGACACCGGGGCTGAAAGCCCACGTGTTCGTTTTGACGGATCAGGGCTGGCGGTCTCCCTCTATGCGCAAAGAAAGCATAGACGCTACGCTGAAGACTTATGCCGAAACCCTGTCCGACTGGCCCGAGTGCAGGCTAATGCAAGTGGGCAACCAACTTAGGTGTCATTGATTTCATTCATGCGCGAAACGTATCCATCGAGACGCGCAGTACCGGCTCTTCAATTCCGTGGGCATTCGCGATGGTGGCTTGTTCTACCACGTAGCCCGCAACGTCATCCAGGGCGGGACGTACTGTGCGGTCAAGAAACTGCGTAACCTGCCGCAATGTGGGGAAGGCGCGCAACTGTTCCAGCCGTTGCTTCCACGACCTTTCGGGTACATAGCTGCCGATGGGTGTAACGGCTCGCCGGGCGTGTCGGTCATGGCTGGCTCCGTCCGAGCGGCAAGCAGGCGCTCTCGTCCAGGTTGTGCGCCGGATCATCACGCATGCAAATGACAATGATCCCCTATTCCCCGTCGCGGCGCCATCCACTTCTGCCTAAGCCAGGCGGCGAAAAAATTTTCGACGCCTTGTGATGTCGGTGATCCAAGTTGCGGAGCGTAAAAAGCGACGCAAATCATGGGTCACCCGCAGAATCACCGATTGACAATTTATTCGACGGTCTATTTAATACGTGTTCGTAGTATCTATAATTCGAACCTATTCCGGAGACAGCCATGAACGTTCGTATCTGGCAATTTCTACTAATGGCGCTCGCGTTTTTGCCGGGCCTGTCTACTGCGTCTGACGCCACCAAGAAAGTTGCGATTGCCCTGTTTGGCCCGCACGAATCCTTGCAACAGGTGTCCGACGGCTTCAAGGCCTCGCTCGAAAAAGCCGGGGTAAAAGCCACGTATGACGAAGGCAACGTCAATTTTGATCGTTCGCTGGTGCCGCAGTTCTTGAACAGGCTGGCGGCCGGCAAGCCCGACTTGATGCTGACGATTACTACGCCGATGGCTCAGTCGGCCAAGCGCATACTTGAAAACCGCGATTTTCCTATTGTGTTCGCGCCGGTTACTGATCCTGTACAAGCCGGGCTGGTAAGTTCGTGGGATAGCGGAGCCCCCTTGATGGCTGGGGTGTCAAATATTCCCAACCTGGATGCCACCGTCGAATTCATGAAGTCTCTTGTGCCCGGCATGACCAGGATGGGAATCCTATATAACACGGGCGACGACAGCGACACGGCCTTTGTGCGCCAACTGGAAGCCATCGCGCCGAATCACAACGTGCAATTGGTCAAAATAGGTGTAGAAAGCGCCAACGACATTGCGCAACGCGTCACATCCGCACGGGGTCAGGTCGAGGCCTTGTTCATCCCGGCGTCAAGCCTTTTGCAGCCGGCGGCTCCGGCGATTGCCTCGGCGGCAAAGCGCATATCACTTCCCGTATTCGGTTCGAACGTACCGTCCGTCGACGACGGGCACGTGTTTGCGGCCTTCGCGGCCGACTTCTACCGAATTGGCGAAAAAGCCGGCGACCTTGCAGTGCAAATATTCAATGGGGCAGATCCCGCCACGTTGCCGGTTTCCAAATTGGAAGCCGGCGACCATATCGCACGCATACATCGCGGCCAGATGGAAGCGTTAGGCCTATCGTTGCCGGAATCCATGAAGGATTGCGATTGTGTCGTCGACTAATCCATCGACTCCGGTTTTACAGCTTGACGGCGTATGCGTCACCTTTTACCCCGGTACACCCAACGCAAGAACGGCACTCGATAATTTCAACCTCTCCCTGCATAACGGAGAATTCACGGTTGTAATCGGGTCGAACGGCGCGGGCAAAAGCACCATGCTCAACGTCATTTCGGGGGCCGTGGCCCCCGACCGCGGAAAGGTGTTTCTGGAAGGCAAAGACGTCACCCAGATGCCCGTTCACAAGCGTGCAGCCTATATCGGGCGGGTGTTCCAAGACCCCATGCTCGGCACGGCGCCGGCGCTTTCCATTGAAGAAAACCTGGCTTTGGCAAGCCGCCGCGGCTTGCGGCGCGGCTTCAGTCTGGCGCTGAACGGCGACAACCGCCGCCGTTTCTCCGATATTTTGAAACCCTTCGGTCTGGGCCTGGACACGCGTATGGGTGCCCAGGCGGGACGCCTGTCGGGAGGGCAGCGTCAGGTTCTGGCTCTGCTCATGGCGTCAATGCGTAAGCCCCGTTTGCTGTTGCTTGATGAGCACACGGCGGCACTGGATCCGGGTACGGCAGAACTTGTCATGCAGGCGACCCGGCGCATTATCGAAGAAGACGAGCTTAGCGCATTGATGATCACGCACAACATGCAGCAGGCGGTGGATGTAGGCAATCGGCTTTTGGCCTTGAACGCCGGGCGCATCCATCTGGATCTGGACAGCCAGGCCAAGGCCGGGCTCACCGTCGACGACCTGATTCAGCGTTTCGGCACGTTATCTGATCGACAGTTGTTGCACGCTTAACGCGCGAACCGGCTTTCTGGCGACATTCATGGATACTTTGCAGCTTTTTTGGAATCTCGTACCCGTCACTCTGGTGCAGGGATTGATATATGCCTTGGTTGCCCTGGCGATCATGATTCCGTTTCGCGTGCTGTCGGTGCCTGATCTGTCCAGCGAAGGGGTCTTTCCACTAGGGGCGTGCGTAGCAGTAGCCCTGATCGCCGCAGGCTGGAACCCGGTGTTGGCCACCGTCGCCGCCATGCTTGCGGGCTTTCTTGCCGGCATGGCGACCGCTCTGATACATCTGAAATTCAAAGTGCATTCACTGCTTGCCGGCATTTTGACGGTCACCATGCTTTGGAGTGTGAACTTACGTGTTCTGGGCAAGCCCAATGCGCCTCTGTTTGGGTTCGACACCATTTACGACTGGGTCAGCGACCAAATTCTCGCGAACATTACGATGCAGATCGTATTTTTTGCTGTGTTGGCCGTCGTTATCCTGCTGTTCTTGTGGTGGTTGCTGCAAACCGATCTCGGTCTGGGTTTGCGCGGTATCGGGGCCAATCCGCACCTGGCGCCCGCCTTGGGAGTCGGCTTGGTCGCTTACACCACAGGCGGACTGGGTCTGGCTTCATCGATCAGCGGCCTGGCCGGTGCGCTGATGGCGCAACTGCAAGGCTATGCGGATGTGGGCATGGGGGTGGGCATGCTGGTCAATGGCTTGGCGTCCGTAATTATCGGCGAGGCAATCACAGGGCGGTCCAGCCTGTTTCGTCAGATAGCGGCTCCCATTGTTGGAGCGGTCGTCTATTACCAGCTCTCTTCGCTTGCTCTGGCCCTGGGTCTTAATCCTTCCGACTTGAAGTTGGTAACGGGTGTGTTCGTGCTCGTCACGATTGGCTGGCCGTATTTGGTGGGGCGCAAGGTCAGCGGCACCGGCTTATAGCGTTTGGATTTTCAGCTGATAGGTAATGGAGAAAGTTATGTCGTCGTCGCGAACCCGAGTAGGGGTGGCAGGTTATGGGTTTATCGGCCGGCATTTGTGCCAGTCAATCAACAGCCATCCCGAATGGGGCTTAGAGCTTGCGTTCGTGTGGAATCGCGACGGCAATAAACTGGCCGACCTGCCGACCTCTCTTGTTCTGCAAGACTTAAGCCGCTTCGCCGATCATGCTCCGGATCTGATTGTCGAGTGTGCGCATCCTTCGATTACGGTGAATCACGGCGAAGCCTTTCTGAATCGGGCCGACTACCTGCCGCTGTCCGTGAATGCACTGGCAGACGGAGAGCTGGCGGCGCGACTTACGCAGGCCGCGCACAGCAGCGGACGGCGTTTATTCATTCCTCACGGTGCGCTCATCGGGCTGGATAACCTGGTCGAAGTGCGTGATATGTGGGAGGCCGTCACCATCACCTTCAAAAAGCATCCCGACAACATCGATTTCAGTGACAGCGGCATATCGGTCGATGGAATCAACGAGGCGACGACTATTTACGATGGGCCCGTACGCGGCATCGCGAAGCTTTTCCCGCGCAACGTCAATACCATGACCACCTGCGCGTTGGCCACAGTGGGTCTGGACCGCTGCCGGGCGGTGCTTATCGCTGACCCCGCCTTGAACGTAGCCATCGCAGAAGTGCGCGCCGAGGGCAAAGACGGCTCGGTGCATGAGTCACGAAAAGTTCAGCCAGTGGTTGGGGTTTCGGGTACGGAAATGCTGGCGGCGCAGGTGGGCTCCGTGCTGCGCGCGGCCGCTGTTTGCCCGCCCGGAATGAATTTCGTCTGAACGCCCTTGCGCGATGGATGAGCAGTTAACTTGGCAATGTAATGAGTTTGGGCGGCATTGCATCGACGTTCAAATTTCTTCGAGAGATCACCATGACGACACCCAATGCATCAATGGCCAATCTTGACCCGGTCCAGCTGGATGAAAAAGATTCGCTGCGCCACATGCGACAGCGCTTTCACCTTCCAGAAGACGTCATTTATCTGGACGGAAATTCTTTGGGACCGGCCAGCCACGCCGCCTTGGCGGCGCTAAAGCAGGCTGCCCACGAAGAATGGGCCGAGGGTCTGATTCGTAGCTGGAATACAGCAGGCTGGTTCAATCTGCCCAAAACCTTGGGTACCCGCATTGCCCCTTTGGTCGGCGCCGCTCCCGAGCAGCTCATCGTATGCGATACCGTGACCCTGAATCTGTATAAGTTGTTGCATGCAGCGCTGACCTTGCGTCCGGGACGCCGCCACATCGTTGCTGAAGCCAGCAGCTTCCCCACCGATTTATACATTGCGCAGGGCGTGGCACGTCATTTTCCCGGCGTCGAATTAAAGCTTTCAGGGCGCGACGCCGACACTCTCGAAGAGTTAATTGATGAAGACACCGCCGTGGTCCTGATTAATCATGTTGACTACCGCAGCGGTGTGTTGCAAAACATGGCCGCGTTGACCGCAACGGCGCACCAAGCCGGGGCACTAGTGGTTTGGGATCTATGCCATTCTGTAGGAGCCATGCCCATTGAGTTGGACGCCTGCCAGGTCGATTTTGCCGTCGGGTGTACGTATAAATATCTTAATGGCGGCCCCGGCGCCCCCGCCCTGGCATACGTGGCACACCGGCATCATTCCCATTTAGATCAGCCCCTGGCTGGATGGTGGGGACACGCCCGGCCGTTCGATTTCGAGACTGACTTCACGCCCGCGCCCGGGGTACAAAGCCTACAGACCAGCACGCAAGCCATGCTGTCCATGCGTTGTCTGGACGGAGCGCTTAGCGACTGGGCAGAGGTCGATCTACAAGCGTTACGTAAAAAAAGCTTGCAGCTGACGCAATACTTCATGGATTTGGTCGGGGCCAGACTATCCGCCTACCCGCTGCAGTGCATTACCCCCAAAGAGCCCAAGCTACGCGGAAGCCAGGTTTCCATCCAGTTTGAGCATGCCTATCCTTTAGTGCAGGCTTTAATCGCACGCGGAGTGATCGGCGACTTCCGGGCACCCGACGTGATGCGGTTTGGCTTCACACCCTTGTATCTTGGCTTCGAAGATGTTGCGCGGGCGGTTGATATCTTGCAAGAACTGCTCGAGACCGAGGCGTGGCAAGACCCGGCCTACGCTGTAAGGCAAGCCGTCACTTGAATCGCTTGGTCGGTGTCGGCCAGGTTCTGTCACGCAAGCGGGCGTGCCAGAATTTGAGTAAGAAACCAGAGTAAAAATGCGGAAACAATAGAATGAATGTCGATCAATGGGTGGGTGACGAACGTTCGGCAGAGACACTAGTGGTACCGGTGGATTTCGAGGTTCAACAACTGCTATCGCACTTGCTGCGCCGTGCGCATTTCCATGCTGAGGCCGAGTTCGCCGGTGCTTACCCAGGGTTGGACGCGACATCCCGCCAACTGGCACTGCTATTTACCGTTAATCGCATGTCCGGGGCCACACAAAACGAACTGGCACAAGCCGTGGGCATCGATAGCAATACACTCAGCGACCTGGCCAAGCGTAGCGAACAAAAAGGCCTGCTACGGCGCGTGCGCGTCAGCAGCGACCGGCGTGCCTGGGGCTTGTATCTCACCGACCTCGGGCGCAGTCTGGTAGCGCAAGCCGCGTTACTGACGCCGGCTTATCAAGACCGATTGGCTACACGGTTGTCTGCGCAAGAGGCCGAACAGTTGGTGCGGCTGTTGAAGAAGATGCTGGATTTGTAGAGGCGATCTGCCTGTGGAGCAGGGCAGGGCTCAAGCGCTCTGGTCATCAGCCGACATGGAGGGTCGTGCCGGCTCGAGAGCTGGATGGCAAACGGACGAAGGTATGCTTTCGAGCTGGACTTTAGTATTTGGCTCGGGCCGCCTTGCCGAATCGGTGCTTAGTCGTCCTGAACCACTTCGGTCTGTCTGCGTGATCCCCTTCGAAAATTCTCATCATTCTTGCAGTATGCAAGAGCATCGCGAAGCAGTCCTGCAAGACGATATAAGTCTTCAGGTTTATTGAGCAAGATCTGCCCGTTACGGCCGATCAGCAGACCCGCCCGTTCCGCCTCAGCTTGGTGGCTACTGGTAATCGCTTCGATGAACTGTATCGATGGATGGCGCTTGTCGCCCCAAAAACGGAATAGCCAACGATTCGATTTTCCGTCGAGGACCACAGTAAAGTAGGTTTCAGTATCGCGCATTGATAAGTCTTCATCGGGAAGGATGTCGGCGCATATTTCGTACAGCCGTCGCTCGTCCGCAGTGGTGACAATTTTTGCGTTGTCGGGGTCGACGATGGGGGCGTCGTCGTCCGCAACCACCTCGACTGGCGGCGCGTCGTCTACTTTGTCGGAACGTGTCAGGCTCGTCGCTACCATACCGCTGATAGACTGCGCCACCGCTTGTTTAACGATGGGCTGTATGCTTTCAAGGAATCGACCGGTGAATTGTCTTTGGATCGCGGAACGTGTGGCGACGTACCGAACAAAATCTAGATCGCAATCATGCAGAGACGCTGTAATAACTTCTCGAAATGCGGTCAGATAAATGTTTTCTTCGGCCAAAGCACGCAAAGCGCCCGGCTCCAGCTGGTCGTGATGGAATCGATGCAGTTGTTCAGCAATGTCCTCATCAGGAGCCTCAAAGTCTACGATAAGGAATGGCTCGCTATCCATAATATTGCGGTTAACAAGATCGGTGAAAAAGCGCCACTCGCGTCCGTTGGTAATTGCCGCCACCGCGACCTCCGGTGTTGCATTGTAGTAACGAGACAACTGAGGACAGTGATTAATCAGTTCCTGCGCATGGGCTTTCGCCTCGATGAATAGAACTGGTATTCCATTGCTGAACAAAGCGTAGTCAACTCGTTCAGTCGCTTTTACGCCTGGAAAGTCTGCACCATACTCGGCCTTTACTCTCGTCGGGTCGTACGGGCTGAAGCCGAGGGTGTCAAGAAGAGGCAGGATGAGCGCTTGCTTCGTGGTCTCTTCGGTTGAGCAGTGGGTGCCGTCCCTTTTACGTGCTCAATGTGTCCAACGATGCGTCTTTTGAATTCTTCCATGGGATACCCTTACAAAATAAGATCGAATTTAATAATCGTTACTTTTGCTCGAATGTAGGTCGATATTCATTTCTTGGGCATGAGCATTAACCCGGCACAAGCGAATCGTCGCATAGACCATGCTTGGTAAAGACCCGCGGGCTAAAAGCTTCACCGGCGACCGCCACGTTAATTCATGTTGAGCGGTACTCTCTAATCACGTTGT
>Ga0079224_100005650_pt1 | contig 16453 bp, 12 predicted proteins | sample Stecom2015_FD_80414 | JGI IMG/M metagenome (GOLD analysis project Ga0079224, IMG submission 80414) | Agricultural soil microbial communities from Utah to study Nitrogen management - Steer compost 2015 | ecosystem: Environmental > Terrestrial > Soil > Agricultural land | place: USA: Utah... | reverse complement strand
GTCCCGTCTCGACGACCGCGCGCCGGTCTTCGCGATCTCGGTCGCGGCCGAGCTCTCCGGCATGCACCCCCAGACCCTGCGCCAGTACGACCGGCTCGGCCTGGTCGTCCCGCAGCGCACCCGCGGCCGGGGACGCCGCTACAGCGCGCGCGACGTGATGCGGCTGCGAGAGATCCAGGCGATGTCCCAGGACCAGGGCATCAACCTCGCCGGCATCAAGCGGATCCTCGAACTGCAGGACGAGGTCCAGACCCTCCAGGACCAGCTGCAGCGCGTGCGCGAGACCCTCGAGTCGATGAGCCCCGCGCAGCGCCGCGTGTTCACCGCCGACCGCGACGGGGAGATCAGCGCCCTGCGTCGCGGCGAGCGTCCCCGCCGCAGCTCCAGCAGCGGCGCGCTCGTCGTCTGGCGGCCGGGCCACCGGCGCTGAGCCGCAGGCGCCGAGCCTCCATCGCCTGCACCGAGCGAGCGGCCGACGACGCCGGGCCGAGGCCGGCACCCGCGCCCGGGCGGCCCGGCCTCAGCCGTCCCTCCCGGCAGCAGGCCGGTGCGGCTGCGCCCCGACCTCCTCGTACAGCGCCCCGAGCGTCCGCGCGATCTGCTGGATGTCCACGCCCTCGGCCGCCTCGCGTCCCGCGCGGCGGAGGTCGGCGAGCTCCCCGTCCAGCAGCGCAGTGAGCTTCTCCGCCGCGCGCCCCGGGAAGCCGGGGCCGTCGCCCGCGACCTGGTGCGTGAGCACCCCGTCGGGCATCCCGTCGCGGTAGATCGGGATCGCGCGCACCAGCGCGGGCACCTCGCAGGCCAGCGCCTCCCACAGCACGATCCCCTCGGTCTCCTCCTTGGTGAGGAAGCAGAAGACGTCCGCCCCGCAGTACGCCTCGCGCACCTGCTCCGCCTGCACGTAGCCGGGGAAGAGCGCGTTCGGCGGGGCGGAGGCCAGCGCCCGCTCGACGTCACGGGTGAGCATGCGGGGATCGGTGCGGCCGTACCAGACGAAGGTCACCTCCGGCAGCAGTCTCGCCACCTCCACCCAGTCGAGGATTCCCTTGCGCACCAGCTGCATCCCGACGCTGACCACCACGCGCGCCTCCGGACCGAGGCCCAGCTGCTCGCGCAGCCGCCGTCGCGCTCCCGGATCGGGGCGGAAGAAGGTCGTGTCCACGCCGTTGGAGAGCACCCGCACCGGGGCGCGCAGGCCGTACTCCGGCCGGGAGATGAGCCCGCGCGAGTACTCGCTCGGGGTGACCACGAGGTCGCCGCGGCGGTACAGGTGCGCGATCCAGCGACGGAACAGCGGCGCGACGCGGTTCGCCCCGGGGAAGGAGTCGCGGAAGTCCTCCTCGGTGGAGTGCGCCCACATCAGCACCGGCCGACGCCACAGCCGCGCCCAGTGCGCGAGCAGCGGCGTGTCCGGGAACGGGGTGTTCAGGTGCACCACGTCGAAGTGGCGCAGGGGGTTGGTCACCACCTCGTGGCCGAGGGCCCGCACGGCGGTCTCCTGATGGCGGATCGCGGCGCCGATCCCCGACTCCTTCGCCAGCGAGGCGAGGCCGCGAGGCAGCAGCACGCGCAGCGGCTCGTCGCCGCGCACCCCGCGGCGGGGAGGGCGTCCGGGCAGGACGGTGCGGGCGATGCGGTCCAGTCGGCGGCCGGCCCCTTCGAGGGGCCGACGGCGGCGCCTCGCGGCGCGGGAGCTCATGAGCATCAGGGAGTACTCCTCACCAGGGAAGGAAGCGCAGCAGCAGCGCGCTCACGCCGAGGCCGTAGGCGATCAGCGCCCACGGCTTGCACAGCAGGATGATCGCGACGTAGGTGCGCCACTTCATGCGGGTGGTGCCCGCGATGTAGCACAGCAGGTCGTCGGGTGCGACGGGCAGCGCGATCGCGAGCGCGAAGGCGCGGGTGAAGTGCGCGCTGCGCGTCCAGCCCAGGAACCTCTCCACCGTGCGCGGACGGAACATCCGCTCGATGAGGCCCAGGCCCACGTGCCGCGCGATCAGGAAGTTCAGCAGGGAGCCCGAGCACACGGCGAGGTAGTTCAGCACGGTCCCCTCGACGGCGCCGAAGAGCACCGGCCCCGCGATCACCAGCAGGCCGCCGGGGACGATGGGGAAGACGACCGAGGCGGCGGAGACCACGAAGAAGGCGAGCGGACCCCAGGCGCCGAGCGAGTCGATGAACGCCTGCAGGTTCGTCAGCGAGCGCAGCACCCCGGTGTCGAGCCCCCAGACCACCAGGGCGATGGAGAGGCCGAGGCCGAGCAGCGGGGAGAGCCGCGCGGCGATCCGCAGCGGGTCCCGTCGGATCCCCGCCTCCCCGCCGCCGGTCCCGGGGATCCGGTCGGCGCCGGGGCGGGCCGGGGCGGCCGGGGCCTGCACCGAGCCCGGGCGGGCGACGGGTGCGGGGATCGGCCGGACGGCGACGCGGCGGGCAGGGGTCGCCGGGCGCGTCGGCGCGGTGCGGACCGCCGGGATCGTCCCGGTCGTGGTGCTCATGCGGTCACGACCGGGCGCGAGATGATCCGCGCGGGCCTGCGGCGCAGGCTCTGGCGGTACACCTCGAGCACGTGACGACCGAAGTCCTGCGCCCCGCAGGTGGCCTGCGCGTGCTCACGGGCCGCGGCCGCCATCTCCTCGCGCCGGCGCGGACCGTCCAGCAGCGTGGACAGGTGGGCGGAGAACTGCTCGGCGTCCTCGTACTGCCAGCCCGTGCGCCCCTCGACGACCACGCTCGCCAGCGACGGGTCGCGGCGGCACAGCAGCGGCAGCCCGCAGGCGAGCGCCTCGATGAAGGTCAGGCCCTGGGTCTCGCTGAGGGAGGCGCTGACGAACAGCTCGCCGATCCGGTACCAGCGCTGCACCTCGGCGGGATCCGCGACGCCCGCGAAGCAGACCCTGTCGGCGATCCCGAGCGCCCGGGCGTGCGCCTCGAGCTCGGGGCGGTAGGGCCCGTCCCCGACGAGCACGAGCACCGTGTCCGCCCGGTCCGCGGCCGCGACCATGTCGAGGACCTCCTCGAGGTTCTTCTCCTTGGCCAGGCGCGAGACGGAGACGATCACCCGCTGCTCGGGGGCGATGCCGAGCCCGCGGCGCAGCGCCCGGACGTCCTCGTGCTCGACCTCGCTCGCGGCGGGGCGGAAGCGCTCGAGGTCCAGGCCCGTCGGCACGATGTGAACGGGGGAGCGGACCCCGTAGCCGGTGAGGATCCGCTGGACCTTCGCGGTCGGGACCACGACGGCGTCCGTCCCCGCCAGGACCCGGCGGGAGAAGGTCTTCACGACCTTCCGGCCGACAGAGCGGCTGGGGGAGTAGTAGTGCGTGTAGTCCTCGTAGATCGTGTGGTAGGTGTGCACCAGCGGCACGGCGAGGGTGCGGGCGATGCGGCGCGCCCACACGTGGGTCGAGAACTCGCACTGGGAGTGGACGACGTCCGGTCGCCAGCGCAGGATCTCGCGCAGCACGCGGCGGCTGGCGGGCATGCCGATCCGGGCGCGGTCGTAGACCATCGAGGCGGAGACCGAGCCGATGCGGTAGACGCCCTGCTCGCTGCGGGTGCGGATGCCCTGGGACAGCGTCAGCACCCGCACATCGCAGCCGAGGGCGAGCAGCTCGCGGCGCAGGGTCTGGACCGAGGCGACCACCCCGTTGACCACCGGCTCCCACCAGTCGGTGGTGAGGAGCACTCGCAGGGGACGGGTCGGCTCGGCGTCCTGACGGGGGCTCGGGCGCATCCTGGTCACGTTCACCCCTCGAGGTTCGCACGTGGTCGCGCCGAGCGCCTCCGCCGAGCGGAGGAGAGGGGTCAGACCGTGGTCTGATCCTGCCTCCGACGCCTGGTCGTGCCTGGTCCGCGTGCTCATGCTCCGAGCCTATGACCGGGGCCCAGGGGCCAGAACCGGGCGCGCCCGACGCGTCGCGGAGAGTTTCCCCCTAGTGCGTCAGCCCGTTACCTGGTAACGGGCCGTGAGCGACGTGGACGCCAGCTGCTGGGTGAAGATCGCGAAGCGCGCCTGGACGTTGGCGGCCCCGTGCTCGACGCCGAGGGTCTCCACCGGCGGGGCGTGGACCGAGAACTGGTAGCGGTGCGGGGCGCCGGCGGGCGGCTCCGGCCCGTCGTAGCCGACGTTCCCGAAGTCGTTCACGGCCTGGCGGATCGGCGAGCCGGCGTCCTCGCGGGCCACGCCCTGCGGCAGCGACGTGGCGGCGGCGGGGATGTCCCAGGCGACCCAGTGCCAGAACCCGGAGCCCGTCGGGGCGTCCGGGTCGTAGCAGGTGATCGCGAAGGACCGCGTCCCCTCGGGAGCGTCGCTCCACGCGAGATCGGGGGAGAGGTTCTGCCCGCCGAGGGCCTCGACGAGCTGCGGCGGGGCGACCACCGTCCCGTCCGGCGTGGCGGAGGAGGTCAGGCTGAAGGTCTCGTCGGATTCGGTGACGTTCTCGCTCATGCCGATCAGCCTAGGCAGGGCGCGCGGAGAAGTCGACCGGACCGCGAGGACCGCCTGCTCCTCAGAAGCCGTCGGCTGAGGGGCGCGGATAGTGCTGGAGGAACTTCTTGACCTGGTTGATCTTCGCGGCGAGCACGTAGAAGCGGCGCCTCGCGCCCTCGACCCCGTAGGCGAGCGGGTGCACGGTGCGGCGCTTCCCGATCTCCCGCACCCGGGTGCGCAGGTCCGGGTCGATGATGTAGCGGCGCAGCAGCGGCCACGGCACGATCGAGTAGAGGATCTCCTCGCGCGGCACGAGCCGCTCCATCTCACGCTGCTCGACGAGGTCCGCCACCACGGGCAGCGCGACGTTCGCCCCGGCCGCGGTCATGTAGTAGTTGTTCCGGCCGATGCGGGGGTTGACCTCGAAGAACTTCCCGACCCCGTCGCGGGGGTCGATCTTCACGTCGAAGTTGGCGTAGCCGCGGTACCCGGAGTGGTGCAGGAAGCGCACCGACTGCTCGAACACCTCCGGCAGGTCGGTCGTGAACATCGCCGCCGGGTTCCCGAGCGCGCCGGGGGTGTGCTCCTCGAGCAGCACCTGCGCCCCGCCGAGCAGGGTGACCCGGCCCTGGGTGTCGACGTAGGCGGTCACCGACAGCATCGAGGTGTCGTCGCCGGGGATCATCTCCTGGACCACGAAGCGGTCCTGGTAGCCGGCCTCCGTGAGGCGTCCGACGAGGTCGAGCAGCTGGGCGCGGTCCTCGATCTCGAAGACCTTCCGCTTGCCGGGGAAGGAGACGGCGTTGTACGCGGAGGAGCGGGAGGCCTTGGCGACCACGGGCCAGCCGAGGTCCAGCTCCGGCACCTCCGGCGCCGTGACGCCCTCGAAGTCGAGCACGACGGTGCGCGGTGTGGCCACGCCGATCTCGGAGCACATCTGGGAGAAGGTCGCCTTGTCCGCGACGGCCTCGAGCACGTCGTCGTCCAGCAGCGGCAGGTGGAAGAGCTCGCCGAGCTCGTCCCGGTGCGCGGCCAGCAGCGCGACCAGGAAGTCCGCGTTCGCCAGCAGCACCGGGCGGGTGCCGCCGGGGCGGGCGGCCTTGTCGCGGCCCACCTGCAGCAGCGCCGCGACCATGTCCTCCTCGGAGGCAGCCATGCCGAGCTCCACGGTGGTCAGGATCGAGGAGTCCGCGACGGGGCCGGCGACCTTCCGGGTCACGACCGTCGAGGTGATCCCGTACTTCTCGTGGAAGGCGCGGGCCAGGGCGTAGATGCCGATGTCGCCGCCGAGCAGCACCAGGTCCACCTCGGGGGTCGACACGGCGGTGCAGGGGCGGGGCGGGGTGTCGGGCATCAGAGGGGTCCTTGTCGGTCGTGCGCGGTGCGGGAGAGGTCGTGCGGGGGAGCGAAGAGCGCCGGGGCGGGACGCTCAGAAGCCGGTGTCGGTGGGGTGCGGGTACACGGCGCGGTACTTGCGCACGAAGTTCAGGCCGGAGACGACCGAGTAGGCGCGCATCCACAGGCCCTCAGGACGGTACCGGAAGGGGTTGCGCAGCCCGCGCCGCGCCACACCTCGGACGTGCTCGCGCAGGGCGGGATCGCGCACATAGGAGAGCACGAGCCGCAGCGGCAGGATCGTGTAGAGGATCGGCCGGGTGACGCGCACCTGGGCGATGTCGCGTCCGTGCACCCGGTCCTCGACCACGTGCCGCGCCACCGGCTCGCCCGCGGCGGTGACGTAGTAGTTGTTCCGGCCGATGCGGGGGTTGATCTCGAAGAAGCACTCCCGGCCGGTGCGCGGGTCGACCTTCACGTCGAAGTTCGCGAAGCCCACGTAGTCCACATGGTCCAGGAAGCGCTCCGCGGCGGCGGTGAGGCTCGGGAAGTCGCCGGTGACCATCGCGGCGGGCCGGCCGAGCGCCTCGGGGGTGTGCTCGCCCAGCAGCACCTGCGCCGCGCACAGCAGCGTCACCCTCCCGCGGCTGGAGCGGTAGGCGGTGATCGAGCGCTGCGCGGTGTCGTCCCCCTCGATCAGCTCCTGGAACAGGAAGCGCCCGGTGAAGCCGGCCTCCCGCAGGGACCGCACGAGGGCCTGCTGCTCCTCGGCGGACTCGAGGAAGAACACCTTCTTCTTCCCGGGGAAGTCGACGTGGTGGTACTCGGCGGTGTTCGCGGCCTTGCCGACCACGGGATAGGACCAGGGCAGCTCCTCGTGCCCGTTCCAGTCCGGCTCCCCGGCCCGGGAGAAGTCGACGATGACGGTGGGGACCGTGTCGATGCCGAGCTCATCGCAGATCTCCGCGAACTCGGCCTTGTCCGCCAGGCGCGACAGCAGCTGGGCGTCGACCTGCGCGAGCAGGTAGTGCGGCTCCAGATCGGCGCGGAAGCGATCGATCAGCTCGATGAGGGAGTCCGCGTTGGTCAGCAGCAGCGCCGGCCGGCCGGCGGGGCGCTGGGCGGCCAGGTCGATCAGCGCATCGCGCAGGTCCTCGTCGCTCGCGTCGGCGCCGAGGGTGACGAGGTCCGTCGTGACCGTGCGCTCGTTCATCGCCACCGGGGTGCGCACCACGGTGGTGCAGCGCATCCCGTACTGGGCGTGGAAGGCGATGGTGAGGTTCAGGGAGTTCAGGCCGGCCCCGAGCACGACGACGTCGAACCCGGGGTCGGTCACAGGAGCTGAGGGCATGGCCATGATGGTAATCGGGCGTGCGCTCAGCCCGCGCCATCCCTGCCGGGTCTCCTGCCGCTCGTTCCTCGGAGTGCGTCGATCAGCCCTTCACGGCGCCGGCGGTGGAGCCGCCCACGATGTACCGCTGCAGGAACTGGTAGAGCACGATCACCGGGACCATGACCATCACGGAGCCCGCGGCGAAGACGCCGAGGTTGTTGGAGCGGTCCGAGGAGAACATGCCGTACATGCCCACGGCGAGGGTCTTCTTCGAGTCGTCGGTGAGGAAGATCGAGCCGATCAGGAACTCGCTCATCGAGCCCACCAGCGCCAGCAGCAGCGTGGTGGCCAGGATCGGGGTCATCGAGGGCACGAGGATCCGGGAGAAGGTCTGCCAGTGGGTCGCGCCGTCGATGATCGCGGCCTCGTCCAGCGACTTCGGGATCGTGTCGAAGAAGCCCTTGATCAGCCAGACCTGGCCGAGCGAGCCGCCCAGCAGCACCGCGATGTAGCCGGCCAGGGTGTTCAGCCCCAGCATCGGCACGGCGTCGCCGAGGTCCGCGATCATCGTGTACACCGCGATCATCGACAGGATCGCGGGGAACATCATCACCAGCAGCACCGCGAGCATCCCGCCGCGCCGGCCGCGGAAGCGGAAGCGGCTGAAGGCGTAGGCGGCCAGCAGCGAGAGGAACACCTGCACGACGGCGACCACGCCGCAGACGATGATCGTGTTGAGATACCAGCGCAGGAAGTTCGCGCGCTCGCCGGAGAGCATCGCGGCGTAGTGCTCGAAGGTCACCCCGTCGGTGGGGATCAGCCCGGTCGCCGACAGCGAGCCCGAGGGGTTCACCGAGGCGGACAGGACGAACAGGATCGGGAAGACCGCGAAGGCGACGGCGAGCAGGCCGACGACGTGGCGCCAGCCGATCTCGGCGAACCAGCGGCCGAAGGGCATGCGGTGCGTCGCCGCGGCGAGCGCGGTCGCGGGGGAGGCGGTGGAGCTCATGGGGGATCCCTTCCGCGGGCTCAGTTGACGTCCTCGAGGACGTTCGTGAATCGGAACTGGATGGTGGCCAGCACGCCGGTGAGGACGAACAGGCACACCGAGACGGCGGAGGCGAAGCCGAAGTCCGCTCCCGAGCCGCCGAAGGCGATCCGGTAGATCATCGAGATGAGGATGTCGGTCGCGCCGCGGGCGGAGCCGTCGGGGAAGGGCCCGCCCTCGGTGAGCAGCTGGATGGCGTTGAAGTTGTTGAAGTTGAAGGCGAAGGACGAGACCAGCAGCGGCGCGACCGCGACCAGCAGCAGCGGCAGCACGATCCGCGAGGTGCTCTGGAAGCGGGAGGCGCCGTCCATGCGCGAGGCCTCGGTGAGCTCGTCGGGGATCGCCTGCAGGGCGCCGGTGGAGACGATGAACATGTACGGGAAGCCCATCCAGAGGTTCGTCAGCAGCACAGCGGCCTTCGCGAGGGTCGGGTCGCCAAACCAGTTCAGGTCCAGGTGCAGCAGCTCGTTGAGCAGGCCGAAGTCGCGGTTGTAGAAGTTCGACCAGACCAGCAGCGAGATGAAGCCGGGGATCGCGTACGGCATGATCAGCAGCGAGCGGTAGACCCGTCGGCCCTTCAGGCGCTGATCGTTCAGGACGAGTGCGAGGGCGAAGCCGAGCGCGAAGGTCAGCAGCACCGAGCCCGCCGCGAACACCAGCGTCCAGGCGAAGGCCGCGCCGAACTGGCCGGCGATCGCGGAGTTGGTGAACAGCCGCTCGTAGTTCGTCAGGCCCACGCTCTGCAGCCAGCCCTGGGAGAAGGCGCGCTCGCCGTTCTCGTCCACGAAGTACTGCTCGTCGCCGACGGCGCCCACGGTGTACACCGCGCCGGTGGAGGTGTCGGTGATGGTATCGGCCGCCTCGTCGTACTGCAGGACCGTCGAGCCGACGAAGGCCTGGTTCACGCCCAGCGGCCGCACCGCGGTCTTCTCGTCCACCGGGACGGAGAGCTCCATCAGCTCGTCGTAGACGGCGTTGACCTGGTTCGCGTCCAGCACCTCGAGGCCGGCCACCTTGGTGACGCGGCCGTCCACGACGGTGACCGAGTCCGCGGGGACCTCCTCGAGCGGGGTCTCCGCGTCGCCGCGGTGCACCGTGCCGTCGGCCGGGTCCACGAGATAGAGCTCGTAGGGGCCCTCGGCCGCGGAGCCCGAGGTCGCCACCGTCATCGCGTAGCGCGGTGCGTCCGGGGACTGCTGCACCGAGTTCGCCACGATCGAGGCGACCGCCTGCTCCTTCGTGCCGCGCGTGCCGTCGCCGTAGTTGGTGAACGAGTAGCCGACGGTCAGGGCGATCGGCAGGATCAGGAAGACCGCCAGGAAGAAGGTGCCGGGGAAGAGGTACTTGCCGGGCACGAAGCGCTTGGTGGAGTAGAGGGCGAACATCGCGATCGCGGCCACCAGCAGCACCGCGAGCCACATCCAGGACTGCTGGGCGATGAGCACGGGGGCGATGAACACGGTGACCGCGAGGGGCGCGCCGAGCACGAGGACGCGCGCGAGGATCGCGGGGGCCGTCGTGGAGCGCGACCGGTGCGCAGGGGCGTGCGACGAGGTCATGAGGCGGCAGTGCCTTTCAGGAGGGGCGCGGGAGGAGCGGGCGCGCGGACGGGCCCGGGTCCTCGCGCCGACGAGCGATGCCGACGACGGGGCGCCGGCGGATGCCGCGCGGGGCGGCGCGCCGCGGGCGGGGAAGCCGGCGGCGGGGGAGCGGACCGTCCGCGCCCCACGACGGTGCGGGGCGCGGACGGGGGCGGTCAGCCGATCGCGGTGGAGATCTCCTCGCCGGCGGCCTCCATCGTCGGGTGCGGGTCCGCGCCGCCGACGATATTGGCCTGGGCGATGCCGAGCGGGCCCCAGATCGCGGCCATCGCGGGGATCGCCGGCATCGGGTCGGCGGCCTCCGCGGCCTCGGCGAAGGTCATCAGGTACTCGTCGGAGGCGGCGAGCTCCTCGCGCAGGGCGAGGTTCACAGGCGGCAGCGGGTTCGCCTCGTACATGGCCTTGGCGACCTCGGGATCGCTCGCCACGTCGGTCATGAACTGCTGGGCGAAGCCCGCGTTCTTCGCGTTGGAGGCGACGTAGAAGGAGTTCACGCCCGCGAACGGGGCGGCGGGCTCCATGCCCTCGAAGCCCGGGATGGTGGTGACGGTGAAGTCGATCCCGGAGTCGCGCACCTCGGCCAGGGCCCACGGGCCGGAGATCAGGTAGGCGGACTTCCCCTCGGCGAACAGGGAGATCGAGTTGTCGCCGGTGATCGAGGTCTTCAGCACGCCCTGCTCGCCGAGCTCGGCGATCTTGTCGGCCGCGGCGAGGGAGCCTTCCTGGCCCACGCCCAGATCGGAGGGGTCGAGGTTGCCCTCGGCGTCCTTGCCGAAGAGGTAGCCGCCGGCCGAGGTGTAGATCGGCTGCATGTGGTAAGGGTCGCCGGACTCGCCGATGGGCAGGGAGAGGATGTTCTCCGCCCCGCCGGCCTCGGCCGCGGAGATCATCTCCTCGAGGGAGGCGGGCTCGGGCGCATCGGTCAGCGCGGTGTTCGCGTACAGCGCGAGGGTCTCCACGGCGTAGGGCACGCCGTAGGTCTGGCCGTCGTAGGTGATCGCCTCGATGCCGACGGGGGCGAGCGTCTCGCCCGCGTCCGCGGGCAGCTGCACGGGGGAGATGGCGCTGTTCTGGACCAGGTTCCCGATCCAGTCGTGGGCGCCCATGGTGATGTCCGGGCCGTTGCCGGCCTGGTTGGCGGTGATGAAGTTCGCCTGTAGCTCGTCGCCGGGGACGACCTGCACGGCCACGGTGATGCCGTTCTCCTCGCCCCAGGCCAGGGCCGACGGCTCCAGCGCCGGGGCCTTCTCCTCGTCGGCCCAGATCACGAGCTGCGCATCGGCCGGGGCGGGGGCGCCGCCGGCGTCCGAGGCGCCGCCCGCGTCGGAGGCGCCGGAGCCGGAGCCGGAGCCCGAGCCCGAGTCGTCGCCGCATGCGGCGAGCATGGTCATGGAGGCGGCGATCCCGCCCAGGGTGAGGAAGCTCTTACGACGGATCTGCACGTCTTCTCCTTTGAATCGTGGTCGCACTCGACCGGTGCAGGGGACAGCCCTGTCGCCGTCACTGTAGAGCCGCGGGGCAGGTCTGTGCAAGAATGTGCAAGAACTTTCAGATCACGAATAGGCCACGGCGAGGTCGCCGCGAGGCCCGGAGAGGAGCCGTGATGGCGCGACTCATCGACATCGCCCGAGCTGCCGGCGTGAGCGAGGCGACGGTCTCCCGCGTGCTGAACGGTCGCGCGGGGGTGAACGAATCCACCCGCAGGTCGGTGCTGGAAACGGCGCGGCGTCTCGGACGCGGGGCCGGCCCCGGCGCGGCCCCCGGAGGCCCGCTCGTCGGCGTGCTCGTGCCGGATCTGGACAACCAGGTCTTCACCGCCTGGGCCGAGCGCGTCGAGGCCGAGCTGTTCGAGCGCGGCGCCTCGACCCTGGTCGCACTGAGGGCCCGCACGGTCGAGCGGGAGCGCGAGATCTTGCAACGCTTTCTCCACTGCGGTGCGGAGGCCGTGATCGTGATCTCCGGTCATCACGCGCAGGAGCAGGGACCGGTGGAGCACTACCGCGAGGTGACCGCGGCCGGGGTGCCGCTGGTGCTCGTCAACGGCGTGCGCGAGGACCTCGAGGCCGCGTTCCTCTCGACCGACGACGAGGACGCGGTGCGCTCGGCCCTCACCCACCTGCACGAGCTCGGCCACGAGCGCGTCGGCCTCGCCGTCGGCGACGAGCACACCTGGCCCGTGCGCGAGAAGCTGCGCGCCTTCGAGGAGGTCACCGCCTCGTGGGGCGGACCGGCGTGCCCCGTCGCCTTCACCGACTTCTCCTACGCGGGCGGCTACGAGGCCGCGCGCGACCTCGTCGAGCGGGGCGCGACCGCGATCGTCTGCGGCTCCGACGTCATGGCCGCCGGCGCCCTCGAGGGCGTGCGCTCGCTGGGCCTCGCGGTGCCGCGCGACGTCTCGGTGGTCGGCTACGACGACGTCTTCTGGGCCTCGCTGACCAACCCGCCGCTGACCACCGTGCGCCAGGCGGTCGGCTCGATCGCGCGCGCCGCGGTGCGCACCGCGCTCGGCGGGGGAGAGGACTCCCGTCGCCCCGCCCGCACGGAGGTGGTCTTCCGCCCCCAGCTGGTGGTGCGCGGCTCCACCGCGGCGGCGCCCGACGGGGCCGCTAGCATGGAGCGGTGACCGCACCGAACACCACCAGCACCAGCTACGACACCGCCCTGCAGCGCAGCCAGAAGATCTGGGAGAAGATCGAGCAGGATCCCTCGGGCCTGCGCATGCTCACCGGTGACCGTCCCACCGGCGCCCTCCACATCGGGCACTACTTCGGCTCGCTGCGCAACCGCGTGCGACTGCAGGACGCGGGCGTGGAGACGTGGCTGATCGTCGCGGACTACCAGGTGATCACCGACCGCGAGGTCATCGGTGACATCCAGGGCTCGGTGCGCGAGCTGCTGACCGACTATCTCGCCGCGGGCATCGACCCCGAGCGCTCCACCATCTTCACCCACTCCGCGGTGCCGGCCCTGAACCAGCTGCTGCTGCCCTTCCTCTCGCTGGTCACCCAGCCGGAGCTCGAGCGGAACCCCACCGTCAAGGCTGAGCTCGCCTCGGCCGGGAAGTCCGCGATGGGCGGGCTCATGCTCACCTATCCCGTGCACCAGGCCGCGGACATCCTCTTCTGCCACGGCAACCTCGTGCCCGTCGGCAAGGACCAGCTGCCCCACATCGAGCAGACCCGCGTCATCGCCCGGCGCTTCAACGAGCGCTACGCGGGCGGCGAGCAGTTCTTCGCCGAGCCCGACGCCCTGCTCTCCGAGTCGCCGACGATCCTGGGGCTGGACGGCGAGAACAAGATGAGCAAGTCGCTGGGCAACACCGTCATGCTGCGGATGGACGAGGCCGAGACGATCAAGAAGATCAAGAAGGCCAAGACCGACGCCGACCGGCAGATCACCTACGACCCCGAGAACCGCCCCGAGGTCGCGAACCTGCTCACGATCGCCGCACAGTCCACCGGCCGCGCCCCCGAGGACATCGCCGAGGAGATCGGCGACCGCGGCGCGGGCGCCCTGAAGATCTTCACCGCCGAGGCCCTGAACGCCCACCTCGCCCCGCTGCGCGCCCGCCGCGCCGAGCTCGAGCAGGATCCCGGCTACCTGATGCAGGTGCTGCGCGGCGGCAACGAGCGCGCGAACGCCGCGGCCGACGAGACCCTGCAGCGTGTGCGCGAGTTCATGGGGATGGTCTACTGACCGCTCCTGCCCACGGGACGGGCCCGTGACCTGCGCAGGCAGGTCACGGGCCCGTCCTCGTCCGCGGCCCGCGCCGGGGCGGGCGCGCCCGGTGCCGGCTCAGAAGCGGCTCGAGCTGCCCGCGCCGGAGAACCCGCCGCCGGAATAGCCCGTCACGCCGCCGCCTCCCGAGGAGGGCGAGCGGTGCGTCTCGAGCGCGGAGCCGGACTCCCGGTGCCAGCTCGAATACCACAGCACGGGGCTGAGCTGCCAGAAGCCCGGGGAGGTCCCGGGGGTCAGCGCGTGACGTCGGGCGCGCAGGGAGCGGTACTCCCCGCCGTCCGCGTCCTCGAAGGCGTCGCGCAGAACCTCGCGCTCGTCGTCGTCCTCGGCGAGCGCGTCGATGCGGTGCTCGGCAAGCTCCTCGACCGCGGCCGAGAGCTCCCGGGTGAGGGTGTCGAGCTCCTCGAGGGCCGAGTCGGGGTCGATCGCGTCGTCCTCGAGGCGAGCGGTGAGCCGGTCCAGCTCGCGGACGATCCCGTCGCCGAGTGTCAGCAGACGGTCCGCGGATGCCTGCTCGCCAGTGCTCATCTCCCCGCGGTCCTCCTCGACCTCCCCGAGGGCGGCGAGGGAGTCGCGCAGCGGTTCGAGCTCCCGATCCCAGACTGCTCGCCATTCCCCGCTGCGATGGAGCAGATCGGCGGCGGCGAGGATGTCGTCGTCGGCGTCGTCGAGCCGCTCCACCACACGCTCGAAGTCCGCGGCCGTCGCCCGTTCGCGGCCGCGCAGGCCCCACGCCCAGGTGCGCTCGGCCGGCTCCGGGAGGGCGGCGCGGAGACGGGCTGCCTCCTCGAGGTCCTGGGAGTATCGCTCGTGGGCGAGGACCGCCGCCTCCGCGTAGGCGGAGTGCTCGGGAAGTGTGCGCGCCGCGGCGTCGGTGATCGCGCGCTTGGTCAGGACGTCCTGGTGGCGGGGCAGGGCGCGATCCACCCGGCGCCGTGCTGCGAGACGCAGTCCGAGGTTCGAGACCGCCGCGACGACGGCTCCGACCACGACGGCCGCTGCGGCGACGAGCGCGGCGGGATGACGCCACCAGGGACGGAGCAGGAGTGACGCGTACTTCTTCGCACCTGCCTCGAGCGACCCGTCCCAGTCCCCGTCACGGGCGGGATCGCGCATCGCGTCCTGGACCGCCCCGAAGTCGCTGTCCGAGAGCTTCACGTCCTCCCCGCCGTAGCTGCCGAGGAATCGGTTCTCCGGGTCCAGGGCGAGGATCACCGTCCCGTCGGCCCAGTGCGACCCGTCCGCGGAGAGCAGCGAGGGGTCGGAGCTGCGGGCGCGGTCGAGCACCGCGTCGTTCAGCGCCCTGTCGTCCGCGGGGTCCAGGTCGTGCTCGGTGACGTCCAGGACGAGCGCGACCAGCCTTACCTCGGTGCGGAAGTCGATCTCCGCGAGGCGGTGCTCGAGGATCTCCGGGTCCACGGAGCGGGTGGTGTCGGTGACCTCGACCGAGGTGGGCGGCTCGGCGCGGGCCGGCACCGGCGCGAGCGCCGTCGGCAGCAGCAGCGCGAGGAGCGCGAGCAGCAGCACCGCTCTCGCGGGGGAGCGGGAGATGTCGTGGACGGCGGCGGAGGGCGGTCGCGACGTGGACATGTGGGGACCGTAGCGGGTCCCCGGGCGGGGACGGTGCCGACATACGTCGCGTCCGCGGAGTCCTTCGTCGAGGTCGCGGGCCGCCTCAGGGCCGCTCCCCGGCGGCGTCCCGGACCCACTAAGCATCGTCCCGTTATGATCGACACAAGAAACCCTTGGCCCCGCACCGTGCGGGGCCCGACGAGGAGGTACCGCATGCCCGTCTACGAGAACGTCTCCGATCTTGTCGGCCGCACCCCGCTGGTGAAGCTCAACCGCCTGGGCGACGACGTCCGCGCGACCGTCCTGGCCAAGCTCGAGTTCTACAACCCCGCCAACTCCGTCAAGGACCGCATCGGCGTGGCCATGATCGACGCCGCGGAGCAGTCCGGCGAGCTGAAGCCCGGCGGGACCATCGTCGAGGCGACCTCCGGCAACACCGGCATCGCGCTGGCCATGATCGGCGGCTCCCGCGGCTACAAGGTCGTCCTGACCATGCCCGAGTCGATGTCCAAGGAGCGGCGGATGCTGCTGCGCGCCTACGGCGCCGAGCTGGTCCTCACCGAGGCCGCCAAGGGCATGAAGGGCGCGGTCGAGAAGGCCGAGGAGATCGCGGCGGAGACCGGCGCCGTGCAGGTCAAGCAGTTCGACAACCCCGCGAACCTCGACATCCACCGCCGCACCACCGCCGAGGAGATCTGGGCGGACACCGAGGGCGAGGTCGACGCGGTCGTCGCCGGCATCGGCACCGGCGGCACCATCTCCGGCATCGGCCAGGTGCTCAAGGAGCGCAAGGGCGAGGTGAAGGTCTTCGCCGTCGAGCCCGAGGAGTCCGCGATCCTCAACGGGGGCCAGCCCGGCCCCCACAAGATCCAGGGCATCGGCGCGAACTTCGTGCCCTCGATCCTGGACCGCGAGGTCTACGACGAGGTCCTCGACATCGACGCCGAGACGGCGATGGAGCGCGCCCGCTCCGTGGCCCGCGGCGAGGGCCTGCTGGTGGGCATCTCCTCCGGCGCTGCGATCGAGGCCGCCGCCCGCGTCGGCGCGCGCGAGGAGTTCGCCGGGAAGACCATCGTGGTGATCGTGCCCTCCTTCGGCGAGCGCTACCTGTCCACTCCGCTGTTCGCGCAGTACGCGGACTGAGGAAGGACGCTATGGCCGCCCTGGACCGGGTGATGGGCGTCGTCGCGAGCGTCCGGGAGGACCTCGCGGCGGCGCACCGCCGCGACCCAGCGGCGACCGACGACCTCGCGATCCTGCTGACCTCGCCGGGGCTGCACGCGATCTGGACCCACCGCGTGGCGCACCGGCTCTGGGCGCGCGGGGCGAAGCTGCCCGCCCTCGTCCTCGCCCAGGGCGCGCGCTCGGTGACCGGCATCGAGATCCATCCCGGCGCCACG